>Ga0268262_10002721_pt1 | contig 20028 bp, 13 predicted proteins | sample TergutNc150P3_FD_190354 | JGI IMG/M metagenome (GOLD analysis project Ga0268262, IMG submission 190354) | Nasutitermes corniger P3 segment gut microbial community from laboratory colony in Florida, USA - Nc150 P3 (SPAdes) (version 2) | ecosystem: Host-associated > Arthropoda: Insects >... | reverse complement strand
GGGGGGGGGGGGGGGGATAGAACCAATGAGGAATTAGGAATGAGGAAGGAGGAATGGAAGAGGCTGCCCTGGCGGGATGCGCGGTCTTTCACTGCTAACTGCTCACTACTCATTGCTAACTGGTTTTGGTTCATTGGAATAAAGTAGCACGGATTGAAATAAAGAGCAAGAGCAATCCCGCATACTGATCGCCTCTTCCCCTATTCCTAATTCCTCACTCCTAATTCCTAATTCTTCTTCCTCTTCCCTATTCCTCATTCCTCATTCCTCATTCCTAATTCTTCTTCCCCTGCTCTTTGCTTTATAATAGGCAATGTAGTAACATGCATTATGCGGAAAGGAATGTATGGCGATTGAAATTGAGTTAAAGGCCCGGTTGGACGATTATGAGACGGTAAAAGAGCGGCTTTCCGTTGCGGGGGAGTATTGCCGTTCTTACAAAAAGTCCGATTCTTACTGGCTTCCCGCGCAGCCTGCCACCGGCAATTATGCCAACGGCATGTATGCCGCGATGTCCGTACCGGCAACGGGGGTGCGGGTTCGGCGTGATAGCGGCATTGACGCGGACGGAGCTGCTCATGAATCCGTTTTGGCGACCTATAAAACGAAGGAAATCTCCGACGGCATTGAGGTAAATCATGAATGCGAGTTTACCGTTTCCGACGCCGGTCTGTTTGAAGAACTGCTGGGCCGTCTTGGCCTGCGTAACTCGGTACGCAAAGAAAAAGAAGGCTGGGCATGGACTATCCCTTCACAGACTCCGGGGCAATCCCCCATTCTGGCGGAACTTTCCCTGGTTGCCGGTCTAGGCTGGTTTTTAGAGATTGAGATTATGGCCGCCGATAACCGCGAACCTCCACCGAGCCTGAAGGGCGAAGGTTCCCCTCTGGAACAAACAGTTGAGGAAAGCCGCGGGCGGCTTTTTGCCTTGCTTGAAAAACTGGATATACCTGCGGAATGGATTGAAACCAGGCCTTATACTGTAATGCTGGGGGCGGAAAGAAAAATTAGGAATTAGGAATGAGGAGTGAGGAATAAAGACAGGTAGCAAAGGTGGCGCGGAGTGACTGACACCGCAAATTAGAGGGTTTCTTCCCTCTTCCCCTATTCCTAATTCCTCACTCCTCATTCCTAATTCCTCACTCCTCATTCCTCATTCCTCATTCCTAATTCTTCGACTGTTCACCGCTTCTTACTCAACTTTGAAGCGCGAAACCTCTTTTATCAACAAATCAATGCCTTCGCGGTTTTTGACGCTTATCTCATTGACATTGTGTACCGCAGTGTTTATCTGTTCAGCGCCGCTCGCCATCTCGTTTATGCCGCCGGTGATTTCCTGGGTCGCCCTTTCAAGGTTCTGGCTCTCCTGTATCACTTCTCTTGCGCCCGCCAGCATTTCCTGGGAACCGATTTGTACATGACGGGTTATCTCGTTCAAAGCGCCGGCACTTTGCAGTACCTGTTTACCCCCTTCGCCCTGCTCTTCCATCGCGCTGCGTATGTTATCCTCCTGCTCCACTACGGTCTTTACGCTAACGTCAATCGCCTCGAACTTGACTAACACGTTATCTGTGGATCTGGATATTTTGTCAATGGAACTTTTTATTTTTTTCAGAACCGTGCCGATGGTTTTGGACTGATCCCCCGAGCTTTCCGCCAGCTTGCGTATCTCTTCGGCGACTACGGCGAACCCCCTGCCCGCATCCCCGGCGTGCGCCGCCTCAATCGCCGCATTCATCGAAAGCAGATTTGTCTGGCTGGCGATATTTTCCATCACCGCGTTGATCTCCATAAGCCCTTCGGATTCACGGGAAATTTCCTGTATGTCCAACGCCACGTCCTGCAATCCGCTGCGGCCCACTTCTGACGCGTCTATCAATGACTTTACATTGCCCGAGTTGTTAACCAGCGTTTGGGTTACCGCGTTAATATTGGCAACCATTTCCTCAATCGCCGATGAAGCACGGGAAACATTGTCGCTCTGGTTTTCTACATGGCCGTTGAGTTTATTGATGTTCGTGACAACCTGTTCCATAGTCGCGTTTGTTTCAGTCACGCTCGCGCTCTGGTTGATAATCCTTGTCTTGATGCTCTTGATGTTAGCTGTTATCTGGTTGATAGCCGCCGCAGTCTCGGTCATATTGATTGCGAGAGCACTGCCGATTTCTGAAAGCATAAACGCTTCTTTTTTTACATTCAAAATCAGCGACTTGATTTTCACCAATGTTTTGTTGAAATAAAAGGCCAGATCGCCCACCTCGTCTCTGGAATTGATATTGATTGTTTGGGTCAGATCGCCTTCGCCCTCGGAAATCTCCTTGAATTTTTTTGTTACTTTGATAATGGGCTTTGTAAGGAAAAGAGCGAGAATGATCGCCAGCACCCCGGACAGTACCACGCTCAATATAAGCGCGACAAGCAGAATTGTCTGGGCTTCTTTTTCCTCTGAAGCGATAAAATCATAATGAAAATCAGCTCCCCATACCCCGATAACAATATTGCCTTTTACAACCGGCAGATACGCCGTTATGTACGTTCCCTTTTCATCACTGTACGGCTCTGGGGTAATCCGGGGAGTTCCGGTGGCATATACGATATCCAGTATTTCAGGAGGTTCATCATAGGACCAGTTATTTTCATCAGTTTCGTCATAAGCAGAAAGCAGCGACATACGGTACGCCCCGTCTTTTTTTACAGTGAAATAAACAAAAGGCAAATCAAACGAGGACGCGATGTTGGACAATTTACTTATAGCGTCCCAGTATTCATCCGATCTGGTTTTAACATTATACATGAATGTATCTTCGTGGACGAGAGGACATTCCTTGTCAACGAGTTCCAGTATGTTTTGAAGCGTTGATGTGTAGGAATATTTTACATATCTTTTATAGTCGCGATACATTGATATTCCTACTCCCAATGAAATAAGAATGCCCAATCCTACAAAGAACAGGATAAATTTCCATTTCAGGCTCATTTGCTTCTCCTTACATTTGAAATTTAATCTTTATCCCTATAGATTGTATGGAGAGTCATTATTGAAAGATTGGTTTAAAGCCGGATATTTTGTTCTTTGATAAGGAAATCTTACATTCTTGCTTCCCTTTTCTCAAATTGATTTTTCACAGTATACGCCGCAAATACCAATAAAGCGGTCATCAATGTGGGAATAAAAACAGAATACCTGTTAAACAGCCAATTGCCGACTATACCAATAAACACAATGATTAAATTCTTGTAATTTACAGGTTTATTGATATTTGGCTTTTTCATAAAGAATTCAAGAAAAACCAAAACAAATACCGGTACGAACACCATTGCAATGGTTAACAGGAAATTTTCCAAAAATGCTTCAAAACGATCAACCGGGAAAAATACGGAAACAACCAACGCGAACAATCCGATTACTATAATCGGGATTCGGATATTCTTCACTTTTATCCATTGTGTCGATGAAACAGCCGCAGAATAGATGTCAACAAAACTGGTAGTTATAGTAGATAATAAAACTATACCGCAGGCTACGTAGCGAAACCTGCTTGACGCGATAAACGTGAAAATATCATCACTTCCGCTGGAAACGACGATTAAAAGCCCGATAAAATACATTACGCAGCTTCCCAAAAAATATCCGAGAAACGGCATTAAAACAGCGCCGGTTCTGCTCTTCGCTTTACAGGAATAATCTCCCACCAATGGCAGCCAGGAAACCGGCATCGCTATGGATAATTCTATTCCTAACATTATGCTCATACTATCTGAAATAGATTTATAATCAGATTTATAACCGATTGACTCAACAAAAAATACAACACAAAGGCCCGCCAGAAGAACGACCGCTATCTCGTTTATTTTCCCTCCCGGACTGCCAAAAACCAATGCCCATGTTATTTGAAGGACAGACAAAGTAAGGGCTGCTGCCCAAAAGGGTATGCCTGGGAATACGGCGTGAATGGTTATTCCCGCCTGTACTACCATAATAATGGTCCAGCCTATAAGTTGTACCACGTTACACAACGCGACGAATCTCGCGCCGTTTTTACCGAGGGAAAAAACCACGCTCTCCATTGAGTTGACTTTTCGGCAATAAGAAACATAAGCGCCGCCAGCGAAAAAAACCGTTCCTATTAAATGCCCGATAATTATTACGCTAAGCCCCCGTGCAAAACCCAGCGGGGCAAGCAGTCCGCCGGTAAGTATCTCTGAAACGGAAATTGCCGCTCCAAGCCAAAGTAAAAACATGGTTCTTTTATTCATATTAAGATATTCTACATGTATTGGAGCGGGGTTGTATATATGCCCGAAGACATATTTTTAACTATTTCAACACGACTTCCGTCCTGCCGAAGCCGCCAAGCTCCGGGTGGGAAAAATAGTAGTCCGCGACAAAGGGTGTGTTTTTCAGCCATTCATGCACCCCTCTTTGCAGAATGCCGTCGCCTTTGCCGTGGATAACGGCGAACGTCTTCAGCCCGCACATCATGGACGCTTCTGTCTGGCGGCGCAAGCCTTCAAGCGCCTCCTCAAGCCGCATCCCGCAGAGGTTTATTTCCGCGCGCGCGGACGGAGCCTCTACCAAATCCACTTGCGCGGTAAGCGGTTTGAGATTTTTGCGGCTCGGGGCGGCGGGGGCAAGTTCCTGTTCAGGAAAACTTATTTTAAGCGAACCGATCTCCACTATCCATGTATTAGTTACCGCTGTCTTTTTATCAAGACGCACAATAACCCCGCGCCGTTTTGACTCGCCCGCAAGGACTTCCATGCCAGGGGAGAAATTTGCCGCAACATCTCCGGTTGTTTCGGCGCGGCGGCGTTCTTTGACGATGGCGCGTTCTTCTTCGTCAAGGGCGGCGTTCTCAGCCTCAACTGTTTGGGCAAGCTCGTTCAGGAAGCCCTTTACTTTGAGCGTTTGCTCGCGGGACAATGCGCCTTCCTGGGAAGGCGTGCCTTCATGGGAAGATGCGCCCTCCTTGAGTTCGCGCACAAGGTTTTCCAGGGTTTTGCGGCTTTCGTCTAACAGCAGGCGGAGTTTTCCCGCGTGGCCCGATTTTAACTCCAGTTCCTTCTGCCTGAGCCGCAGTTCTTTCAGATCGGATTTTCGTCTCTCGTCCCTTAAGCGTTCCTCCTCAAGCCTCGCCTTTTGCACAAGCGCGTCAAGCTCTCGGTGCTTTTCTTTCAGTCCGCTTATCATTTCTGAAATATCAGAACGTCCGTCATCAAGATAGCTTTTTGCCTTTTCGATAATTTCCGGCGGCAGCCCGTTACGTTCCGCAATTTCAAGGGCGCGGCTTTCGCCGGGTATGCCTGTAATAATCCTGTATGTGGGCGAAAGGGTGCGAGAATCAAATTCCACGGAGGCGTTTTCAACTTCTTCCCTTGTGTAGCCGTAATTTTTCAGGACACCGTGGTGAGTAGTGATTAAGAGGCGGGCTTTTTTTTCAATCAGGCGGTCAAGCACCGCCATCGCAATCGCTCCGCCTTCCTGGGGATCAGTGCCGGAGCCAAGCTCGTCAAGAAGCGCCAGGGAATTTTCCGTGGAATGGGCAATAATCGCGGCAACATTGGTTATGTGCGCGGAAAAAGTGGAAAGCGACTGGCTGATTGACTGCTCGTCCCCGATGTCGGCAAAAACGCTGTCGAATACCGGAAGAACGCTGCCCTCCGCCGCAGGCAGGGCAAGGCCGATCTGGTTCATCATGGCGAGAAGGCCCACAGTTTTAAGCACGACGGTTTTGCCCCCCGTGTTCGGCCCGGTGATTATCAGGGCGCGAGTGCCTTCGCCCTTGTCCATTGGAAGATCGATGGGCACGGCGTTTTCCAGCAGGGGATGCCTTGCCTGTACCAGCGCAAAGCCGGACATGTCTGAGGGGGTGAAAACACCTGAGCTTTCCAGCGAGTACCTTGCTTTCGCCATTAACACTTCCATTTTCAATACCGTTAGATGAAACGAGCATAATTCTTCGCCGTGTTCTGATATTTGTTTTGTTAAATTTAACAATATTTTCTTGATTTCCGCTTCAAGGTTTCTGGTTTCTACAAGAATATCATTGTTTTTTTCCACGACATCTTCCGGCTCGATAAAAACCGTCTGCCCGGTGGAAGAAACTTCGTGTACTATGCCCCGGACGCGGCCCCGGAAATTTGCCTTTACCGCCAGCACCGTCCTGCCGTCCCTTTGCGAAGGCAGACAAGATTGCAGCATGTTTCTTGTTTCTTCATTTGCAAGATAGCGTGAAACACAGGTATCCAGCGCGGATTTAAGCCTGCTTATCCTCTGCCTTATCTCCTTAAGTTCCGGCAGATCGCGGAGGTTTCCCTCTTTGTCGATTATGCGGAAAATCGCCGTGGCAAGTTTTTCTAAGGAAGAATTAACCACGGAGGAAGACAGAGTTTCAGTACTTGAATCTTCCCCTCCGTGTAACTCCAAGCCGTTCTCTGAACGGCAGTCCTCCGTGGTTAAAAAATTCTTCAATTCTCTACCGCGTTCAAGAAAAATCCCGATGGCGCAAACTTCGTCAAGTTCAAGGGCAATGCCTTCTACAGTAAGCTTTGGAAGCAGGAAACCAATCGACGGCAAATAACGGCGCGGATCATTTTCCCCTGAATTAAGCCGCAGAACAATAGCCTGTACCGCTTTTTTTATTTTCGCAACAGTGACGGAATCGCCGCAAGGGCTTTCTTCCCTAATCAGTTGTGCGGCTTCCTCACTCATGGAGCGGGAGGCGACTCGTTCCAGTATCGTATTGAATTCAAGGAGTTTTAATGTTTTTTGTATTAATATTTCTTTGTCAATCTGCATCGTTTTTGCCTGATAGTTCGTCATGGATACGCAGGAAGCTGTTGTAGCGATCCTCGTGGATAACCCCGGCGGTAACGGCTTCCATTATCTTGCATCCCGGTTCGCTGCGGTGGGAACAGGAAAGGCCGTAACTGCACTTTCCGGCAAGCGGGGCAAATTCCCTCATGTTAAAAACCAGGTCTTCCGCGCCGACACCGTTCGGGATAAAGCGGCGTATGCCCGGCGTGTCGATTATCCATGTGTCGTTGTTTATCTCTATCATGGAAGATAACGTAGTTGTGTGGTTCCCCCGGTCGTATTTTTCATTGATAGCTCCGGTTCTAAGGTTTATCTCCGGCATCAGCGCGTTAATAAGGCTGGACTTTCCAACCCCGGACTGCCCTATCAAAACAGAGCGTTTTCCTTCAAGTAACTGCCGCAGATCGCCTACCCCTTCTCCGGTTTTTGTGGAAATAAAAGCAACATCAAAACCGATGCGCCTGAAATCTTCCAAACGCTCGTTGGCATCCAAGGTGTCGTCATTGTAACCATCTGTGTCAAGATCGATTTTATTGCAGACTATAAGCGTCGGTATCCCTGCGGAGTCTGCCTGCAGCAGAACTCGGTCAAGAAAACGCGGCCTGAACGGGGGCGACTGTCTGCTTGTCATGCAGAGAACCAGGTCTACATTCGAGGCAAGAAGCTGGGGACAGTTGCCTTTCTGGTTAAAGCGGCTGAAAAAGTTTTCCCGGGTTTCAAGCCCCACTATCATACCTGTTCCCGGATGCGCGGGGTTTAGCTCTATCTTCACAAAGTCGCCGGGAGCGATGGGATTGTAGTGGTCTTCGGCAAGTTTAAGGACTTTTCCTTTTATCCGGCACTCAATCTCAGGTTGGGCAGACTGCTCCGTATTTGGGCGCACAGTAAAAATGTTACGCGAGCCGCGCAACACCAATCCGTTAAGGAACAGAGATTCCTCTTTCATAAAAAGCAGTATACGCTATTAAAACGGCATATACTACCATTTTCGGGAACAGGCACTCGGCGCGTCCTCCGACGGATAAATAACGAAAAAGGTGCAAATATACCTGTTTTTTCCCTGTAAAAAGGTGCAATTTTAGTGTTTTTTCCCTTGAAAAAGGTGCAAATATACCTGTTTTTCCCTTGAAAAAGGTGCAATTTTAGTGTTTTTTTCCCTTGAAAAAGGTGCAAAAGTACAATAAAATTCTAATATGCAAAGAAAACTGATAAAATCCCTGCTGGAATGGAAGAATTCCCCCGACAGAAAGCCGTTACTGCTAAAAGGCGCAAGGCAGACAGGAAAAACATGGCTTATGAAAGAATTTGGGAAAACATCTTACCGGAATACTGTATATATTGATTTTTTTAATAACCAACAAGCGCGGAATATTTTTGACGGCGATCTTAAACCCCGGCGTATTATTGAGGAATTGGGGTTTATTTCAGGCGAATCTATAAGTCCTGAGGAAACCCTAATCATTTTTGATGAAATTCAGGAATGTAACCGCGCTCTTAATTCGTTAAAGTATTTTTATGAAGAAACTCCTGAATATCACATAATGGCTGCCGGTAGTTTTCTTGGAATTGCGCTGCACCATGCCGAATCTTTTCCGGTCGGGAAGACTGATAACCTCACCTTGTATCCAATGACATTTTCTGAATTTCTGACCGCCTTGAATAAACAACAGTTGATAACGGCGATAGAAGAAAAAAATCCGCGCTTTGCCGCTCTGGTTAAAAATGATCTGTCAAAATATCTTAAATACTATTTTTATGTTGGCGGTATGCCGGAAGTAGTGCTTGCTTTTACAAAAGAAAAAAATTTTAATACGATACGATCCATTCAGAAGAAAATTATCAGCGGTTATGAAGATGATTTTTCTAAACATATTGATATAAGATCAGCGGAAAAGGTAACTCGCCTCTGGAATTCCATTCCCCGTCAGTTGGCAAGGGAGACAAAAAAATTTATCTACAATGAAGTAAAGTCAGGCGCAAAATCACGCGATTACCGTTCCTCATTGTTTTGGCTTGCCAAATGCGGATTGGCGTATGAGGTCAACCGTATCACTTTACCTCATTATCCGCTTGCAAGTTACGCTGAACCTGAACATTTTAAACTGTACACGCTTGATATAGGGCTTCTTTCCGCTATGTCCGATCTGGATATAGACGCTTTTCTTAATCGCGATCCGTCCGTCTTTGATCATTTTCACGGAGCGCTTGCGGAACAATATGTGCTTGGAGAGTTAAAAGCTCTTTCAGGCATACCTGTATATTATTGGGCGCGCGAAGGTTCCGCCAAAGCGGAATTGGATTTTATCATTCAGATTGGGAGTAAAATTATTCCCATTGAAGTAAAGGCGGAAAGGAATCTAAAAGCAAAAAGCCTAAAATTATTTATTGATACTTATAATCCTCCAATAGCGATCCGTTTATCCATGTCCGATTTAGGGCAAAGTAATTATTCAGGATGTATTATTTACGATATTCCATTGTATATGGCTGGCAATTTCCTCATTCCTCATTTGAAATTCCCCCTTGTAACAATTGCCCCTAAATAAATAGTGTCTTTCCAAATGGCAAACCAGCATTTAACAAAACAGCGACAGGCTGAAACCAAGCCTCTCTGCCAGAGAGACCCATGAAGGCTCCGGTTCCGCAGGGCCGGTAAGCAGAATCCGGTTTTGTTGGGAAAGCATTTCCCCGCCGCCTTTTTCATTTTGCTCTTCCAGCAAAGATTCAATGCGATGTGAAATTCCTGTGACTGAATCAAACACGGTAATGTCTGGGGCCGCTTCCTTCTGGAATTCGTCTAACAGAAAGAGAAAGTGCGTACAGCCAAGTACCAGGGTGTCAACTCCGGCATCGCGGAAACGGTTCAGGTAAGCCAGAACCGCGCCCCTTTTTTCATCGGCGGAAGCGGAATTGAAACGGCCTTCGACAAATTCAACAAGCTCCGGTGCGGCAATACCAAAGATTTCCCCGTTACCAAATTTGGAGGCAAGTTCCCTTATATACGGCTGTTTTATCGTAAGCTCCGTGCCAAGTACGCCGATTTTTCCGGTTTTTGACGCAAGGGCCGCAGGCTTTATTGCCGGAACCGTCCCCACAAAGACAAGATCGGGAAAACAATCCCGCAGTTCGGGGAGCGCGGCTATGGTGGCGGTATTACATGCCAGCACCGCGATTTTTGGGTTAATAACATTGACAAGCTGCGCTACAAGTTTTTTCAGGATTTCGGCAAGTTCCGTTTTTTCCCACTTGCCGTAAGGAAAATGCAGGCGGTCGGCAAGGTACACAATGCGGGCGCCGGGATTTCGGCTGAGAAAATGGCTGCAATAGGGAATGCCGCCAATGCCTGAATCAATAAAAAGTATAGGTTTATCCATCGTTAATTTTAGCTAAAAAGATTATCAAAAGCGGCTTTTGCGGATTTGGCTTTATCCATCTCTTTCTTATGCCCGGCGGTTTCAGCCCGGTATTTTGAATCCAGCGAAAACCAGTCGCAAAAGTTCGCCCTTTCCTTGTCGTTTACAGGCTCCGCGCTTGTTTCCGAGCAATCGCCCCTCGCGCCGGAAAGGTAGAACCGGCAATTCCGGCAAGAACGGAGGTCTTTCCCGCATGAGGCGCAGCGCAGAGAGCGTCCAAAAGGTTCCTTGTCGCTGACAGGCGAACCGCAGTACCAGCACATGGTTGTATTTTAACCGTGTTGCGGCTTTCTGGCTAGCCCCAAATTCAATTAGGAGTACTGCACTACTTCTCTTGTGTGTAGTATATAATTACTTCCTGCCTAAAAATCCAGTTAAATAACCAAAAAAACAACAAAAAAAATCCTAGGTTTTTTTGGCCTTTTTACTTATATTTGTATTATAATGAGGAAAGAAACGGGAGGACTAAGATAGTGAAAAGCTTGAATAAGAGATGAGCGCATTGTAAATAATGAAAAGTGCTTATGTAAGGAGCATGGTATGAAATTATTACATTCTCTCAGATTCCGCTTCGCGGTGTTTCTTTCCGTTTTCGTTATTGCCATTATTGGAATAATGGCAGGGCTGGGGATACACCAGATATCAAAAATCGTGACAAATACCTTCACCGACCAGGGCGTTTTCATAACGGAAAAAGCGGCTTCCCTTATTGACGGGGATGCCTTTGAGGCGCTGGTAAAATCACAGAATCCAAACGACCCCTTTTATGAAGAAACCAGGCTCCTCCTGTTCCAATTAAAAAATTATTCAGGCTGTAAATACCTGTACACCATGGCTCCGGTAAACGGAAATATCTGGAAGTATGTCATTGACGGCAGCGCCGAACCGGACGACGTTGAACATTTTTCCAAGATGGGAGAGGAAGAAGATACCAGCGATTATGACGACGCGTTCAGGCGGGTGCTGGTTTCAGGGAAAACCGAGATCGGCCGCCTGGTAGAACAGGGAGGATGGGGCTGGCTGATTTCGTTCTATGTCGCCATCAAAAACTCCTCCGGAAAGATAGTGGGAATAGCCTCCTGCGATTATGACGGGTCGCATCTTCATGATACCATTATAGCCAATATACGGCGGCAGGCGATTGTCGGCGGGATTTTCGTTGTCCTCGGTATTGTATTGGTCTTGTTTTTCATGCAGATAGTATTTTCATTTATTAATAAAATTAACACTGTTTTGAAATCTCTGGGTAACGGCGATCTGACCGGAAAGATCGAAGCGGACAGGGACGACGAAATCGGAGAATTGGCGGGTTACTTTAACCTTACCATAGAAAAAATCAGAGGCCTTGTCGGAACGATAAAATACAGAATCAACGGGCTTAACCATACCAGCTTTGAACTTTCCTCCAATATGGGCAAAACTTCCACAGCCGTACAGGAAATTTCATCCCACCTTGACAACATGGAAAACCTCATGGTAAAGCAGGAAAACGGCGCGATAGAAGCGGGCGACGCGGTAGGCGAAATTAAGGAAAATATTGACAGCCTTAAACAAATGATAGAGGATCAAACAGACAGCGTAAACGTATCGTCTTCAGCCATTGAGGAAATGACAGCTAACATTCATTCGGTAACACAGACGCTGGCGGCAAACAGTAAAAATGTCGATATTTTAGCCGAGGCATCCGAGAACGGCAAAGCGGGGCTTCAGTTGGTAGCCCGTGAGATACAGGAAATAGCACATGATTCAGAGGGGCTTCTGGAGATAAACGCTGTAATGGAAAACATCGCAAGCCAGACCAACCTGCTTTCGATGAACGCCGCGATAGAGGCCGCCCACGCCGGAGATGCCGGCAGGGGGTTTGCCGTAGTCGCCGGAGAGATCCGCAAACTCGCCGAGTCGTCAGGACAGCAGTCGAAAACCACCACCGCGATGCTGAAAAAAATTAAATCGTCCATAGACAACATTACAAAATCGTCTAACGACGTGCTGGAGCGTTTCGGAGCCATAGACAACAGTGTGAAAACAGTCGCGATACATGAGCAGAATATCTTACACGCAATGGAAGAACAGGAAATCGGGGGGCAGCAGATACTGAAATCCATAAGCCGGCTGAGGGAAATAACCGCTTCGGTAAGAAACGGTTCTGAACACATGGCGGAGTCGGGTAAAACCCTGGTCACAGAAACAGACGAATTCATAAGAACCAGCCATGAAACGGTAGAGGGCATGAACGAGGTATTGGTAGGCATCAGCCAGATAAGGGATTCGGTGGACCATGTAAACGAAATGAGTCTGGAAAACAACCGGAACTTCGACACGTTAAAGCATGAGACGGAAAAGTTTAACGACAGTGTCGGCAACGAGAAGGAAAAAATCCTTGTAGTGGATGACGACGAAATTCACCTTGAAATGGTGGGTTCGGTGCTGTCAAACGAATATGACGTATTGAGCGCCAAATCGGGCAAAGAAGCGCTAGGCATGTTCTACCAGGGCCTTGTCCCCCAGTTAATTTTGCTGGACTTGATAATGCCGGATATGGACGGATGGGACACTTACAGCAGAATACGGGCTATAGGCGGTTTGCACGATACCCCGATGGCGTTCTTCACGTCTTCAAACAATCCGAAAGACATAGAACGCGCCCGTGAAATGGGGGCGGTTGATTTCATAAAGAAGCCCTATGTCGCGGACGATCTGATGAAGAGGGTCGGGAAAATCATTAAAAAAAGGTGATATATTATGATGAAAACAATTTTTGCAGTAGATGACAGTGACACTAATTTGTCAATAGCGAAAAAAGCGCTGGAAGGGCAGTACCGGGTGCTTACGATGCCGTCCGCCGTCAAGATGTTCGCGCTTTTGGAAAAAATCACCCCTGATTTAATCCTGCTGGATATTGAAATGCCCGATATCAACGGATTTGAAGCCTTAATAAGCCTAAAATCCAGCTCTGCATACGCGGACATTCCCGTCATATTCCTCACGGGTTACACGGACGAGGCTGTTGAAACCCGCGGATTTGAACTGGGCGTGGTAGATTTTATTACAAAACCGTTTTCCACGCCCGTACTGTTGAACCGCATAAAAACACACCTGGATATTGACAGCCTGATCCGCCAGCGGACGGCGCAGATCAGGCGGTTGCAAAGCGGCATTGTCACGGTTTTGGCGGATGTGGTTGAGGAGCGCGACGAAGGGACAGGCGGACACAATGACCGCACGGCAATGTACATCAAAATATTGATAAAGGCCATGGAAGAAAAAGGGGTGTACGCCGATGAAATACGCGGTTGGGATCTGGAAACGGTTGTTTCGTCGGCGCGCCTGCATGACGTGGGGAAAATTCATGTGCTGGATAATATTTTGAACAAGCCGAGCAAACTGAACAACGAAGAATATGAAAGCATAAAATCACATACCATGGAAGGTATGCGGATAATCGACAGGATGATCCATCAGACAGGGGAAGAAGAGTTTTTACATAGCGCGAAATTGTTTGCCGAATACCACCATGAACGCTGGGACGGAACCGGTTATCCGCACGGGCTTGCCGGAACAGACATTCCCCTGCAAGGGCGTATAATGGCAATTATTGACGTATATGACGCGCTTGTTTCATGGCGGCCCTATAAAAGAGCGATGTCTGATGAGGAAGCGATTCGTATCATCTCATCGAATTCCGGCACGCACTTTGATCCGAAAATCGTAGAAGTATTTCTTGAAATGATAGAGACCTTTAAAGCGATGCGGGAGGCGATGTAATGCGTTCCATCATAAAAAAAGTACATAAAATCGTTAACAACGGGCAGGTAATTTTTATTTTTTTGGCATTTGCGCTGATGATCGGGTTAAGCTCCTGGTATATGAGTAATATTCTCCGCAGGCACATGGCAGATAACGCGCAGGCGGTGCTTGACTATCTGGAGACCAATATAAATGTTGACCTGCTGGAGCCAAGAACGGTGCTGGGCAATCTCGCGCAGACTGTACGCAATATGATTTTAAACGACGACAACGCCGCCAGGATACATGATTATTTGAAAGAACTTTCTGACTACATATTGATTGATGATAAGCATCTTTCGGGCTTCAGCGGTATTTACGGCGTTTTTGATGTTTTTGGCGGCGTGTTTATTGACAGCACGGATCGCGGAGCGCTGCCGGAAAATTATATTCCCAGGGAACGTCCCTGGTACAAAGAAGCGGTGGCGGCGGGCGGATCTATAGTGTTTCTACAGCCCTATATTGATATAATAACCGATTCGGTTGTTATCACTTATGCGCGGGCTTTGTTTGACAATGAAAATCGCCTACTGGGCGTGATTGCATTGGACATGCAGATTGACAGGATCACCGAATATATAGCCAACGCGAACTTCGGTACATTAGGCTACGGTTTCCTGTTAAGCGAACAGTTGGAACTCCTTTCCCATTCCAACACAAAATTTTTCGGTAAAAAAATCAGCGATGTGAACAGCAACGCAGCTGTCATTGAGAATAAGCTGAAACAGGGAGAGACTATTACCGAATACCGGACGGCCAATTTTGAAGGCAATTCTTCCGTCTTCTTTATCCGGCAGATTGAAAACGGCTGGTACATCGGCGTTATAACGCCTGAAGATGCCTATTACCGGGAACTCATAAACATGAGGTTTGTCCTGATATTTTTGGGAACGCTGCTGGCATCTTTCCTGAGCGCCATCCTGATCAATCTTATTTCGGCAAGGGAAAAAACCGAAGAACGCGTGCGGATTATGTTTGACTCCATGCCTTTAGGCGCAAACATTCACTATCAAAACTATGGTTTTGTTGACTGCAATGAGAATGTGGTTAAGCTGTTCGGCTTGTCAAGCAAACAGGAATACTTTGATAAAATTAACCAGCTTTCGCCTGAGTATCAGCCGGACGGGAGACTGTCAAGGGAGAAGGAAGAGGAATATGCTAGCAAGGCTTTCTCCGAGGGCTACTGCCGTTTTGAATGGATGCACCAAAAGCTGAACGGGGAACCAATCCCCTGTGAAGTTACGCTTGTACGTGTTCAACACGGCAACGAACTTGCTTTGGCAGTCTATATACTCGACTTGCGCCAGTTAAAATCCACTATGGAACAGGTTTCCGAGTCGGAGCAGTCACTCAGTATTTTGTCAAATATATTGAACGGGCTTGATTCGATGATCTACGTTACCGTTCCTGAGACCGGCGAGGTTCTCTTTGTAAATAACAATATGCAAAAACATTTCAATCTCAAGGATGACGGTGTCGGTCAAATATGTTATAAAATTTTCCAGAGCGGAATGACCCAAAAATGCGAATTCTGCCCGTGCCACAAGCTTGATAAAGATCCGAGCAGCGTTATCGTATGGGAAGAGCACAACGAATTAACGAAACGTGTATACCGCAACACTGATCGCTACATAGAATGGCAGAACGGCAGAATTGCCCATATCCAAAACTCTATCGATATAACTGAATTGATTGCCGCGAGAGAACAGGCCGAACAGAGCAACCGTTTCAAGAGCCAATTCCTGTCGCGCATGAGTCACGAAGTACGTACGCCGATGAACGCCATTTTAGGAATCACTGAAATTCAAATACAGAGTGATACTCTTTCTCCCGAGATGGAGGATGTTTTTACCAAAATTTACAATTCCGGTTATATGCTGCTCGGCATCATCAACGATATATTGGACCTGTCCAAAATTGAAGCGGGCAAGCTGGAATTAATACCTGTCAACTACGATGTCCCAAGCTTGATCAACGACACCGTTTATCTGAATATCATGCGCTACGACAGCAAGCCGTTTGCGTTTGAACTTGAAGTGGACGAGAATATTCCGTTGACGCTGTTCGGCGATGAACTGCGTATCAAACAGATTCTTAACAACCTGCTTTCCAATGCGTTCAAATATACGAATGAAGGCAAGGTTTCGCTGTCAATCTCCATTGAAAACGCCCCGCAGAATGAAGCGGGCAAGATAACGCTCGTGTTCTGTGTGAGTGACACCGGGCAGGGAATGTCCCGCGAGCAGGTAGATAAACTCTTCGACGAATATAGCCGCTTTAACAGGGAAGCCAACCGCACGGTCGAGGGGGCGGGGCTTGGCATGAATATTACAAGACACCTTATCAATTTAATGAAAGGCTCGATTTCCATAGAGAGCGAACCCGGCAAAGGTTCGGTATTTACGGTACGGGTTCCTCAGGGAATTGTTGACGCGGGGGTATTGGGCAAACCAATAGTGGAAAACCTCAAGCAGTTCCGTCTCGGCAAAATGTCGAAGATGAAAAAAGCGCCGCAAATTGTACGCGAATATATGCCTTACGGCAAGGTGTTAGTCGTTGACGATGTGGAAACGAATTTGTATGTTGCCAAAGGGCTTATGTCGCCTTACGGTTTGTCGATAGAAACAGCCGGAAGCGGGTTTGACGCGCTGGAAAAAATCAAGAAAGGCACGATTTATGACATCGTGTTTATGGACCATTTCATGCCCAAGATGGACGGGGTAGAAACGACAAAAATCATACGCGGATTAGGCTATACGCGGCCCATAGTCGCGCTGACAGCTAACGCCATTGCGGGGCAGGCTGAAATGTTTTTGGCGAACGGCTTTGACGGGTTTCTCTCCAAGCCGATAGACCTGCGTCAATTGAATGTCGTTCTGAACAAGCTGATACGCGACAAACATTCGGCTGAAGAAATTGAAGCGGCGCAACAGCAGTCGCTGAAAAACAATATGGGAAAGAAATTGCAACAGACATCCGACCCGGAATTGGCGGCAATTTTTGCGCGGGATGCCGAAAAGGCCCTCACAAGGCTGAATGCAATTTATGTAAACACGTTCCGCAGAACCGAAGATATCAGGCAATATGTCATTGATGTTCACGCGATGAAAAGCGCGCTTGCCAATATTGGCGAGATGGGGCTTTCCGCCAGGGCATTCAAACTGGAACAGGCGGGAAAAGCGGAAGACAAAGCGATAATGATATCTGAAACCCCCGCTTTCCTGGAAGCGTTGCGCGAGGTGATTGAAAAAAACAAGCAAAAGGCAGATCCGGGAGATACTGCCGTTACGGAAGATTCGCCCGAAGACCTGGCGTTTTTGAACGAAAAACTCCTTGTTATTCAAAAAGCCTGCGAGGAATACGATGAAGCAACCGCTAATGCGGCCCTGTCCGAACTGGATAAGAAAAAATGGTCGCGTCCGGTCAAAGAACGGCTGGGGGCCATAAGCGAACATTTACTGCACAGTGATTTTGAGGATGCGGCGGAGCTTGCGAAACCAAAGGGAGAATAGCGGGAAGCAAATCAATGTCAACAAGTTAAAGAGGGCTGGCATTTTGCCGGCCCGGAAGAATTGGCGGCTTTAAAACAAAAGAAGAGAGAAAAATGAAACTTCCGAATGAAGGAAAATACCCATTACATATTGTTTCCCCATATCTTTATGGTATTTGCATTCCATATATTCATCCTTTTTATGCATAATTGTGTAAATCAAGATATAATATCTTGATTGTTAATGATATTCCAACCCAATTATAAAACAACATCATTATACACCAATTTTCTTTCAGCAAATTTATTTCCAGCAGGATTATTTAATATCTTTAGTATTTTGTAATTTAATGATTCAATAATAAAAATATCATTAGGTATTATTTCAAAAAGGTCAGAATCATGAGTTTTTACTAGTATTTTTTTTATGATTGGTTTCTTTTTGGAAGATTCTCTCAATAGTGAAATAGCTTCTGAAATGGATTCATTATCTCTTTGAAATCTAATCCCTATTAATCCATCTGCTGATGAATAAATCCCATCTAATCCTTTATTTCGTTCTATAGGTATTGCATTTATTGAAGATAGGAAAGTCTTTATTTCATTATCCAAATTATGAAAATTATTATAATTTCCATCCTTTACCGCTGATTGTGAAATATGATAATCAATTTTTCTTTTATTACAAAGATTAATCGCTTCTTCATTTTTATCAATACCAATATATTTACATTTATTAATGTAAGCTGCAATACCCATGCTACCACTTCCACAAAATGGATCAAGAATAAAATCACCTTCTTTACAAGATATCTTAATTATTCTATCCATCAATTCTATCGGTTTCTGTGTTGGATAACCCGCTCTTTCTTTCGCTTTTGGATTTAGAAATGGAATCTCCCATACATCACGTAAAGGAACACCTTTTTTCTCTTTAACAGAGATTACTTTATTGTTATCATCTTTTTTGTATCTAACAACCCCATTCCCATCTCTTATACGAGCTTGCAGAATTTGATCAATATTTGTAGTTGGTGAATAATCGGTCATTATACGGTTAAAATTATACATTTTTGTTTTAGAATAGATAAATATATTCTGATGTGACTCCAGTAAACGCAAAGCGGAATTTGACCACCTTTTATACGACCAAATAATTTCATTTACAAAATGCTCATCACCAAAAACATTATCCATAAGTAAACGTAAATGATGATTCGCTGATGTATCGCAGTGTAAAAATATAAGCCCATTATCTGATAGTTTCATTTTACATTTTTCCAATATATCTTGAATAAAATTAAGATAAACTTCAAGAGATTCCCACTTATCTGAAAATGAATATATACAATTTGTATCTTTGCTATACATTTTCATAATATCTTGTTTAAAAAATGGCGGATCAAGATATATAAGTTGAACGGAATTATCTTCAATAAACTCAGGTATATATTTTTCTGATTTATCACAAATAAATTGTAAAAAGTTATTTTGCTTCATATTCATCCACCAATTCTTCTAATATTTTATACAAGTCAATATTCGTTCTTTCTTTTAAATAGCTCCATGCCATATCACCGGAATAATATAATCCACCAACACCATTATATGTCGTCTTTAGTGTTTCTTGTATCCGAATAGCTTGCTCTCTGTTGGGATAATAAAACATTATACGGACAGGTCTAAAACCATGTGCTTTTATTGCTTGTATTCTAGTGTGTTCTTTTGTGATATGATCTCCATCAGTTGTAGCATCTCTCCATTTAATTTCTATAGCATCTTTTCCAATAAGACAGTCAATCTCAAACATCTTGGGTTTTTGACCAATTGTGTTTAAAATACGTTCTTTTTTAGCATATGGGAACTTATTTTTTAAACATATAAAGGCAGCTTCTTCCAAAAAAGAACCTGCATATTTGTATAAAAAACGTCCTTTATTTTGATACACATCTATTAACTGCCCTTCCGAAGTTGAGATACCTAAGATTCTATATATAAGGTAATGTGAATTATCATCGGAGGACATCTCATCAACTCTTTTGCTAATTTCAGTGGAAAGTTCATCTCTATAGTCGTTAGCCAGTTTTCGTATGGCTTGTTTTACCATTTCATTAGTTTTATTGATCATTTTTTCACCAATTTTTATTATAACGCTTTAAAAAAATATGTCAAGAGGTTATATTTCACCTTGTCGCCGTTCAGTAGAAATGAGGTTATATTTCACCTCAATTGTTTTAGAGAGGGTCTTTTAAAGCTACAGTAATTTGACATTTTAATTTGCTTAAATCTATATACCATAAGTTATATTAAAATCATGTTACTAACTAATCATGTATGTTTTTTATTCCTCATTGACCAGAAAAGGATAAAACACTATGGGGGTTTATGGCGCATAACGCCTACGGTAACTGACGTTTTTTTGTGCGCGATAAAGGAATTGCGAAGCAATTCCAGCGCACAAAAAAATGTGGCGGAACAAAAACGTGCAGAGGGCGAAGCCCGAACACGTTTTTGTGGAGCCC
>Ga0268262_10002720_pt1 | contig 20037 bp, 20 predicted proteins | sample TergutNc150P3_FD_190354 | JGI IMG/M metagenome (GOLD analysis project Ga0268262, IMG submission 190354) | Nasutitermes corniger P3 segment gut microbial community from laboratory colony in Florida, USA - Nc150 P3 (SPAdes) (version 2) | ecosystem: Host-associated > Arthropoda: Insects >... | reverse complement strand
GGTCGAAATTAACGAACTTATCCGCGTAGTCCTGCCGGAACTGACGCAAATTTACACCGTTGTCCATCAAACAGGCCCGAATCTTACATGGGACGTTCCCGCAAGCAAAAAATACAAACCTTTTCCGTATATTAAAAATGAAATGCCGCACGTAATGGCGGCGGCGGAACTTGTTATGGGCAGAAGCGGCGCGGGTATTTGGGAGTGGGCCGTGCTTGGAAAGCCCATGCTGTTAATACCGTTAAGAGGCTCAGGCACAAGGGGCGATCAGGTGCAAAACGCCGAATATTTTCAGGAAGCGGGAGCCGCGCAGGTGTTAGGTGAAAAAACGACGCCGTGGGCGTTAATAAACGCGGTTAATTCTATTGCGCAGGATAAGGAAAAAAGAAAAAAAATGTCCGAGGCTTCCGCAAAAATTGGCGGACGTGACGGCGCTTTAATTATCGCCCGCGCTCTTGCGGATGATATTGCGCGGCGTTTCGGAGGGGACAGGTGAATTTTTCCGCCATTGATTTTGTTTTTATCGGATTAATAGGGCTTTTTATGATCCGTTGTTTCTTGAAAGGCTTTGTAAGCGAACTGTTATCCATGGCGGCTGTGGTGCTGGGGCTTCTTGCCGCGTTGTTTTTCCATAAAAACGGCGGCGAGTATTTAAGAAGCCAATTCTGGCCTGAATTAAAAGTAATTCCTGAAATTGCCGCGTTTGTTATTCTGTTTGTAATTGTTTTTTTGGCCGTTAAAATAATAGAAAAAATACTGGTCAATATAATTGAAAGGGTGAGCCTTTCCGGCGCCAACAGTTTCCTTGGGCTGATTTTTGGCCTGGCGGAAGGTATAGCGCTGGTAAGTTTGATTCTTTTGCTTTTAAAAATACAGCCGCTTTTTGACGCAAGCTCATTACTGCATAATAGTTTTTTTGCAAGCCTATTGTTGCCTTTAATCGCCGGCAAGGAGAAAATCCCGGGTGTTTGAGAATATTATTGAACAAAGCGCCGTCATTCAGTTACGCGACGATATTCTGTCAAAGCGGGACGCTCCCAGCATGTTGTTTTTCGGCCCTTCGGGCAGCGGAAAGGGCAGCGCCGCGCTTGAATTGGCGCGGGGACTCTCCTGTGAAGAAAAAGCCGTGTGGGGATGTAAGTGTTCTTCATGTGAAAGGCACAGGTTTTTACAGCATGACGATCTTTTAGTATTAGGCGAAAGATCATTTTCTCCTGAAATACTTGCGTGTCAGCATGCTTTTTTACGAAATCCTGCAAAAGCAAAAATTTTATTTTTCAGATCTCTGCGAAAATTACAAATTCGTTTTTCCCCTGTTTTGCTGGAAAATGATTCAAAGACGGCTAAGGCGGTATCCTCAAATTTGCAGTCTCTTGATGAAGGGCTTAATGAGTTATTGTCGATTAATATTGAAACTGTTGAAGAAGCCGCTCTTAATAAACTCTGCGCTTCACTTGTAAAAGACGCGCTTGCCCTTGAAAGCGAAGGAATTAACGGCGTTCCGATAGGCCACATAAGGAGCGCCTCTTACTGGTGCAGATTAGCGCCTAACGGTAAGCGCAAAACGCTTGTAATAGAGAACGCTGAAATAATGAGGGATGAAGCGCGAAATTCGCTTTTAAAACTCCTTGAAGAACCGCCGGCTTCCTTAAGTATAGTACTTACCGCTCAGAGGCGCGAGGCGATAATGCAGACTATTTTATCGCGTCTGCGACCGTACCGTTTCTTAAAAAGGGGCGAGGAAAGCGAAAAAGAAGTAATTAGGAGCGTATTTAAAGAAAATTCAGAATTAGCTTATCCCAATCGAAAAGGTTCGATTCTTGCCTCTTACCTTGATTCTTTTCTTCCGCAAAGCGCGGAAAAATTGTATCCGCTTGCCGCGTGGTTTATAGTTTCTTTTGCGCGGACGGCTTCCGTTTACGCGAAAAACAGGGGACACGCCCCCACTTTTTTAACTGCGTTAGGTGAAAAGTACGCGCCCGCCGCGGAAACGGCGGGGCTTGAGCGTTATTCAAAAAACAGCGCCATTGTAAAAACAATACTGGCTCAGAGTAAAAACTTTGAAGAAGTTTCATTCTCCCGTTTTATGGGTATCACCCTTGAATTAATAGGCGATTGCTTGCGCTCCGCGGATAATCCTGAATATATCGCATATAACGATTTAATTAAAAAATATGTCGGCGAAGCGGTAACCTCCGTTGACGTACTTAATATAAACTCAGGCGTTACGCTTGAAAATCTTTTATATAAATTAAAAACGGCGGCGGTAAGAGGGCGTTATGGTTGATTTTTTCAGGCGCGCCCTAAAAAAAATTAACAAGCTCAATACGGAACAGCGCAAGGAGCTTTTAATTTCCGCCGTGGAAGAAATCGACCTGCTTGGAAACGTCCTTGATTCAATAGACATGGGCATTCTTGTATGTGATAACAAGGATAATCTTGTACTGGCGAATAAATGCGCCCTTAGAATGATATCAATAAATTACATGGAAGGAGTCAAACTGGAAGACGCTATTTTAGACGATCAATTTATTGAAACTTTTAAGGATATAATCGCCAACCGTGAAAAAATAATTGATAAGGAGATAGAAATAGATCAACAGGAGCGCAGAAGATTATATTCCGTGAACGTCGTCCCGCTTGTTCACAACAAAAAAATTACAGGGACTCTTATTTACATAGAGGACATTACGGAGAAACGAAGGGGGGAGGCGCGTCTTAGGAGGGCGGAAAATCTCGCGAGCCTTACAACTTTAGCCGCCGGCGTGGCGCATGAAATTAAAAACCCGCTTGGCTCAATCTCGATACATCTTCAGCTTTTGCAAAAAGCGCTGGCTAAAAAAAGCGAAGCCTCTGAAAAGAAAACGGATAAATATTTTTCTGTTATTAAGGAAGAAATTGACAGGCTTAACCGCATTGTAGTGGATTTTCTTTTCGCCGTGCGCCCGATGAATCTTGAGTTACGCGAAGGCGACATTAACGAATTGCTCGCGCAGATCATGGATTTTGTCAAGTTCGAGATGGAACAGTCAAATATTGTCTGCATGCTTGAGCTTGACGGGAATCTTCCTAAAATATTGTTTGACGAGCGTTATATGAAACAGGCTTTGCTTAATTTAATAAAGAACGCGCAGGCGGCAATGCCCAAAGGAGGCGTTTTTACCGCGGCCACTAAATTCGCCGATAATGAAATAAGAATATCGCTTTGCGACACCGGTATCGGCATAAGTAAGGAAGATCTCGCGAAAATTTTTGAACCGTATTTTACAACAAGGGAAACGGGAACGGGGCTTGGCCTTACGCAAGTTTATAAAATAATAAGGGAACATCAGGGTGAGATAACTGTGGATTCGTCTCCCGGAACAGGGGCCGAGTTTAGGATAATTCTGCCTGTACCTCAAAAAGATACGCGGCTGATTGCATATAACGGAGGAAAATCATGAAATTCCGTCTGCTTGTAATTGACGATGAAAAAAATATCCGCAACGGACTTGCCGAATCTTTGCAGGAAGACGGATATGACGTTGTGTGCGCTGAAAACGGCGACGAAGGCTGGAAATATTTTTGCGGCGGAGACATCGATCTTGTAATAACAGACCTTAAAATGCCCGGTTTAAGCGGAGATGAACTGTTAAAAAGAATACTCGCGCAGGCTCCCGGGTTTCCCGTCATTGTATTAACCGGCCACGGCACTGTGGAGAACGCCGTCGCCGCCATGAGGGACGGCGCATGGGACTTTCTTACAAAGCCCGTAGATTTAGATCATCTTTCTTTAAAAGTAAAACGCGCCCTTGACAACCGCGAGCTGTTTTTTCAGCACCGCCGAATGGAAGAGGAAATAGAGCGCAAAAAACAGTTTAATTCAATTATTGGCAACTCGCGCAATATGCGCGATGTTTTTGATTTGATCAATAAAGCCGCTCCCACAAAAGCGTCAATTTTAATAACGGGCGAATCCGGCGTAGGAAAGGAACTGGTCGCCGACGCGATACACGATCTTTCCCCGCGAAAAGATCAGCCGCTTGTTAAAGTGCATTGTGCCGCACTTGCCCCCTCGCTGCTTGAAAGCGAACTTTTCGGTCATGAAAAGGGGGCGTTTACCGGCGCTGTTTCCCAAAGGAAGGGAAGGTTTGAACTTGCCTCAGGCGGGACCCTATTTTTGGATGAGATAGGCGAGATAGATCAAAACATTCAGATTAAATTACTGCGCGTTTTGCAGGAGAAAAAATTTGAAAGGGTAGGGGGGGAGCATACCGTAGAAATCGACGTGCGGATTGTCGCCGCCACCAATAAAGATTTAAAGGCTGAAATAGAAAAGGGAAATTTCCGCGAAGACCTTTACTTCCGCTTAAATGTGGTAAACATCAACGTCCCGCCGTTACGTGAAAGAAAAGACGATATCCCACTGTTAGCCGCCGCTTTCTTAAAAGAATTTGCCCTTGAAAACGGCAAAAAAATTGAAGGAATAAACGAAAAAGCCCGCGCCCGCCTATACGGTTACGATTGGCCCGGTAATATCCGCGAATTGCGAAACTGTATGGAAAGCGCTGTCGTTATGTGCCAATCAAACGCGATTAACGTGGGCGACCTTCCGCCCGCTTTCCGCAACGCGGAAGACGACGGCTGGATTAACATCAGGCTGGGCTCTAATATGGCGGAGTGTGAGAAAGTCATTATTCGCGACACTCTTTCCCACTGTAAAGGAAATAAAAGCAAGACCGCGGAAACTCTGGAGATTGGCAGAAAGACTCTTCTTCGCAAGCTTGCGGATTACGGGCTTGGCGGGCAGGAGGAGGGGGAGTAGAGTAGAGGAAGAATTCTACCACGAACCAACACGAACAGGCACGAACCAGCACGAACGAAGGAGAGGGATTGTGGTATATAAATATCGACAAATATGGAAAATCAGTTTATATTTAAATGTATGGATATGGATTTGCGCTGGAAGCAGCGTTTACAGAACTATAAAAAAGCGTTTGCCGTTTTAGGAAAAGCGGTTGAACTTGCCAATACCCGTGAATTGACCGATCTTGAAAAGCAGGGGCTTATACAGGGATTTGAATTTACTTTTGAATTGGCATGGAATGTAATGAAAGATTATCTTGAGGAACAAGGGATAATGGATATTGTCGGCAGCAAAGCCGCCGTCAGAAACGCATATAAAAATGATATAATTGATGACGGGCAAATTTGGATGGACATGATTGAAAGCCGTAATATTTCTTCACATTCGTATGATGAGGAAACCGCAAATAAAATAATTGTAAATATAATTAATATTTATTTTTTACACTTTCAAAAATTCTTAACTAAAATGGAAGGTATTGATTGAAGTACGGATTATCGGAACGGACCCTTAAAACGCTTGATTCAATTTTTAAAAAATATCCCGGAATTAAAGAAGTTGTTCTTTATGGCAGCAGGGCAAAGGGGAATTACCGCGCCGGTTCTGATATTGATATTACTTTAAAAACAACTTCTATTTTTTGTTGGAACGATCTGCTGCGTATTTCCGGTAATTTTGAAGATTCGGACATTCCTTATTTTGTTGACGTATCAATCTACGACATGTTGAAAAATCCTGATCTGACTGATCATATTGACAGAGTTGGGAAAGTTCTATATCCGTGAGAGTTTGGTTAGCGGGAAGGAATAAATAGAGATTCTACTACGAATAGACGCGACTGTATAGGGATAAAGGAATTTTTACCACGAACCAACACGAACCAGCACGAACGGCAACATGTACTAAAAGTTCGTGTGGTTCGTGGTAGAATTTCTTTTTAAATTTTGTTAAACTGTCACTATGGAAAAACTAAGGATACTAATCCCAAAAGGAAGAATTTTTGACAATGTAAGCCGCCTCTTTTCTGAGGCAGGGTTTCCCATTGCCCTGAGCGACCGCACTTACCGCCCCGATCTGGGAGCGGATTGGCTTGACGCTAAAATCATGAAACCGCAAAACGTGGGGGAGCTTCTGGAACTTGGAAGCCACGACGCGGGTTTTACGGGAATTGACTGGATACGTGAAAGCGGCGCGGACGTGCAGGATGTTTTGGATCTTGGTTTCGATAAAGTGCGTATTGTCGCGGCGGTTCCGCAGGATTATGACGAGGCGAAACTTCACTCCAAAAAACTTGTGGTTGCAACAGAATATGTTAATCTCGCGGAGCGGTGGCTGAAGTCTTCCGGCTATCAGTACCGAATCCTGCGTACTTATGGCGCGACGGAAGTTTTTCCGCCGGACGATGCGGATATGATTATTGACAACACTTCTTCAGGTCAGACGCTCAAAGACAACGGACTTAAAATTATCGCGTCCTTGCTTGAATCTTCCACGCGATTTGTCGCTTCAAAAGCCGCTCTTGCCAATGAAGAAAAAAAACGCCGCATTGACGAGCTTGCCATGCTTTTTAGCGCAGTCCTTGACGGGCGTGATCGCGTAATGCTTGAAATGAATATTCCCAAAGAGCAGTTTGAATCTTTGGCAAGCCTTCCCGCGATGCGAAGCCCCACGGTCGCTCCGCTTTATGGGGACGCGGGTTTTGCCGTTAAAATTGCCGTTAAAAAATATGAGGTTCCCGATATTATTCCGAAACTGAAAAAACTCGGCGCTATTGATATTGTGGAGTATGATTTGAGGAAAGTGGTTTTGTAACAATTAGCAATTAGCAATGAGCAATTAACAATGAATAATGAGCGATAAGTTATGAATAGGGGGTGGGAAGATGAATAGGATTGCGGAGATTGAGAGGAAGACTAAAGAGACTGAAGTTTTTATTAAATTGAATATTGACGGGAGGGGGGTGGTTAAGTTTGATTATCCGCTGGGGTTTATGTCGCATATGCTTAATACTTTTGCGCGTCACGGGTTGTTTGATATTGAATTATCCGCAAAGGGAGATCTTGAAGTTGATCAGCACCATCTTGTTGAAGATACGGGTATTACGCTGGGCCAGTGTTTCGCTAAAGCGTTAGGTGACAAACGCGGCATTGTCCGCAGTGGAAGCTGCCTTTTCCCTATGGACGAAACTCTTGCCCGCGCCGCCGTTGATTTGAGCGGCAGGCCTTTTTTGTATTTTGACGGACAACTTACGGGCTCACCTTTAATTTCTACGGAAGGCGGAAAAGAGTATAAGTTTCAAACGGATGTAATCGAAGATTTTTGGCAGGGGTTCGTAAGCGCGGCGGGCTGTAATCTGCATTTGGAGGTTATTCGCGGCAGAAGTGATCACCACAAAATTGAGGGGCTGTTCAAAGCCGCCGCGCGCGCCATTCGCGCCGCCTGCGAAATTGACGAACGGGCTAAAGATTTAATCCCCTCGACTAAAGGCTCTCTTCCGGGATTTGACGAGCCGGGAGTGCATGTGTGTTAGGTGTAATTGACTATGGTGCCGGAAATCTTGGCTCCGTTATGAATGCGCTTAAGCGGCTTTCTGTCCCAGCGCGGTTTGCCGCCGGTCCTCAGGAGCTTTCGCTCTCAAATTCGCCGTTTGAGAAAATAATTTTTCCCGGAGACGGGCATTTTGCGACGGCAATGACGTCTCTTAATCAATCTGGTTATGCGCAAGCGTTATGTGAATGGATAAAAGCGGATAAGCCTTTTTTGGGTATTTGTATCGGCTTGCAGTTGTTATTTGAAACTTCGCAGGAAGCCCCTCCTGTTGACGGCAAAGAAGTGCGGGGGCTTTCAGTAATTCCCGGAACAGTGCGGCGTTTTCCCGGGCGCAAGGTTCCGCAGATTGGCTGGAATCAGACTAGTGCGCGAAAAGATTCTAAAATCTTCCGAGGTTTAATAGAAAATAGTTTTTTCTACTATATACACTCATACTATGCCGACCCCGCGGATGATTCGGTATGCGCCGCGGAAACTGAGTATTATGTACGCTACTGTTGCGCCGTTGAACGCGGCGCGTTAGCCGCAGTGCAGTTTCACCCTGAAAAATCAGGCGCGGCGGGACTTGCCCTTCTGCAAAATTGGGTGGAGGGATAGTATGCAGGCTAAACGTATAATTCCTTGTTTGGACGTTGACGACGGAAGGGTAGTAAAGGGCATTAAATTCAAGGGTATTCAGGACGCTGGAGATCCAAGAGAGTTGGCACGCCGTTACAACGATGAAGGCGCGGACGAGCTGACTTTTCTTGACATCGGCGCTTCCTACAAAAGCCGCGCGACATTGCTGGACGTGGTGCGTAAAGTAGCCGCCGAAGTTTTTATCCCCCTTTGCGTCGGCGGCGGCATACGCGTCATTGACGACATGCGCGACGCGATGAACGCAGGCGCTGATAAAGTTTCAGTCTGCACTTCCGCCCTTAACCGCCCCGAATTGTTACGCGAAATGGCAAACGCCTACGGCAGCCAGTGTGTCGTTCTCTCGATAGACGCAAAACGCGTAGAGGACGGCGGCTCTTTACGCTGGCACGCATATTCCCACGGCGGCAGAAACGACACGTGGATTGACGCAATTGAATGGGCAATCCGCGCCGTAGAGCTTGGCGCGGGAGAAATTTTACTCAACTCAATTGACGCGGACGGCACAGGCGGCGGCTACGATTTGGAACTGACGCGCCGCATTCTGAACGCGGTTCCCGTTCCCGTAATCGCCTCAGGCGGCGCGGGTACGCTTGATCAGATAGCGGAGGTTTTACTTGGCACTGCCTCACCTGAAATGCCAAAGAACCTTACACCTGACGAAGCGCCGGGAGCGGATGCGGCTCTTTTGGCGTCGCTTTTGCACTTTGGGATAACGACAATTGGAGAGATTAAAAAACACGCGCAGGGCAAGGGTGTTTGCGTTAGGTGGTGAGGGGTATGGCGTATAAATACGAGAATAATTTTAACCACGAACCACACGAACCAACACGAACGGGGGGAAAGTATGGCATATAAACCGATTGAAGTTGATCATCAAAATCTTACGATAATGGGTGTCAGGTTTTCTGACATTGATACATTGAATAGCGCGGCAAACGCCATTGGTTCAAATATGTTTGAAGGTTTTGAGCCAACGCCGCGTTTGGTAGAAATTTACCGGGATTACCGTGAAGGAAAAATATCAACCGGTGGATTTATTGAAAAATTGAGAGATGCGATGTGATAGATAAATATCAATATGTTGATCCAGATTATACCTATACTGATCCAAAAACCGGATTACTCCGTAATAAGGAAAATATTGATAATGAGCAGTTGTTGATTGTATTTGAGAGTTTAAAATGCTCAGAAAGATTGGAAGAACTGGCTAAAACTCCTGTTCTTATAAAAGATTCAACCTCACTTTTAGTTATTCATAAATATATTTTTCAAGATGTATATGAATGGGCGGGGAAAAAGCGGACTGTTGAAATTAGCAAAGGCGGCAGACAGTTTTTCCGCATAAGCCGTTTTGATACGGCTTTTTCGTATATTGACAAGCTTGTTGCGGAATATCGAAGTATTGATAAAAATGACAGTAAAAAAACAGCCCAAAAACTTGCCGAGATTCTGGATAGTGTTAATTATCTACATCCGTTCCGTGAAGGTAATGGCAGAACACAACGGGAATTTTTGCGAACCCTCGCGTTTGAAAAAGGATATATTCTTAACTTGAATCCGCCTGATAATACCGATGTTTATGAGCGTTATATGAGCGGAACTATTGAGGGCGATGTGGATAAACTGGCGGAATTGATTGGGGAATTGCTTGAGAAGATTAATAAGTGACGCTAAGATACTGATGTTCTTACCCCTGAAATCATGAAAAAAATTAAAACTGCACTGAAAAATCTCGAAATACTGACGGTTAATTTGAGAAATGGGTTATAACTTCCCATGCCGTATTCCAAAAAATACGTTCTTGTTCCAGACGGATTTGTTGTCCAAAGGTATTATTTTTAAGTGATAAAAAAAGTTCATATTCGCTTTTGGTAAGTAATGGTAATTCGGAGGATGTGCTTTGCTCTTTCTCTTGAACCCATAAATCCCTGTGAGCAAGCAAAGTTTGCTCATCCATTAACAGTGTTTCCATGGAAGGCAAGTATGTTCTGGCGCGGTTCAGAATCGCAAAGCCATGAGTATCAATATCTCCCCAGTAAATGCATCGTGCATTATGAAGCCATGTAATGTTTCCTAAAACGTCAACACTATACCCCAGAGCCATGATCACAATGGAGCCGGATAAATCTTCAAAGGCAAGCCCTGTTTGAAGATTTTCAACAATAAAAACATGTGTCGGTTTGATATTAAGATTGGCTACTTCTTCACGCGTGGCACATATATCGCCAAGACCGCCTAATTGATTTCTTATCTCAGGGTCAAGGATACGAATGCGAATTAACTGTGGTTGAGGTTTTAATCCGCAAACTTTAAAGAAATCACGCTCTTTAGTTCCTTGAATTGCAGAAACCAGTTCGCAGACTAGTCCTTTATGTGATTCCAACCATTTGCTGTCAATACCGGCAATAGGTATTTGACGAGGGTATAGCCCTGAGTTTGGATTGGCGCATATCCACGATAACATTCCAGTTAAACGATGAAAATTCGCGTCGTTATAATCGGCAAGAACATTATAGTGTCTGGGTAAAACGTCAGTTAATGTCGGCCACTGTTGTACCAAAGTTTTATAACGTTTGACGGCACGAGACCATGTTTCAGTTTCGTTTATCCATGATATTGCATCCGCAGGTTCATTCAAAATTATTTTTTGTGGGACGGTTTGTATTCCAAGGGAACGCCAGTGACGTTCTGTCCAAACAATGTCCCCTTTTCCCCGCCATGATTTCCATGCGCTAATCCATGCCTTTACCTTGTCTTGTTGACAAAACGCATCCTGTTCTGTGGGTATATCAAGGTTGATTTCCAACGGCCATAATACTTGAGAGTTATTGTTTATTACAGTTTCTTTTAACCAATCCCGGTGTTTGTTTTGATATTTACGTTTGATAATATTCCTAATATCGTCAGGAAACTTCAATATCAACCTCCCTGCCGGTATGATTCGGAAGATTCAACCGCTGCTGATCATTATCGTATTCGATAATCAGGACGCTTGATATACACCTGTCATTGATGTCAACAAAACAGGCGCCTCCGATAAACGGTTCGAGTGTCATTACGGACTTGAGCGGTGTTGCCACTATCATTTGGAATCCGAAATTTTTGAAAATATTCATTACCAGCGTAGTGAACTCGTTGTCCGCTTTGTCAAACGCTTCGTCAAGAACAACCGGAGCATACTTGGGGACGCCAAGATCATTGCCGCCAAGTTGATATCGCAACGCGGCTGCCAAGCACGTGGTTGCAAGCTTTTGGCGCTGTCCACCCGATTTTCCCGCGCCGCTGCGATATATCTCAATCTCAACGCCGCCCTCGTCTTTTTCACGACCGATGAATTCTACATGCTGACGGACATCAAGCACTGATTCGCGCCAGCGTTTATGCTCGCTTTCCTGACTTGAAAGGCGTTCGACAAGCGTATTTAACGTAAGAAATCTTTTTTCCGCAAGTTCGCGATCCTCGTTCCATGCGTGGCTCAGCGTTTGTTGTATTTCTTGTTTAAAGTCCCTGACTTCCTGCAATTGTCTGTCGCTTGCTTCAATTTGAAGGTATGTATTCCGGTTCTCCGATTGATTGAACGGTACCTTGCTGAGACTGTCATTAACGAGATCCATACGTTCCATTATGGTTTTTCTTGCGTTGTTCAAATAAGTGTATAGGGCCGCCAGATTTTGATGGCTTTGGTTTTGAAGCAAATCGAAGAAACGCTGTTCGTGTTTATGAAGACCGTCTGTTTCCAGTCTGGTAAGTTTTGAGAAAAAGTCAGATGCGCTGGAAAGGGTGGCATCCAAATCACCCGCTTCTAATGGCCAGTTTCGCTTGAAATCCGCAAATAATTTTTCTATCTCTTTTTCGCATTTGGCAATATTGCTATTAACCTCTTCGCTTTCTTTGTTCAGTTCTTGTAATACGGATCTTGTGGTTTTATCGAGATTGTCGAGCCGGACATTGTCCGTAAAACGGGCAAAGTAACCGTCTAGACCTTCTTTTTGGAAAGGGGTTAGAGGGACGATTGACATATCATTTTGTTTTTCATTGAGATCATCATTTGATTTTTTGATCTGAATAATCGTACTATCATATTTACTCTTGGCTTCAATCAATTCATTTTCAGCCCGAGAGACGAGGGACTTCTGTTCTTTTATTCGTTCTGAAATATCCCTCAATTCTTTGTTAGTGTCACGCATTTCATGAATTTGCTTCTCAATGACGGATATCTTTTCAATTGACGAGAGTACATCAATTTCTTGCCACTGCATGTTGACAAGCGTTTGGCATTGAAGCGCCCGTTTCGCATTCAAGCTGTCCCGTTCGGACAATGAATTGATCTTTGCAGTCAGGGTTGAAATTTTTTCCGCCAACTCCTGTGATTGCTGTTGAAACAAAGACAGCTTTTCACTGTTATCAAAACCCAGGACCCAGTTCTTTCTGTCATCTACAGCGCGGCGGTCATTTTTTTCATGACGGGTATTGTTGTGTTTTATCAGCCCCTCGCGTGTTATTGCGCGCTCCGTTGTCCGAAAAGCCTGAATCGATTCTACGCATAAATAATTGAAACGTTGGCGTAATTCGGTATTCAACCATTCGGCGTAATTCCCGTCTTTGATTTTAAGTTTAAAAAACATTGAATCGGGCGGAACAGGTTTATTCTGCAATGACTCTGCATGTCCTGTGCGATAATAAAAAAGGCGTTGTCCAAGATGGGTGCTGTTTATATGGTTTGACAGCGCTGAATAATGGCGTTCATCAACCAGAAGGGATAACGCAAAGCCGCGTAAAACCCGCTCAATAGCGCCCTGCCACTGTGACTCCTCCCGCTTTACTTCGATAAGTTCTCCGGCAAAAGGCAATGTCGCGCTTGAAATTCCGATTGCGGAAGCTATTTTATCCCGCAGATCCAACATGTCGGCGGGGATATTGGAAGGCTGACTTTGAAGCGCCCGGACTTCCTTTACTGTAACGGCAAAAGCGTCCTCCGCTTCTTTTTTCTTGCGGTCATGCAGCAACAGTTCATCGCGGGCGGTTTTGTTTTTATTTTCCATTCCTTCGATTTCTTCACGCGCCTTGCCGACAAGTTCCGCAAAGCTTTGCGGCGTTTCGCTAAGCGTCCAACCCAGTTCGCCGCAAGCCGCAGCCGCTTGATCCCGTTTCCGCATACGATCCGTGCGCTGTGCTTCAAGCATTCTCTTTTCATTTTCCCATTGTTCAATTTGATCGCCGCCAATCTCCCTATGCTGATGTTCCAGATTCCGTAAAATATCCGATTGATTTTCATATAAACTTTTACGTACGGCGATCTCTCCCTCCCATCCGTCTTTTTCGACAGTAAGCGAGGCAATGTGTTCTTTCAACAAGTCTATTCGCCTTGTTTCGCAATAATGATTATTCCCTGTTTTAAGTTCATTGAGTTCACTCCGCCGCTTCATAATTTTTTCCATTTGATTGTGTTTTTCTCTTGCCGGAACCAGTGTCTCAATTTGTTTACGGGCGGTTACCACTGCCTGGTGCGCGGCATTGAGTTCTCCAAACTCATTGACAAGTCTGTCTGCGGCGTCAAATGTTTCCGGTTTTTCGAGCATAAAGTCCCGGAACAATGTATTAAGATCGCCAAGATTCTTGGCTGACTGAGTCTTGTGCAGCAGCCTGAGAGCCACTTCATTTTCAATGCCGAGCAAGCGGCGGAAACGTTCACAATACGGCGTAAATTCGTTTTGAATAAAATCATCCGGAAATGACTGTTTTAACTTACGAATATCAAAGTTCGATTTTCCGAAATCGTCAAACTCATGTAGGTCGAATGTCCGTTCAAAAACGAAGTAATATCGTTTAACATCGGCGGTTCCGTTTGAATTACCGTGAATCCAAAAAATCTGACCAATGACAATAGTTTGTCCTGTTTCGTTTTTATACGTTAACGCCAGAGCCGACCACGTTGTTCCTGACCGAAGATAGTGGGTGTTTATATCGCCTGATACTTCATCTCCTTTTTCCGCCCATGCCCCGCGTATGTAACTTACGATATTACGATCTCTGGTTTTACGTTCAGCTTCACGCGCGGCGGCATTAAAATCAACCCAACGTGGAGGTATCAGCAATGCTGAAAATGCGTCCAGCAAGGTAGTCTTGCCGGATCCGGATCTTCCGACAAATAAAAAACCTTTCGGAGAAATAGGTACCTCATGCAGTCCTGAGAATGTTCCCCAATTAAAGACTTGGAGCTTGGACATTCGAAATTGTTCGTTTTCAAACAGTATTTGTACTTGCTTTGAACTCATTCTTCTTCCTCTTCTTGGGGCGCATCTCCGTGATCCTGTAATCCGTCTAAGGCTATGTGTTGATAAATTTTTGTTAGGGCCTGAATTTCTTCGGCGGAGAACAGTAATTTCAAAGTCGGCGATACCTCAAAGCGATCATCACTGCCTCTGATTTTCTGTATGATATTATTTTTTTTAATTTTTTCGATTGAGGCGTGAACACGTTTATCAAATCCGGCTTTGTCTGTGCTTCCGGTTTTTTCATATATACCGAGATTCTCGACGATATCGTCTTTTGATACAACGGCTCGCTCGCCGTGTGATTCAGCCTGTGCCAGTTGCTGACGCAGATAGAGAAGCAGTACCGAATCAATAAAAGTCAGCTGGGAGCGGCGGAGTAATTTCGCGTCTTCTAAATCGCCTGTGTCATACTGACGGGTGAAGGCAACTTGAAGATCACGGTCTATAACTAATTCCAGAAATAAATCGGCGAGACGTCGTTGGATAATCTTCTCATCGCGTAAAAGAACAGACCAGAGTTTTGAATGTCTGCGCACATCCAGTGACGGACCGGACAATAATTGTACCAGCGCGCGCCGTGTATCAGGAGGCAATTCTCCCATATCACCTTCAAACAGGTTGTTTACCGTATTCTCAGGCTTCTCATTTTCAATACCGTTTGGCGGATCGGTTATGTCATCAGACCAACTCATTCATTCGCTCCCGCATAAAGAAAATTTTTGGTATTTTCGCGCTTCTCTGTTGAGAGTCATTCCCAACCCATGAAACAGTTTCTTTGTTTTCTGATTTTATTCCGTATCGGCTGCCTAATGTGATCAACCCTACAATGCTGCCAAGTCCCTGAGCCGCCGGATACTGTTCAAGTACGTCATGGATTGATGCTTGAGAGAGTTTTTCAAGCGTTTCGCATACATTCGCCTTGAGCGATCGAAAGTCGATCTCGGATTGGCCAACAAGTTCAGCGATGGAATTCAAATCAATATCAGGAATATCCCCGTCATACATTCCACGGGGTAAGGCCTGTGTAGAAGGATCGTAAAGCACCCATTGGGACAATGATCGGATGCTGCTGCTGGTCAGTATAAGGTCTTTAATTGTATCTGTTGTTTTAACTTCATCTTTGATCGCTTTTGCGGCACGTTGCGCGTCTTTTAAAATTTGATTTAACCGCCGCTGTTCAAGGTATTCACGGCTTTGAACGAAATGTTTAAGACTGCGTGCAAAATCATGCATGACTTTATGAACTATCCCGCCCTGTTCAAGCAAATTGCCTGTCATGCGTCTTAGAAAACGTCTGTCTTTTAATTCAAGTTGATTGATAAACTCACGGGACATAATATTGTCCAGCGCTTGCTCAAGTACTGCCGACTGCTCAGGATCGGTCAGTAAGCTCCAAAATGCAGAGAATGTTTTACCGGCTTCGCTTTTGGAAATTTGGTCATAGCCCATGAACACTGAATCCAGAACTCCGCCTCGGCTGCCTTCGTTGTCCATAAGTTCTTCTCTCAATTTACGGTTCAATTGATCAAACTGATCGCGAACGCGGCGGAAGTCCCCTGTCAACTCATCCGCCAGTGAAATAATTTCCCGTATTTGTTCCAGCGCTGAAGGATATGGGATCACCCGCATCCTGCCATCTTGAATAGCCTCAATTTCTTTTTCTATACGAGTTTTCTCAGCTTCCAGCCGCTCGATTCTCCTGACTTGATCAGTATCGGTATCTTCGGCAAGTTTCACCAACGCCTGTATTACCAGCGCCAATCGGCTTTCGGTAGCGGCTGAGTGGGGTTGCTCCAAGCCGGACAGGAAACGGATCGCTTCGACAGCCGCGGTGGAGAGTTCATATTCTTCTTCGGCGGCTCCGGCGGGGAAACGCCTTTCAAGATAGCCTTCCGTCAGCCAGTTGGCAATATAGGCTTGAGCGGTTTGAGGTAATTCTTCTCCCTGCGCTCTGAGTGTTTCCAAATCGCGTCCAATTCGCTCATGCAGGATTGATGCGGGCAAGCTCCGCTCGTTTTCATAAAGATGTGATTGCAGTAGACCAATGATAAAGGGACCTTTGGTTGAAGCAAGCAGTCTCCAGAGCGGCTGATCCCGCATTCGTTGATAGGTCGCAATAACCTTGTCAGCTTTCAAATTAATACTCCAAAGTAAATCTTATTTAAATAAGTCATTTGCCATAAAAAGTTAATATAAAAAAAAACACTAAGAATATCTCTCCAGAAACCTCTTCAACCTCTCACTTGAAGGATTATCAAGAAGCTCAGGCTTCCCATACTCAACAATAACTCCCTCATCCATAAAAAGTACGGTATCCGCGACCTGACGCGCGAATTGCATCTCATGGGTAACAATTATCATTGTCGTATTTTTCTCCGCCAGAGCGCGGATTACTTTTAACACTTCTCCTGTTAATTCGGGATCAAGGGCGGAAGTCGGCTCGTCAAAACATAAAATATCCGGTTTTAAAGCCAATGCTCTTGCGATGGCGACGCGCTGCTGCTGTCCGCCTGATAATTGGTGGGGATAGAATTCACATTTTGTGATTAAACTCATTTGTTCAAGAAGCAGTATTCCTTCTTTGCGTATTTCTTCGATAATGGTTTTCTTGTTTTCTTTATAATCCGCTCTTTTTTTCGCTTCCAGTTCACGGGCAAGCGTGATATTTTCTAACGCCGTGTACTGGGGAAATAAATTGAACGCCTGGAATACAAGTCCAAAATGACGGCGTTTTTGCCTAATTTCGGACTCGTCCCAGTGACAATGGCCCTTGCAGTCTATCAGTGTTTCTCCGCGCACTATGATTCGGCCAAAATCGACTATTTCAAGAAAATTCAAACAGCGCAGGAGAGTGGTCTTTCCGCTGCCTGAAGAGCCGATAATGGCGAGAACTTCGCCTTCTTCAAGCGAAAAGCTGATGTTATTCAAAACTTCGGCGGAGCCAAAACGTTTGGCGATGTTAAACGCTTCCAGAATAGCCATTTTTTACGCTCTGAAATAACTTAATTTTTGTTCAATGTGTCCAAACAATAATGTAAGGATACCGACAAACAGCAAATAAAAAGCGCCCGTATAAAACAACGGCCAAATAATGGCCCTGGTCGCGGCAAATGTTTCCGCTACCCTGATTATTTCCACCACCATGATTACGCGCGCGAGGGCGGTGTCCTTAACAAGCGTTATAACTTCGTTTGACATCGGGGCCGTTATCCGCTTAATAACCTGAAGCAGTACGACGCGGAAAAAAATCTGCGCTTTTGTCATTCCAAGAACCTGTCCCGCTTCGTATTGGCTTACGGAAATACTTTCAATGCCGCCGCGGAATATTTCGCTGAAATAGCACGCATAGTTAATTGAAAAGGCGATTATGGCGGCGTTGATCCTTGAGGAAATGGGTGCACCGAAAACAAACCCCGGCACATAAAAGACGATAAATATCTGGAGCATCAAAGGCACGCCCCTGATGCACCAGACGAATATTCTGACAATAAATTTTAACGGCTTGATTTTTGACATTGACCCGAATGAAATAATCAAGCCGAGCGGAAGCGCGAATAGAAGTGTCAGCGAAAAAATAAGGAAGGTGGTTTGGAAACCGCTTAATAACCTTAATGTTACCGCTGAAAAATCCATATAAGGGAATTACCCCTTGAAATTCGTATCAAGCACCAGAGAGTTTTCAAGCTTGTATTTTTTTGCAAGTTCCATCATTTTTCCGGAGTCGTATAACTCTTTCAGCGCTTTGTTGACTTTATTAGTCAGAGGGCTTCCCTTCTTAAAACCGACGGCATAAACTTCGTGATCAAGGGTAATGTCCGCGATGGCCAAATCGGAATAATCGCCCGAACCCGCGAGCCTCTGAGCCAAGAGAATATCGACGACCGCAAAATCAACGGATCCTGATTTGACTTCAAGGAACGTGCTGATCTGCGCGGGTGTGCCCGTAATAAGGCTTTCATCTTCCAAATATTCTATTGCAAATGATTCTCCGGCTGAACCGCTTTCACAGGCGGCTTTTTTGCCGAGCAGATCATCCATTTTCTTGAAATCGCCGGTTCTATCGGCTCTGACGACAATGCTTTGCTGATTATACATATAGCTGTAGCTGAAATCGACCATGTTGCTTCTCGGCACGCCGTTTTCAGAAGCGTTAGCGGTAAATCCGTTCCAGATGGCGTTTATACTGCCGGCCTGAAGCTCCTGATATTTATTGCCCCAGTCAATCTCCTGAAATGCCACCTTCATGCCAAGTTTTTCCCCGACAAGCATGGCAAGCTCGGTGTCAAAACCCGTCCAATTACCCTTTTCGTCCCTGAAGTTCATTGGCTCATATTCTGTTACTCCGCAGATAAGCGTCCCGGCATCCTTTTTTGTACATGACGCAAAAAACACTATACCGGTTGTAAGAATAACCGCCAATAAGATAAAAACGCTTTTTTTCATAAAATTTGTTCTCCTATTAAGCGCTTATTATATCAGGTTGGTTTGAATTATTCAATAAGGCATCACGCAAAAGTGAACTAAATTCCCATAATGTCAACGTACAATTCTTCCAGTCTTTTTCGCAAAAACTTTACAGCGTAATGTTTGCGTGAAAGAACGGTGTTAACGGGCGCGTTGGTTTTTTCCGCGGTTTCTTTTACCGAGAACCCCAGCAGTTCCGTCATTTCAAAAACTTCGCGCTGTTCTATTGGAAGGTCTGTAAGGGCGGTTTGTATTTCTTCAAAAACCAGCGAGCGAAGCATTTCCGTTTCCGGCGTTGACTCTTCGCCGTAGATGATGTCTGAAATCTCGTCAAAAATATAATCATCGCTATCTTCATCATACGACGAAGGCAGCGGTTCGTCTTTCTTTTTTCTGCGATGGTCGATTATTCTGTTGCGGGCTGCCCGGTAAAGCCACCCGGAAATATTTTCTATCGGGTTAATCAAATTATCCACACAGCTGAACTGATAAAAAACGTCTTGTAAAATATCTTCAGCGTCTTCAATTTGGTTAACCTGCCCTTTAATAAAGTTTAACAGCTTTTGCCGATAACTCTTAAATATTTGCACAACGGAATTTTTCGCCATATACACCTTAACAGTTTACCTGTCTTTTTCGCTTCTCGCGAAGAAGTATGTGCCAAGTACAAGGCAGACTATCGTCAATAAAATAATTGCGGCGAAATTGACCAACGGATTAAACATTACTATACTATCATACTCGGGATTGCCCGTATAAACTACCGCCCTCACAAGGTCTAAACAGTACGTCATCGGCATTATACGGTTTAAAACTAGCAACGCGCCCGATGAATTGTTGATCGGTATTATCGCTCCAGACAAAAACATCTGCGGCATGACAATGAGCATTACTGCAAGGTTCGCAGCCTTTTTGTTTTTAATCAGCCCGATGATGATCATCGCCAGCGCGCCCCCTGATAAACACATTAGCGGCGACAGTGCGAGAATCAGGAGCAGTTTGCCGACTGGGAGCGTGATTCCCATTATAAGGGAGACGATAAGCGTTCCCGCCATGCTCATGATTGCGGCGAAACCGCAGCCGAGTATTTTGCCGATCACTATTGAATAACGTGATACGGGCGAGACCAGCATTTCCTGATTAAAGTCAATGTCGTGATCGTCTATTAGGGACGTCATGCCCATTGTGGTCATCATAAAAAGCATGTTGATTAACATTCCAACCAGCATAAATTGACCGAATTGGAAACCAAGTCCGCCCGCC
>Ga0268262_10002719_pt1 | contig 20038 bp, 18 predicted proteins | sample TergutNc150P3_FD_190354 | JGI IMG/M metagenome (GOLD analysis project Ga0268262, IMG submission 190354) | Nasutitermes corniger P3 segment gut microbial community from laboratory colony in Florida, USA - Nc150 P3 (SPAdes) (version 2) | ecosystem: Host-associated > Arthropoda: Insects >... | reverse complement strand
ATCACGCCGTCAACGCCGAAGGCGGCTGCCGCAGCGCGGTCGGCGCGGGCGCGGTAGGTCGGAGATGTCGGAGCGGTCGTCATGTGTTTGTCCTCAAATCAAAGTCTTTAAATCAAATGCTTTAAAATCAAATTCATTTTTAGACGGAAGGCTACGCCTTCCATAGATAAATCGGGGGCTAAACCCCCGATTTTCAGTCAACTGCAAAGTCAAAGTCAACGTCAAAAGATTTTGATTTTGACTTTGACTGAAAATGCGGGGTTTAGCCCCGCATTTATCTATGGAGCCGAAGGCTCCGTCTAAAAAAGATTTAAAAGATTTTAATGTTTTAGGGTTTAGCCCCGCATTTATCTATGAAGCCGAAGGCTTCGTCTAAAAAAGATTTATATGTTTTAAGGCTTCGTCTTAAAAAGAATTTGATTTTAAGGCTTTTAAAGATTTTGACTTTGTTTATCAAAATAATATATGGTCAGTCGGGAGTCAAATTTTAAGAAAGAAACATCAAAATCCCCGCGTCCCCACCCCCAACAAGAGCGCCCTGCAAAAAAGACCTATCTTTGACGCGCACAATATATATTCTATACAGCCGTCCCGCTAGGGGTGCGCGGAAGGTCTGTGGAAGGTCTTCGGTGCCGCCATAAGAAGTTGTAACTGTCTTATTTTTCAATGTATTAGCGAAACGGCTTAAAACATATTATTAGGATTGAAAAGATTAAAAACAATTTGACAAAGGAGAGGGTATGAAAAGGTTTATCCGTACCGTATGTACCGTAGCCGCCGCCGCGATTGCCATAACATCTTTTTCCGGCTGCGGCCCGGCCAAACCCAAACTCTTTATCTACAACTGGACCTACTATATCCCCGAAGAGGTGATAAAGGATTTCCAGAAGCGTTACGGCGTGAAAGTCGTCTACGATATGTATGCCTCAAACGAGGAGATGTACGCCAAGCTGAAGGTCAGCGGTGGCAAGTACGATCTCGTCTTCCCGTCCGGCGACCATGTCTCCATCATGATAAGCGATGGGATGCTGGAGGAGATCGACAGGAGCCGTTTGACGAACTTCGCGAACCTCGACACGACGGTGCTGCCGCTTATAAAATTCGATCCCGGCCTCAGGTACAGCGTCCCCTACGCTATGGGCACCGCCGGCATATCTGTCAACAAGAAGAACTGCCCGGAGTACAAGAAGAGCTGGCGTATACTAGAAGACCCCGCTTTGAAGGGCCGCATAACAATGTTGGACGACATGCGCGAGGTGCTCGGCGCCGCCCTCAAGACGCTGGGCTACTCGGTCAACTCCACCGACACGGCGGAGCTTACGCAGGCCAAGGATTTGGTTATGGAGTGGAAGAAGGGCGTGGTGAAGTTCGATTCAGAGGCTTTCGGCAAGGGCTTCGCGGCGGGTGAATTTTGGGCGGTGCAAGGTTACGCGGAGAATGTATTTTCAGAGTTGGATGAGAACGCCGCAAAGGATGCCGAGTTCTTCATTCCCGAGGAAGGCGGGCCGATGTACATGGACAACATGGTGATACTGAAGGGGGCGAGCAACATAGACTTGGCCTACCAGTTCATAAACTACATCCACGAGCCGGAGGTCTACGCGAAGATAATGGACTTCTTCATGCTGCCGTCGATAAACGTGCCGGCGAGGGCGCACATGAAGGTAAAGCCGCACTACCAGATAGAGGATATGCTGAGGAACTCGGAGTTTAAGGAGGATCTGGGCGGATATCTGGAACTGTACAATAATATCTGGCAGGAGATACGGGTGGGAAAATGAACGCAATATCCGAACTTTTCGCTCCTATACCGCTGATAGCCTTGGCCATAACTGTCTTCGTTCTGGCCGTAGTTTGGATACTCTCCCGCTACTTCCGTTTGCCTCCGGAGTTTAAGCTGAAGGAGGAGTTCCGCGACGAGGTGCGCTTTATGCTCGTCAATGAGGAGTTGGACAAGATCGCGCAGGAGAGGGCGGAGGTGGAGAGGGCGGAGAAAGAAGCGGCGGAGAAGGAGAGGGAGAGAAGGCTCGCGGAGAAGAAGGCGGCGAGAGAGGCGGCGGAGGGCCACCACGGGAACGGGTAGATTTTTTCACAAAAAACAAATTTGTATTAATTAAGGAGAAACCTTATGAGCGGTAAGCCGATACCAAAACGGGTGCAAGTCGACGGCAAGTGGTACGATGTCAGTGAAGGTTGGGCGGGCACGCTCAATTTGTGCGAATGGAACACCCCCAAATACACTGCCAGGGAACCGTATGCGCACATAACCAATCTGTATTTTGTATATGATACGGACGGCAACAAGGTGGGAGATTTCAACCTTGAAAATGTGACATGTTCGGGCAGTGTTAATGATTTTGAAATGCCGGTGTATACAAGGTCTTCGGGAGGGGGGTCGTCGTCGTCATCATCGTCGTCATCGGACGGAGACGCGGCTAGCGGGTGTGTCGCGATCATTCTTGTTATCCTTGGTATTATTGTCTCGTTTATCGTTTCCACCATCATCAAGTCTCGCGGAGGCAGAATAGGCGCGCTCGTCGGCCTCGTTTGCTGCGTTGGCATTCTCGTCATAGAATCTGTCATGGGGAGCGGCGGAGGGAGCAGCGGCGATCAAACGGCGGCGGCGATCTTCGGTGTTTTATTGTTTAGCGTTATCGGCGGCATCATTGGAGTCATTATTGATAAAATCGTAAGTTTCGTAAAGGATAGAAGCGGCGGTATGGCGGCGGAAGATTTGCCTGAGGGTAGAGGGAAAAAAGGGGGATTAACGGTGTTTTTTATTGCGCTAGGCGTGATAGTAGCTGTTTGGGCGGTATATTTTATCTCGCAGTTGAACCTAGGTCATGAGCGAAGCCCAAAGGTTGCTGAGCCAAACAAATCGGAAGTTGAAGGGGGACCCGGTTATTTTATCGATTCGAGAGACGGTCAGAAATATCATGCCGTAAAAATAGGCAATAGGGTGTGGATGGATAATAATCTTAATTATCAACCGCCGGCGGGTAATACTTGGTGTTATAACAACAGCGGTTCCAATTGTATCAAATACGGTAGGTTGTACGATTGGAATGCGGCGGCGACGGCTTGTCCGGCCGGATGGCATTTACCGAATCGCCAAGAGTGGAACAATTTGGCGGAAGCGGCTGGCGGCAGTGTGGCCGGCAGAGCGCTTAAAACAAAGACAAATTGGATAGATTACGGCAGCGGCACCGACGATTACAATTTTTCGGCATTGCCCGGCGGCAGCCGCTTCATAGACGGCAGTTTCAAGAATCTCGGCAACCGAGGCCTTTGGTGGACGGCTTCGGAGTACGATCGCGACAGTTCTTACTATCGGCGTATGGGCTACAACTACGACTACGTGTACGAGGGTACCTACGGCAAGACGCACGGTTTTTCTGTGCGCTGCGTCCAAGACAATAATTGACAAATAAACGAGAACACAGGGCGTGCGCTTCGGGGCGGCGGTATTAGGTTAAGTACCGCCGGTAACCGGATTGGTCGCCCATCAACATAAAAGAATTCCAATGGCGACATGAGAACACACCACGTTAGCAACAACAAACGCGTCATACTAATATCAACGGCAATAGCCGCCGTCGCCTTAATCTCTATTGCGGCGCTCTCAAACGGTTGTTGCTACATAACCAAGCAGGGCGCGAACCTCATAGCCCGTCAGAGCCGCACGGTGTCTATCGACAAAATGCTTCGTGACGGCGGCGGCAAAGGCGGCAAAGGTGTTACATCGGAGACGCGCGATTTTCTGTTGCGGGTCGGCGACATTCGTTCTTTCGCGATGGACACTCTCGGACTCAGACGCAACAACAATTACAAAAAGTATCTCCTCGTTGATAGAGATTATGCCGTAGATGTTGTGACCGCCTCAAAGGATGATGCCTTTGTGCCCTACAAATGGTGGTTTCCGGTGGTCGGCAGCATTACCTACAAGGGTTTCTTTGACAAGAAAGACGCCGAGAGGGAGGTGCGTAGGATCAAGAATAAAGGCAATTACGATATATACATGGGGCGTGCCGACGCGTTCAGCACGCTGGGGTTCTTCAGCGACCCAGTATATTCGTTCATGGTAAACTACAGCGTGTACGATCTGGCGTCGCTCATAATCCATGAGCAGACCCACGCGACAGTTTACGTGAGGAACCAGACGCAGCTGAACGAGGAGATAGCCACCTTCGTTGGGGACTTGGGCGGGTTGCTTTACGTGGAGAGGCGGTTCGGGACGGAGTCGGAGGAGTATCGGGCGGCGGTACTGTCGAAGGAGGATTACGCGACGTACATTGACCTGATGCGGTCGCTGCACGGCGAACTTACGGCGCTCTACGGGGGGGATTCCGGGCGTGGGTACAAGTTGTCGGAGAAAGAGCGGATATTTGCGGATTTCAGGGGGCGGGTGTCGAGCAGGTACGATTCGCTGTTCAGGACGCCTAGGTACGCTGGGTTGAAGGAGGCTAAGCTGAACAATGCGGTGATTGCGGCTAGGATGACATATAATATGGATATGGCGCTGTATTATGAGTTATATGAGAGCGAGGGCGGGGATTTGGCGGCGGTCATAAGAAAATTAGCAGCGCTTAAAAAGGTTAAGGGAGAGTCCAAAGAGCGTATTCGAGAGATGATAAGAAAATAAGAGTAAAATAATAAAAATCAAAACCGTTAAAATCTTTTGTGGTTTAATCATATAATCTGTTTTAATGATCTGGATTGCTTCGTCGCTCCGCTCCTCGCAACTTGTTTATCTCGCCGTAAGGCAATGACGTCATTGCGAGCGAAGCGAAGCAATCCGGTCTTTTGACGTTGACTTTAATCCTATAATCTGTTTTAAACCGTTTCGCTAACACATTGAAAAATAAGACAGTTACAACTTTTTATGGCGGCGTTTTGGAGACAAATTGGAGACACACGCCATAAAATAATGTGAAACGGACAGGTAAAATACGACGCCAAATAGCGTCAAAAAGACACGGGCGTCTGCTTCCAAAAAACAAGGGGGCGGACGCCTGTTTGATTTACCCGCTGTCACGCGCCGCCCTCTCCGCCGATATAAAGACCCACCGCGCACCTTTATTGGGGCGGCTATATACAATATATATTGTGCGCATAAAAGATTGAGCTTTTGTGGGGTGCCCTGTGTCAAACCACTACCTCCAGATCGCCGCTCCGGATCAGCCAACCGGGGGACCGTGTGACCGACCAAACTACTACACTACCGCAGACACCCACTCCCCGATGTTCTTCTTCTCAAAATCAAAGTTCACACCGACTTTGAATACCTTCTTTCCGCGATCCGTCCAAGGAATGGCATACTCCTTGGTGTCGATCTGCGCGAGCGCCGCCTCCGCAGTACCGTCTAATTTGAACTCGAAGCAGTAAACAAAGCCCCGCGTCTCGATGACCATGTCGACACGCCCGGTGGCTATCCTTTCCTCTGTGCGGCAGTCAAGGCCTAGCATTGCGAACATAACGTATACCACCGATTGGAAGAAGTTCTCCCTTTTTTGAAACAAATCGTATGGGATTTTAGTCAGAAATAGTTTTACCGCATCCATAGCGGCGTCTACGTCGCCGCCGTTTAGCGCCGCCATTAGCTTTTTGCATGACGAGTATGACCAATTTGATGGTGTCTTCAGACACCGCGTCGCAAGCGATTTTGCAAAGGCGCTACGCACCTCAATATTCGGATAATCAAGCGTGAAACACTCTTCTTTTTCGTCGTAATCTGTTATCGTGAGGTAACCGGTTTGATATAAAAGCGTGGCCGGTTCCATCTCCTCTATGTCGAATGCATCGAAGTCGTCGTACCCTACCTGCATATTGTTTAAGTTTGTGAGGTCAATATTCTGGCTGTTAATCAGGTCTGTCAGGAGGGTCGGCGTACCGCTTCTGTACCAATACGGCCTGAAATCGCCATTTTGCTCGAAATGATTGAGTATCCCGAAAGGGTTATAGACAGTGAGCGGGTTCTTGGAGAAGCGGTAGCCGTTGTAGAAGCGGCGCATTTTGTCCATGTACTCCTCGCGGCTGCGCCCGGTGCTTTCCAAGACGTTATCAATCTCCGGCCCGAAATTCGCCTCCAACTCCTCTTGGGTCAGCCCACAGATGTCCGCGTAACGCGGATCAAGCGTCAGGTCTGAAAGTTGGTTCAGGGCGGAAAAGACGCTTACTTGGGAGAACTTGCTCACGCCGGTTAAGAAAAGGAAGCGCAGATGGGTATCGCAAGATTTCAGGACATCGTAAAATCCCTTGAGTTCATCCCGCAGTTCAATATGTACATCCCGTTTGTCCAGTGTGCTGGTCAACGGCTTATCGTACTCATCAATAATCACGACGGCCTTTTCACCGGTTTTTTCGCAGGCTTCCTCTATGAGTTTCTTGAATTGACCAGCTGGACTACCCGTCAGGTCAAGTTTAACTCCATATATTTTGTACACCCCCCGCATTTCGGCGTATAGTGTAGAATGGAGCGTCTTGACCCCGTTATTGTAGTTCCCGGCGTTCAGGTCGATCCTGATCACCGGATGCCTCTTCCACTCCCAATCGAGGCCGTCGATGGCCAACGCCGGTCTCCCCGCGATCTCCCCGAAAAGCTCACGCCGACCCTCGAAGATCGCCCCAAGTGTCGAACAGAGCAACGACTTTCCGAAGCGCCTCGGACGAGAGAGGAAGAACGCCCCCTTTACGCCGGAGATCAGCCTGTAGATTTGCGGTGTCTTGTCCACGTAGATATAGCCGTTCTCCCGAATCTTCAGGAAGTCTTGGACGCCTACGGGCAGGATTCTTTCGGTGTTTGTCGCCATAATACTGTAAATTAATATTTGCGCAACATCGAAAAGTAAAAATACATGTTGTATTGGAAATTGTCCATATTGTATATTATAAAAGGAGGGATAATACAGACCTAGACCGGGTCAAGAAAGAGAGGGTACAGCCGATGGCTGATGTGTTCCAAATAGTCAAATACGAGGGCGATAACAGCACTTTCATCTGGAAATCGCCGATAGAGGACTTCAACTCAGGCACCCAGTTGATCGTCCACGAGTCCCAAGAGGCCATCTTCTTTATGAACGGACAGGCCCTCGACCTCTTTGGCGCCGGGCGCTACACGCTCGAAACCCAAAATATCCCGATGGTCAGGAAGTTCCTAAATAGGCCGACAAACGACGAGACCCCGTTCCACTGCGAAGTCTACTTCATAAACAAGACGGAGCAAATGGCGATTAAATGGGGAACCGACAGCCAAGTCCAATACATGGAGCCGACCTACAAGTTCCCGCTTAAAATAGGGGCTTCCGGCGAGATGTCCCTGCGCGTCGAGGATTCAAGAAAGCTATTGGTAAAAATTGTCGGAACGGAACCAATCCTCAGCCAAACCGCGCTTACGCAGATGTTTAGGGCATTCCTGATGGCCAAAGTCAAACCGTACCTCGCGCAGACCATGCAAGGCAGCGGTTTCGGCATATTTGAGGTCGATTCGCACATGGGCGAGCTTTCGGAGGCTCTGCACAAGCAGCTTATACCGGATTTTAAGGACTATGGCGTTTCGCTAGAACGCTTCTTTGTAACAACAATCGTCAAACCGGAAGGCGATCTTGCATACGAAAAGTTCCGCGACATACATGTCCGCCAATATTCCGATATAGCCGAGGCGCAACTCCGGCAAAAAGTGGGAATCATCGACCAGCAAACAAGCGCGCAAAAAATGGTCATCGAATCCCAAGCAATGGCGACAAAACGGGCGCAGGAAGGCTACACCTACCAGCACGAACGCGGCTTCGACGTGGCCGACAAGGTCGCCCAAAACGAAGGTATCGGCAACTTCACCAACACTGGCATAGGCCTCGGCATGATGGGCGGCATGGCCGGCGGCATGGGTTCGGTGGTCGCCGGAATCACTACCGACGCGCTCAATCCGGCAATGCCGCAACACGGAGCGCAGATGAGCAATACGCCCCCTCCGGTCGCCGGATTCGGCATAATTCCGCCGGTTATAGACCTGAAAACAGGAACCCCGCCGCCAGCTGCGACATCCGCACCGACAGCGCCGACGGACGATATGGCCGCCTTTAAACAAAAACTTGAAAAAATAAAGGCGATGAAAGATATGGGGATGCTGTCCGATGAAGAATTTGAAGCGGAAAAGAAAAAATTGCTGAGCAGTTTATGAATAAGCCGTCAATCTCAAACTCAAAACCGGAGAATATACAATGAACGCAGTAAAAGGCAAGAGCATGTCTTTCGTTACAATATTCATAGTGCTTGCCATGTACAACGTAATCGCATTTGTAATCCCGTTCCCCAAAGGCGGTAACTTTTGGGTCGGCTACGGTTTTTCCATGCTGGCCGCGCTGCTAACCGCCGCCGTCGGCTTTTACGCGTTTGACAGAGAAAGCCTACAAAGTAAAGTCTACGGCGTCCCGCTCGCATACGTGGCTTGGCGTTACTTAATAACACAGTTAATTGTGGGCTTTTTGGAAATGGCCTTGCAATTTATACCCTACGAAATCTCATTCCGATACGGGATCGCGGTAAACACCATCATACTAGGATGCTTCCTTATAGGGTTTATTACCGTTGATGTTGGAAAGAAAGTTGTTGAGCGAATTGATGAAAAGATAAAGGAAAAAGTCTTCTATATTAAATCGTTACAAGCCGATGTCGAGGGGCTTGTTGACAGGGCGTCGGACGAAACTGTGAAAAAACTGTTGAAAGACCTTGCCGAAACAATACGATACAGCGATCCTATGAGCAGTCCGCAGTTGGCAACGGTTGAGAATAAGATTGAGGCGAAGACGGCGGGACTGGCTGAGGTGGTGGGAAAGGGAGACTGGGACGCGGTTAAGGCGTTGTGCGAGGAATTGCAGTTGTTGTTTGCGGAGAGGAATCGGAAGTGTAAGATTTTGAAGTAGCACCACGATAGGGGTGCGTACGCGGTTCATTACATAAAGGAACATAAAAATGGCGAAAATAGCATGTGATATTTGCGGCGGCAGTTTGTCTATAGACCCGAGCGGGGAGTTCGCGGTCTGCGATTCGTGTGGAATGAAACATACGAAAGATCGCGTCAAGGCGATGGCGCAAGAGGTTACGGGGACTGTTGCTGTAAGCAATATTGCCGGTGTTGATGCGAATATGACGCGCGGGTGGGATATATTGAGCGGGAGATCTGACGGAGGATCTAGTAAGGACTATTTTGACAAAGCGTTGGATATTGATCCTAGAAATGCGCGGGCTTATGTGGGGAAATTGTGTATAGAGATAGATAGCGCCAATAGAGATCTACGCGATTGTTCAAATGACTTTTTTACATACAATGTTAAAAAAGAAGCGGATTTAGCGCGTCATTATGAACCGCTTGACGGTATGTTGAACTATCAAAATGCGCTTAGATGCGCTGATGGAACGTACCGAGAGATATTGCGAGGATACAATTCTGAAATTATAGAGAATATTGATAAATTGAGAACAAAATTTAAGTTTTACGTAATCGTAATAACTAGTTTTATACATTCTTATGCAGAAGGTGAATATGAATGGGTTGGTGGAAAACATCCAGAGATGAGGCCTCGTAGACTTGGTCTTTTACTTGATAGTTCTAAAGTTATTGTTGGAAAATTCAGAAAAGATATGCGCGTAAGAATGCTTAGAACAGGATCAGATTGGATTATAAAATATCGCTATGACAGTAATGACTATTACATCTCACCATTGGTTGGTAAATTTAAAGAAAAGGTTGGCGAATTTAACGAAGACAAGATTTGTTGCGGGGATGTTTTTGTGTTAAATAGCGAAATAGAAGAAGAATATCGTAAACTCGATGAAGCGCGTAAAATTGAACAGGAACGCAAAGCGGAACAAGAACGTATTGAACGTGAAGAAGAAAGACGAATCGAACAAGAAATAGAAAAACATCGTAAAATCGAGGATGAAAAACGCAAGAAAAAACGCCGTTTATGTGTAGTGTTGTTGACGGTGTTAGGTGTGATAAGCGCAGGAGTGATTTTTGCTCTCCCTAAAACATCAATGTTGGGTTATGGCGGGGCGGCTATGCGTAAACTCTTCATGTACGGCGGTATAATAGCTGGAATAAACATTGTCTTTCGGTTTTTGGAAGATTTATTTATGGATGGCGAAGTAGAGTTGGATGGTGCTACGGGATTTGTCTTTGGAGGTATATTCTGTGGCGGGGTCTTAGCATTGATTGCAGGCGCCATAGCGACAAGAGTGCCGCTCGTAGCATATATTATCATTGGCGTTGTTGTTAGCGCGTTGGTTGGTAAAGCGGCGCATTGGTTCGCTGGCGGAGGAGATTAATCGTGAATTATAAAGCAAAACATTAAACAACGTTATCTAGGAAAAGAGCAATGCTAATTCTAAAGTGCAAAATGTGCGGCGGCGACATCCAAGCCGCTGAAGGCGCGACCTACGGGACGTGTGAATCTTGCGGCTCGACTTTCACGCTTCCCAAAGCCTCCGTAAAAAAAAATGGAGGATTATAACATGGATTACTTAGATAGTGTTGAGAAAATCAGTTCAATACTCAGTAATATATTCATTTGCGTGGGTGTAATTATAGCTTTGTGTCAATTGAAAAATTTTATCGTTGATGCCGAGCAACGAAAAAAACAAGCAACAATTGAATTTTATAGTCGCGTTCGCAACGAATTTATTGAACCTTTAAACAAAATAGAAAAATTGTTTTCAGGAAAAAACGTTATTAGCATTGATGATGTTAAAAAAGATGATAAGCTAAATATAATAAAAGATTATTTATCTCACATGGAAAGATTTTCTGTCGGGATAAATGCAAATATTTATGATATCAATGTTTTTGATAGAATGGTGGGATCGACTCTTACCATCAATTGGTTTAAAAGATTTGAAGAGGTCATTCATTTTCTTCGGGATGAACAAGGTAACCCATATTTATACAAGGACCTTGAAGAGTTGGTCAATGAATTAAAAAATAGACCAACGAAAGATTCTCAAATGCAAGAATCTGATTTTATAGAAAGTGAACACACAATAAACCAAACAATAAATGGTGATGATTGATGGCAGTTCTAAAAGAGACTATTTCAAAATTTGTGTAAACCATCGGCAGGGATTATATTAAATAATCGACCGAAGGAGGTTTACCATGCCACGTTACAAGTTAAGTCCTAAAGAGCGTGCCGCCGAGAAGGCCCGTCGGGAACAGCTCACCACATTAATGTCCCAGTTTAATATAACAGGGGTCAGCGACTTCCGAGGTCTTTTCAAGGAGATGGTAGGGGTCTTCCTAGAGAACGGCCTTGAAGGCGAGATTGAAGACGAGTTAGGCTACAGCAAGTACGATTACCGTGACAAAGAGACGGATAACAGCCGTAACGGCCATACCCGCAAAAGCCTGAAGACCAGCAACGGCGAGCTCAAAATCAAGGTTCCGCGAGACCGGAACGGAGAGTTCGAGCCCCAGTTGGTGAAGAAGCACCAGGGCAGCCTCTCCCACGAGATCGAGGAGAAGATCCTCTCGAAGTACGCCAAGGGTATGACGCAGAGCGACATAGAGGGCCACATCCGTGAGATCTACGGCTTGGAGTGCTCTGAGAGCACGATAAGCCGGGTCGCGGACAAGATCCTTCCTGTGGTTCGGGAGTGGCAGGGCCGCCAGTTGGAAGCGGTCTATGCGGTGGTGTTCATGGACGCGATCCACTTCCACGTGCGTTCGGAGGGCAGCGTGGTCAAGAAGGCCGTCTACGTGGCCATCGGGCTCAGCACCACTGGTAAAAAGGACGTGTTGGGTATGTGGGTTGGCGAGAACGAGAGCGCGAAGTTTTGGGCCACCGTGCTGAACAGCCTGAAGAACCGCGGCGTCCAAGACATCCTGATCGCTTGCGTGGACGGGCTTACCGGCTTCACGAACGCGATAGAGAGCGTGTATCCCAAGACGGAGATTCAGAACTGCATAATCCACCAGATCCGCAACTCGACCAAGTTCGTTTCGTACAAGGACATCAAGGCGCTAATGGCCGATCTGAAGCGCGTATACGACGCGGCGGATGAGCAGACAGCGCTGTCAGAACTTGAAAAGTTCGAGGATATTTGGGGTAAGAAATACCCCAAAATCGCGGACGGCTGGCGCGCCAACTGGGCAAATCTGTCCACGTACTTCAAGTATCCGCCTGAAGTCAGGACGCTGATTTACACCACAAACACTATTGAGGGCTTTAACCGTCAGCTTCGGAAAGTGACTAAAAGCAAAGGCGTTTTCCCAACGGACGACAGCCTGCTCAAAATGCTCTATTTGGCGATGATCGACATCACCAAGAAATGGAAAGGCTCCCGCAAAGACTGGTATCAGATCAGAGCGCAACTTGAAATCTTTTTCCCGGACAGATTAACGGAATAGACACTTGACAAACGAGAAAACAGGTACATAGATCCCCTATAGGGGGATCTATGGGGTAGCTATTGCCAAACAAAAAGAATTTGAAAAAAATGTTGACATACTACTTTACATATAGTATATTATAGTAGTGGATAGGTTGAAATACCATCTACCCACGGCTGTGATGGTCATGATCTTTAATACCCTGTGTGTGGTTTACACACTTTTTGAAACAGACCCGTAAAATCTTTTGTGGTTTAATCATATAATCTGTTTTAATGATCTGGATTGCTTTGTCGCTCCGCTCCTCGCAACTTGTTTATCTCGCCGTAAGGCAATGACGTCATTGCGAGCGAAGCGAAGCAATCCGGTCTTTTGACGTTGACTTTAATCCTATAATCTGTTTTAAAATCCTATTAATCCTAATTATACTTGCTGTATGTAGACTTCCGCTTTTTCCCACTCGTTTCCGATAGTGTCAAATAGTCTCTCTAGGTTTACGCTGTCCAATTTTAGGGTGTCCCAGACGTTGTCGTTGATGGCGGGGATTTTTTTGTCGCCGCCGCTTCCGTAACCCAGCGCTCTGGCGAAGATGTCGGCGCAGTGGACTATGGCGGTTAGATTGGAGTCGTCGTCCTCCGGGGCTGTCGGGTTGTGGTGCGATGAGACTGCGCTCAGAATTTTCTTGGGGAGGCGCCACTGTTCTATTAACATGCCGCCGATCTCTTGGTGGTTTACTCCAAGGAGTTTGCATTCCGAGTCGTAGAAGAGGCTTTTCGTTTTGTCGGCGCATTCTACCACGCGGGAGAATTCGTCGGGCGCCAATTGGAAGAGCACCACCTTGCCGATGTCATGGAGCAGGCCGGCCACGAAGCACTCCTCTTGGAATTCATACCCTACGGCGCGGGCAAGGCATTGGGCTGATACGCCGCAGGCGAGGGAGTGTTTCCAGACGTCTTGCGCGTTGAATGTGCCGCCGCTGTTCGCCTTGAAGAGGTCGAGTATGGAGGCTGTTAGAACGATGTTCTTCACAGTGGAGAAGCCCAGCAGCACCACGGCGTGGCTGATGCTTCCGATTTTGCCGGGGAAGCCGTAGAAGGCCGAGTTGACGAGTTTGAGCACCCTGGAGGCCAGCCCTTGGTCTGTCTTGATGGCCAGGCCGAGTTCCTCGGCGTTTGTGGCCGGGTCTTGGAGTATCCGGGTGATCCGCGCTATGACGATTGGCTGGGTCTGCAGACTCTTTATGGAGTGCAACCCGCCCAGCGCCTGCAGGCGCTCGGAGATATCGCCGCGTGTCGGTGTTGGCATCCCTAACCCCCGCCCTGTTGCCGGATTTTGTAGCTGCATACGGCGTCAAAGATTTTCCTCATGTTGGCGCTGTCCAGCGTGCCGTAGAACATGTCGTACAGCTCGCTCTTCGTTTCGACGGCAGACCGCGCCTTCGACCCTGCGGAGCCGCCCTGGCCCTCCTCGCCCTCTATGTAGACGTAGGCGATGCCCCAGTTGCGCAACCGCCTGCCCATGGCCGGGGTGATAGCCGCGCCCTTGTTCATCAGGACGTTTCCGGACGGGCTTACCACATCGGCGGCGATCACATCGCCCAGGGTTATTTGGTCTGTGGCAGTTTTGCGCATGGCGGAGGCTCTATTAAAGTCATTACGGATAAAGGTCAAAAGATTAAAAAGAGGCGGCATCCAGATTTGAACTGGAGATAAAGGTTTTGCAGACCTCTGCCTTACCACTTGGCTATGCCGCCGAAAAAAAGGGGCTTCTTCCCGACGAAAGAAGCCCCCGCTGTCGAAAGATGCGGGGACACAAAGGCCGCCGCTGACGGAAAACACGCAAACTTGGAGCGAGAGACGGGACTTGAACCCGCGACAGCTACCTTGGCAAGGTAGAGCTCTACCACTGAGCTACTCTCGCGTTGAAAGAATAAAATAATACATCGGCGCACGTAAGTCAAGATTTTTTTAAATTTTTTTTAAGACGCTCACTCCATAGCCACCCACCGAATCTCCACCCCGCTGTCCCGATGCTCCACAAGTATGTTGATGATCTCCGAATACCACGGCCGCGCCGCCGCTATCAGCAGGACGTCCGCCTTGCTTCCCGACAGCGCCTGCGCCAGATCGCGTACGCCGCCCAGCACCGGGTAACCCTCTATCTGCGCCTTTCCGGGGGCGTCGTCCCCCGTTTGACCGATCCGTATAAGTCCGGCGACCCTCGGAGAGCCGCGCTTGCCGTCCGTGCCCATTATGTAGCGGGCTATGTCCTCGTCGTGCCCCACAACGAGAGCGCTCTCCGGCGCGAATATCCGCCCGCGCAGACCCTTGATCAAAAACGGCAGCGTCTCACGCCAGAGTATCGACGCGGCTAACGCAAGGCCGGCCGCTATCCCGAAGCCCTCAACGCTGTAGGAGGTCAGAAAGTACACGCCGGACAAAAACAGCGAACCGCTCAGCGCCCCGGAAAAGATAATGTTTTTTATCGAATAGTTCTTGGCGGTGTAGATGCCGTTATAAACGAACAGAAACAAAAACGCGAAACTCAGCAAGGCATGCATTCCCACAAGCGGCAGCAGCCGCCCCCCGCCGTAGAGCGAGCTTCCCGTCAGGTACTTGGCTATCGGCGACAGCCCGACCCATGTCGCGGCGTTTATCACAACCGCGTCCATGAGCAACGCGATGACCGAACGGGCGATGATCGAGCCTATGTTCAGCGTCGCCTGAAAGACAATCCCCGCCCATATCAGCCACCACGGGAAGACCATCTCCTGCAACTTGCGGTATTTGCGGAAGAATATGATCATCGCCTCGTAGAAGTAAAAACGCGAACGGATTTTGCGTTTCGACGAACTCTTACCCTTCTGGTGGACGATCTTGATCTGCGGGTAGTACCACACCTCGCGCCCGGCGTGGGTTATCCTGTAGCAAAGGTCTATGTCCTCGCCGTACATGAAGAAGCGCTTGTCGAAACCGCCGATCTCGTTGAAAAGGGCGCGCTTCATGAACATGAACGATCCGGAGATCACGTCCACTTGCGCCATAGTGTCCTCGTCCATGTATGTCAGGTGGTAGCGCCCGAAACGCCTGCTTTTGGGGAAGAGCGAACTCAAACCTACAAAGTAGTAAAAAGCCACCGGGGGCGTGGGGATCGAGCGGCGGCAGCTTAGCTGGAGCGTGCCGTCCGGATTCAAAATCTTAGGCCCCATTAGCCCCGCCTTAGGGTGCGTCTCCATGAACTCCACCGCGTCGGAGAGCGTGTTGGCGGAGATGACGGTGTCCGGATTCAAGAGCAGCAGATACTCCCCCCGCGCCGCCTCCACGCCTATGTTGCAGGCCTTGCCGAAACCGACGTTGGTCTTGAGCTGTATCCACTGCGCCTCCTGAAACTTGGAGGCCACTATCTCCCGCGACCCGTCGCCGGAGGCGTTGTCGATGATAATCACCTCGCAACGGTCATAAAGCGCGGCCAAACGGAGTGAGTGCAGGGCCTCTATCAGACAATAGGGGACCTTGTAGTTTACTATTACGATTGATATTAGTATATCTTTGTTTTTTTTGTCTGTGATCATAAAAATCAAAGTCTTTAAAGTCTTTTAAAATCAACTTCTTTAAAATCAAATTCTTTTTTAGACGGAAGGCTACGCCTTCCATAGATAGTTCGGGGGCTAAACCCCCGAACTTCAGTCAACATCAAAAGAAAAAAGCCTTTTTTGGTGACTTTGACTTTGATTGAAAATGCGGGGTTTAGCCCCGCATTTATCTATGAAGCCGAAGGCTTCGTCTTAAAAAGATTTAAAAGATTTGGCTTTTTAAGGCTTCTTCTTTTTCCTAAAAATCGATTTCACACGCAATTTCCACACCAATAGCGCCGCTTCCTTTATTATCTTGGTGGACATCTTAGACACGCCGCGCTGCCTGTCGGTGAAAATTATCGGGATCTCCTTGATCTTGAAGCCGCTCTTCCAGGCGAAAAAGTTTACCTCTATCTGGAACGAGTAGCCCGACGAGGCGATACCGTTCAGGTCGAGCGATTCGAGCACTTTGCGCCGGAAGCACTTGAACCCGCCCGTGCTGTCGGCTATGCGCAGGCCGGTTACGAGGCGGGCGAACATGTTCCCGAAGTAGCTGAGGAGCAGGCGCGACATCGGCCAGTTGACGATGTTGACCCCGTTTATGTAACGCGACCCGATGACGAGGTCGGCCGACTGCGCCGCCTCGATGAACTTGGGCAGGTATTCGGGGTTGTGCGAGAAGTCGGCGTCCATCTCGAACATGTACTCGTAACCGTGTTCCAGCGCCCACTTGAATCCGGCTATGTAGGCGCGGCCCAGACCCTGTTTGGCGGCGCGGTCAAGTACGAAAAGCCCGTCAACCCCCCCGGCCGCCGCCTCCTTGACCGCGGCGCTTGTGCCGTCCGGGGAGGAGTCGTCCACAACGAGGATGTGCGCCCCCGGCAGAGACTTTTTGATCTCCGGGATGAGCAACGTGATGTTCTCACACTCGTTGTAGGTGGGTATGATTATCAGTATTTTGGAATTGTCCATGCCAATAAAATAATATCCGCCAACCGCGGAGGGCGTTTTATTATATTATGTTTGTTTAAGTCAAATTCTTTAAAATATAAATCTTTTTTAGACGAAAGGCGCTACGCGCCTTTCATAGATAAATCGGGGGGCTAAACCCCCCGATTTTCAGTCAACGTCAAAAGAAAAAAAGCCTTTTTTTGTAACTTTGACTTTGATTTTGACTGAAAATGCGTGGTTTAGCCCCGCATTTATCTATGGAGCCGAAGGCTCCGTCTTAAAAAGATTTAAATGATTTTGTTTAATCACAAACCGGAGATATGTAAAATGCCCATAGTAATGGACGGAAAGTCTTTCGCCAAAGAGACCGAGGCGCTTATATCCGAGCGGGTTGGTCGGTTTAAAGAAGTTACGGGGCGCGTCCCCCGCCTAGCCACTATTCTGGTCGGCGACGACCCCTCTTCCGCAACCTACGTGAAGATGAAGGGCAGCGCCTGCGCCAGGGTGGGGATGCTCTCGCTAAAGGTAGATATGGGGCGCGATACGACCACGGAGGAGCTTTTGGGGCGGATTAACGCGCTTAACGCCGATCCCATGACGGACGGGATCCTGCTGCAGCACCCCGTTCCCCGGCAGATAGACGAACGCGCCGCGTTTGACGCTATTTCTATAGATAAGGACGTGGACGGCGTGACCTGCCTCGGCTTCGGGCGGATGTCTATGGGTTGCGCCGCCTACGGGAGCGCCACGCCGGCGGGGATCATGCGGCTGCTCAACCGCTACGAGATCCCAATAGAGGGCCGCCACGCCGTAGTCGTCGGCAGAAGCCCGATCCTGGGTAAGCCCATGGCCATGATGCTGCTCAACCGCAACGCCACGGTTACCGTCTGCCACTCCAAGACGGCCGATTTGCACAAGATTGTCGCGCAGGCGGACATCGTGGTCGGCGCGGTGGGGAAGCCCGAGTTCATACAGGCGGCATGGATAAAGGAGGGCGCGGTCGCTATCGACGCCGGCTACCACGTGAGCGGCGCGGGCGGCGTGGGCGACATAGACCTTAAAAACGCCGCGCACAGAACAAGCGCCTACACGCCGGTACCCGGGGGCGTGGGGCCTATGACCATCTCCACACTGATACTGCAAACGATGAGCGCCGCCGAGAAGACGGCCGGGATCGCAGAAAAGTAATGAGCGAAAAGATTTTCAGATCCGCGTTCATCGCCCTCTTCGGCCGCCCGAACAGCGGGAAGTCCACGCTGATGAACACCGTGCTGCAAGAGCAGATATCCATTGCCACATCCCTGCCCCAAACGACGCGGCGGAATATCAGGGGCATATACACGTCGCCGGACATGCAGCTGGTCTTTATAGACACGCCCGGAATGCACAAAGGAAGACACGCGCTAAACGACGTAATGCGCGAACAAGCCGTCTCGGCTGTTACGTCAGGAATGGACGCCGTCTGCTACCTTGTTGATCTATCACGTGATTTCGGGGACGAGGAGAAAGATTGCGCGGAGTGCGTAATCGGGGCGTCGGTTCCCGTATTGACAGTATTCAATAAGATTGACATCTGCGAAAATCCCGATGAAAAGATCAAATCGTTCCTATCAACCTACAAACAGTTTGAAAAATCGCCGCATATAAAGCTCTCCGCTACCGCACCCAAGTCCAAAGATATTTTTTTGGCCGCGATCGACCCGCTAGTCCCCCCCGGCCCGATGTACTTCGACGGCGAGTCCGTCACCGACGCGAGCATGCGGACGATTGCCGCCGAGTTCATCCGCAAACAGATAATCCTGAACACGCGCGAAGAGGTCCCCCACGCCGTATTCGTGGAGATAGAGTCCTACAAGGAGACCGCCCAAAAACACGAAATAGTAGCCGGAATACACGTGGAAACAATCGGGCAAAAAGGAATCATCATCGGATCGGGCGGGGCGTTGATAGAGAAAATAAAAAGATTCGCGAGGAAGGACATAGAGCGTTTGGTCGGGATGCGCGTATCGCTTAAATTGCACGTAAAAGTTACGCCCGGCTGGCGCGACGACAATAATTTTCTTAGGACTATGCAGTGAAATACATAGGCCCCCACGTCTCCGCAAACGGCGGCGTACATAACGCCCCCGTTAACGCAAACGCCGTAGGCGCCACAGGCTTCGGTATGTTCGTAAAGAACCAACGCCAATGGAAAGCGAAACCGTTGGACCCCGGCGTTATCGACGCCTTCAAAAGCAACATGAACCTCTACGGCTACAAACCGGAATCCGTACTTGTCCACGACGGCTACCTGATAAACATAGGCAACCCCGACGCCGCCAAAAGAGATCAGTCCGTTGCAGCCCTGATAGACGAGGCGGAACGCTGCGCCGCCCTAGGCCTTACGCAACTGAACATCCACCCCGGCAGCGGGCTTGGCCTAATCACCCCTGAAGAGTGCGCCCAGGTGATTGCCGAGTCTATAAACACCGTCCTTGACAAAACGAGAAAATCAGGAGTATCAATAATAATAGAGGCCACAGCCGGTCAAGGCAACCTGGTAGGCGGACGCTTTGAGGAATTGGCCCTTATTATCGACAAAATAGAGGACAAATCGCGTATCGGAGCCTGTATAGACACCTGCCACATATTCGCCGCCGGGTACGATATAAGAGACAAACAAAACTACGAGAAGACAATGACCGCTTTCGACAACACCGTAGGCTTCAAATACATCCGAGGCCTGCACCTAAACGACGCCAAGGCCGCGATAGGAACCCACACCGATAGACACGAGAGTATCGGAAAAGGGCATATCGGGATAGACGCTTTTAAGATGTTGATGGGGGATAGCCGGTTTGACGGGATTCCGTGCATATTGGAGACGCCTAATGAGGAGATTTGGAAGGATGAGGTGGAGATGTTGAAAAATATGTGTTGACGTTAAAGATAAAGATAAAGATAAAGATAAATCTTTTTAAGACGAAGCCTTAAAGTCAAATTCTTTAAAATCAAATTCTTTTTTAGACGAAGCCTTCGGCTTCATAGATAAATGCGGGGCTAAACCCCGCATTTTCAGTCAAAGTCAAAAGATTTTGACGTTATCTGTTGACTGAAGTTCGGGGGTTTAGCCCCCGAACTATCTATGGAAG
>Ga0268262_10002718_pt1 | contig 20039 bp, 14 predicted proteins | sample TergutNc150P3_FD_190354 | JGI IMG/M metagenome (GOLD analysis project Ga0268262, IMG submission 190354) | Nasutitermes corniger P3 segment gut microbial community from laboratory colony in Florida, USA - Nc150 P3 (SPAdes) (version 2) | ecosystem: Host-associated > Arthropoda: Insects >... | reverse complement strand
CCGCGGATTCATACAGCGACGGGGAGATAGTAGTAATACCCGCCATCAGTATGATCAACGTATAACCATACCACATCCACCATTGGATAAAGGATACTAAACCCCGTGAAAACGCCACGTTGCGGAAAAAATCAAAAGCTTCTTTATGTTCTACAAACTTATTTATCGCGGAGTCAAAGAGGCGAACCGTATCCTGAATGCCCAGAGCGCGCAAAAATTGATTCGCCGGGGCTTGGACATGCGCACCGTAGCCGAAAATACTACGGAAGAGCAAGGCCACCGACGCGGCGGTCAGCAGGTTGGGCATATAAACAATCGCCCGGAACACGCCCTTGCCGGCCAGTTTAAGCCGGACATCGGACAGCCAAATAGCCAGGACCAGGGCAAGCCCCAACTGGGGGATAAAATTAACCCCCCAGATAACAAAGGTATTTCCCAGGGCGCCCCAGAAATATTGGTCATGTATCAGTTTGATAAAATTAGTAAGACCGATAAATTTGAAATCAGTGCGTAAACCCTTCAGGTCGGTAAAACTCAGTATAAAAGTGTACAATGTAGGCCACAGGTTAAATATGCAGAATACCAGTACAAAGGGCGCGACAAAAAAATACCCCCAGCGGTTGGTCTTGATCTCATGGCCTATTAGTTTCTTCTGTTTTTGCTTTGGTTTTTGCATCGGTCCTCCTGTAAAAAAAGGGCGCGGATATTGTTACCCGCACCCTTGATTAGATTACTCTTTAGTCCGCTCCAAATCCATTATGATCCGAATTGGGCGTTCGCCTGCGCCTTGAAGTCATCAATCGCTTTTTGCTTGGTTTTTTCTCCGTTTACAAAAGCGGACGTCGCTTCATCAAACATCGCTTCAATGGCTTCATCGCTTCCCTGAAGCAGTCTGCCATTTACGTTTTTGGCCATCTCGGCAAATTCAGCGTAGTGGTTCTGTCCGCCGAGGAAGGGCTCGCTGTAGGTGTCTTTAATCTTGTTGATTACGTTGATGTTGCTCACCAGGTCGCCGGTATCTTTGGCCCAGCCTTCAAGGAAAGTATCATCGGTGGTTACATAGCGGATAAATTCTTTGGCTGTCGCGACATTCTTGGTTCCTTTATAGGCTCCAACCCAAGTGCCGCCCCAGCGGTAGGAAGACGGACCCTGGCACATAGCCCAGTCACCCGAAGTACCGGGAGCATTGGTCTTGAGTACATAATGGAGGCCCCAGGTGGGGAGGAAGTAGGAGAATACTTCAACAGTTTTATTGGCTTCGTCTACCAGCTCGCCCCTCATGCCGGCGAACCAGCCTTCTGACCACTGGCCTACCCTGCCTTCCCAACGATTGTCATGCAGAGTCTTGCAAATATCCATGTACTGCTCCATAGCCGGATCAACTTCCACTTTACCGTTCACGACCCAGGAATTTCTTCTGGCGGACAGGAAAGAATTGCGCAAATCGCCCAGAGAGGAAACGACCACGCAGGAACCGTTGGATTTTTGTTTTAAAAGCTGGGCTGTTTCAAGGAATTTGGGGAAACTGTTAAAATAAGCCTGTACCTGTACGGGATCATCTGTTCCGAGGTATTTCTTCGCGAGGCTGCGGCGATAGAACAATGCGCCGGGGGCAGCTTGCCATGACATACCATACACCTTGCCGTTATATGAACCGACTTCCACCGGATAGGCAATAAGTTTGGCTTTGTTGGCTTCGTAAATGTCGGTGATGTCCAGAAGAAGGCCGGATTCAACGTATTTGCGGACAAATGCGGATTCCAGGGCAATAATATCCGGAGCTCCCTGGCCGCTTCCCAGAACCGGGTCTATTTTCGCCTGGAACTGATCCGAAGGCGTCTGGGAATATTCAACCTTTACATTAGGGTGAGTCTTTGTAAAATAGACCTGGAAATTTGGGGAGCTGGTATCGCCATTGGTCATTTTGGCCAATTCATCAGTAAATGACCAAATTACCAGATTACCGCCGATTGTATCACCACTCCTTTGTGTACCGGTTCCTCCCGATTTTGGACAGCCGCTAAACAAGATAAGTACCGCCCCTGCAATGAGAAGAAATTTTTTCATAATTCTATCCTCCGAATAATTGATTTCCCGGATTTGTAATAAGCTCCGGGCTTTATGGACTATTTTAACATAGCGTGAATAAAATTGTCAAGCCCTCAAAGACCGTTTTTTTAGTGAAATTAACCATTATTTTAGCGTTAATTCCCTGATATCGCATCCGCTTTCAATACCCCAAAAATGCACCTTAAGAGGCTTTCCCGGCATACACTCAATAACGGCGAATGTCTCGCCCGCGCTGCTGCGCGCCCTGCCAATGCCGCCTGGACTTACAAGTAAAAGCCCGTTCACAGTCTCCAGACAGGGAACGTGGATATGGCCAAAGAGCGCGGCATCGGCCCCCGCCTTTAGCGCGGCGGCGGCAAGTTTGTCAAAGCCGTTGTAAAGGGCATAGCGGTGTCCGTGGCATATATAAAAACGATGCCCGCCAAAATCAAAAACTTCCGATTCGGGCGCTGTAGGAGAGTCATCATTGTTTCCCCGCACTTTTTTCCATTCACAGGAGAACCCCGTCTGCTGCCTCGCAAGCGCCAATTCCCGCAACCCGTCACCCAGAAACACAGCCATGTCAGAGTTTGCCAACTCGCCCGCCGCCCATCTCAAAACCGCGATAATGGCGGGCATGTTGCCGTGTATGTCAGATAATGCAAGGATTTTATTGCTCATAGATAAGCCCTACATTCCTAATTTCTAGTTGATCTCTTGAGGGAGTGGGGTTATTCCCAGTCCCCGATCCCTAGTCCCCAGTCCCCATTCTTTTGGCAATGGCGTCAATGAATTCCCACGAATTAAGGCTGCGCGGCGGGGCGGGATTGGCAATGGCGGCAAGATCGCCGGTCATTTCACCGGCCTCTACAGCCGCGAGCGTCGCCGCTTCCAGCTTCTTTGCGAACTTCCCAAGTTCCGCATGAGAGTCCATTTCCGCCCGTTTTGCCAGGGCGCCGGTCCAGGCGAAGATCAGGGCGACGGGATTGGTGCTGGTTTTTTCGCCTTTTTGCCAGCGGTAGTAATGCTGCTGCACGGTACCGTGGGCCGCTTCGTATTCAAACACTCCGTTAGGCGACACTAGAACGCTGGTCATCATGGCAAGGCTTCCCGACGCGCTGGCAATCATGTCGCTCATCACGTCGCCGTCATAATTTTTGCAGGCCCAGAGGAAGCCGCCCTCGTTTTTAACCACGCGGGCAACGGCGTCGTCAATCAGCGTGTAATAGTAGCTGATGCCCGCTTTGGCGCATTTATCCTTAAATTCCGTTTCATAAACCTCGTTGAAGATCTCCTTAAAATGGCCGTCGTAGGTTTTTGAGATCGTGTCTTTCGTGGCAAACCATACCGGCAGTTTTTCATCAATGGCATAGAGGAAACATGCCCGTGCGAAACTGTATATCGATTCGTCAAGATTGTGAATACCCTGCACGATGCCCGGTCCTTTCAAATCCGCCACCGTAACACTTTGCCGTACCAGGCCGTCATCCGAAGTGTACACCAGTTCCACTTTCCCCCTTGCGGGGATTTTCATTTCCGCGGACTTGTACACGTCGCCGTATGCGTGCCTGCCTATAACAATGGGTTTTTTCCAGCATGACACCGTAGACTTGACGCAGGAAACGGAAACCGGCTTGCGGAACACCGTGCCGTCCAGTATCGCCCTGATGGTGGCGTTGGGGCTGGGATGGAGGTTTTTCAGATTATATTCAACCTTACGCGCCGCGTTGCTGGTAATGGTGGCGCATTTCACCCCGACCCCCAGCCGTTTAATCGCTTCGGCGGCCTGTATTGTCACCGCGTCATCGCTTGCGTCGCGGTTCATCAGCCCCAAATCATAGTACTCCGTTTTCAGTTCAACAAACGGAAGCAACAACTTTTCCTTGACAACAGCCCATAACACTCTGGTCATCTCATCGCCGTCAAGCTCCGCGATGGAATTCTTCATTATAATGCGATTTGACATAATGGATGATTATACCAAGTAATGAAAAATTATTGAATATGCTTCTTATGCCGAAGTTTGCCTTTATTTTTTATCAATAAAATTTCAGCGAGTATCGCAACCGCAATTTCGGAGGGCGCGGAGTCCGCAATATCCAGCCCGATGGGGGCGTAGACGCGGTTCAGTTCCTTTTGTTCCACGCCTTCCCCGCGCAGACTGTCAAAAAGCCCGGCGACTTTTTTCTCACTGCCAATCATGCCAAGATATTCAAGTTTTTTTGTAAGGCAGTAACGAAGCGCGTCAGCATCGGTCTTATGCCCCCGCGTGCAAATTACCGCGTAATCCGAAGTTGAGGCCGGATCCGTTGTTTTATACTCCTCCGGCTTACAGAGCACATATCGTACAGATTCAAAATTCGATGCGAATTCAGGACGGTCTTCCACTACGGTAACGGAAAACCCCGATTGAACGGCCAGCCGCGCAAGGCATTGGGCGATGTGGCCTCCGCCGAAAATACACAGATTTGGCCCGCTGCCCAAAACATTCCCGAAACCGGCCATGCCGCCCCCGCAGATCATCCCGAATTCGCTGTGATCAAAAGAAAACTTAAAAACTCTCTGTCCGTTTTTTATGGCTTCCAGCGCCTTTTGTATGATCTGATATTCCGACGCGCCGCCCCCCACCGTTCCGGCGGTCGATCCGTCGGCAAGAACGGCCATCATCTGCCCCACGCTCGCGGGTGAACTCCCGCCGGTTTCGGTCACGGTGACAAGCGCGACCTTTTTGCCTTCCGAGGCTTTCTGTGCGGCGAAGGCGATTACGTCTAACATTGGCTGTCTCCTTTTTCTTAAACCGCAACTTTTGGAAATACACGCAATGTACCAAGTTTATTCCGACGGGCTTTCCAGAGATCAAGTTTTATTTGCATGGCAAGCCAGCTCTCCGCGCTGGTATGGGTAACCTGCGCTATCCTCAATGCCATTTGCGGACTGCATGACGATTTCCCGTTTACAAATTCCGAAAGTGCCTTTCTCGTTATACTCATCATTTGAGCCGCATCGGTAACTGTTAAGCCCAGCGGAACCAGAACATCCTCAAGAAAAACCTTTCCCGGATGTACAGGCTTTCGTAATCGTTCCATCACTGCCTCCTTAATGATAATCCCGATAATCTACCGAAAACACATTCTGACCTTCAAATTATAGACAGGCTACCTTAAATAAGGCATTTTCGCAGCCTTTAGGCGAGAAAATGCAATGTCTGTCCACAAAGTAACCGACTTTGTGGACAGACACTAATTATACTGTGTAACCTCAAGGGTGTCAATCATCGCCAGTCTGCTTTGTTTGAATGAGACAAGTCAGGGGTTGATTGTCAGTCTTAGTAATTCATCTACAAAAGCCCTACTTTCGTTAATCCACAGACTATGAAATTGATTTATTATTTTATCCCCAACTCTTCTTTAATAACATTATAGATCCGATCCGCTAAAACCTGTTTTCGATCTTCGGGGGGAAGGTCGGCGGTGTTGATGGGTTTGCAGAAAGTAATGCTTAGAGGGCTTGGTTTAAAACGGCGGTTTTCTTCATAAATTCCACGGGTGCCTTTGAGGGCCACCGGCACTATCACGGCCCCGGACTGGGTCGCCAGCTTGAATGAGCCGGGATGGAAAGGCAGAAGGCTTTGCCCGTCGGAACGATGGCCTTCGGGAAAGATGATCATGGCCCCGCCTTTTTTTATCTTGGTTATGCCTGAGTTAATTGTTTCCAGCGCCTTCCGGGGGTTTTTCCGGTTAATGAAAAGTCCGCCAAGAATATAAATCCAGATATTAAAAATCGGCAAGAATATTAATTCCTTCTTTGCGATGAAACCGAAAAGCCGGCGGGAGTAGGACAGAAACAGCACGATGTCAAACATGCTGCAGTGGTTGCTGACAAAGCAGAGACCCCCGCTGCGGGGTATATTTTCCCCGCCCTTTACGGTCACCTTGCACCCAATGAGCTTAATCAAAGCCCGCGACCAGGCAACGCATATCCAGTACAGAAAAACAGACATAGGGCCCCGAAGACCCAGGAAGCTTAGAAGAAACCCTACCACGCCAAAAGGGGTGACAAAAACCGCTGAGATTGCAACATAAATAAAAAAAATTATTGTCTTTATTATATCGCCGCTCCTGCCATGCCGGATACTTGTTTTCGGGCTTGTTCGGCTCCTTCCCACAGAAAAGCCTGTATTCCAAGTTCCCTTGCCTTATTTACATTATCAACCTTATCGTCAAAAAAAACAATCTCTTCATATAAACAACCCGCCTTTTCCCGCAGCTTTTCATAAATTCCCGCTTCCGGTTTTATAAGACCTAAGTCGCAGGAATAAACAGCAATGTCCGCTTCGGCGAATACCGGAAGCGCGTCGCTGTGCGACGCGATGTCCCTGGGAAAGTCGCGTGGAATATTGGAAAGAATCCCCAGACGAAGCCCTGAGGCTTTAATGTCCCGCATCAACTGTAATGCGGCGGGGTCTATATGTTTCCAACTGTCAATATCGGCACGCACAATCCGCGCAAGACTTTCGTCATTAAGAGAGACTCCCGCATTTGCCAGCATACGCCTGTAATGCCCGATCCCGTCATAGGTTCCCCTGTCCCACTCGGCTCGGTACTTCCGGTCAAGCTCCCACAGGACATCAGCGGACAGCCCGCTAAGCCGCACAAGCTCGCTCCTCATCTCAACAGAGGGAATAAAACAAATAACTCCGCCATAATCAAAAACAACAATTTTTATACTCATTACCTCTTCCCATTGCTCACTGCTCACTGCTCACTGCTCACTGCTATCTGCTACCTGTTCACGCCAGCGCAGCCAGCTTCTCCCTTATAAATTCGCTCTTTTCCTTCAACCCGATATTGCCGGCGGCAAGCATAAGCACATTGGGCTTTTTGGGGTCCAGCTTCACCTTGCCCATAGACTCCTGCATCAGCCGGATAAGCCTGTCTACTTTGACATGGGAAACCTTCGCGAACTCCACTCTTACTATGCCTTCCCGTTCCCTCAGCGACGACACGGCAAGCACTCTGCAGATTATCCTGATCTCCGCAAGCGCCAGAAGAGAGGCGGCTTCGTCGGGCGGCGGGCCGAAACGATCCTCCAAATCCGCGTAGACACGCTCAAGCTCTTCCTTGTCCCTTACAGCCGCTATCATTTTATATACTTCCATTTTTTCCTGCTGGGAATCAATATAGCTGTCCGGAATAAAGCCCGAGTATTCCAGTTCCAGCAGGGTTTCGGTTTCCCCCTCATAACTTGAATTCTCAAGACGCCTTACCGCTTCGTCCAGGAGCTTGAGGTACAGATCAAAGCCCACGGAATAAATGTCGCCTGACTGTTCGCGGCCCAGGAGGTTCCCCGCGCCCCGTATCTCCATGTCCTTCATGGCGATCTTGAAACCTGAACCCAGTTCCGTAAAATCGGAGATCACCTGGAGGCGTTTCATGGCGAGTTCGGTAATTTCCCCGCCCTGCGGGTACAGGAGGTAAGCGTAGGCGACGCGGTCGCTTCTGCCTACCCTGCCCCGCAACTGGTACAACTGGGACACGCCGTACATATCGGCGCGGTCTATGATAATGGTATTAACATTGGGGATGTCTATGCCGTTCTCGATTATCGTCGTGGACACAAGGACGTGAAAGCCGCCATGCACAAAGCGGTGCATCACGTCCTCAAGCTCCTGCGCGTCCATCTGGCCGTGCGCGGTTTCCGCCAGAATCTCCGGCACAAGGCGTTCGATTTTTATCCTAGTATCCCGCAGGGTTTCGATGCGGTTATGCAAAAAGAATACCTGACCTCCCCTCTCAACCTCGCTTCTTATGGCCCTGACCAGCCTCTCGTCGTTGTACTCCTCAATGACGGTCTCGATGGGATGCCTGCCGGAAGGGGCTGTAGCCAACAGGCTCATGTCCCGGATTTTTAATAGGCTCATGTGCAGAGTACGGGGGATGGGAGTCGCCGAAAGCGTAAGGCAGTCAACATTGGTTTTCAGTTCCTTGAGCCGTTCCTTGTCCTTTACGCCGAAACGCTGTTCCTCGTCAATGACGATTAACCCCAGGTTCTTAAACGCCACGTCGCGCTGGATAATCCTGTGGGTTCCGATCAATAAATCGATCTCGCCGTTTTTTAACCGTTCAAGAATGGTACGGACATTTCCCCGGTCAACAAAACGGGAAAGCATGGCGATACGCACGGGAAAAATCGAAAAGCGTTCCTTGAAATTTTCATAATGCTGTTCCGCGAGGATCGTGGTCGGGGCGAGGAACGCCGTCTGCTTGCCGCCCATGATCGCCTTAAAGCAGGCCCGGACGGCGACCTCTGTTTTTCCGTAGCCCACGTCGCCGCAGACAAGCCTGTCCATGGGGCTGGGGCTTTCCATGTCCCGCTTGATCTCCTCCACACAGCGGAGCTGATCCTCGGTCTCCTCAAAGGGAAAGGCCGCCTCGAACAGGGTCTGCCATTCGGTGTCTTTCGGGTAGGCATAGCCCATTGACTGTTTGCGCTTTGAGTACAATTCCAGAAGCCTTTGGGCAATGTCCTCGACTGATTTTTTTACCCTGCCTTTGCGGTTTTCCCAGCTTTTTGATCCTATGGTATCCAGCCTCGGGGCATTGCCCTCATTGCCGATGTAACGCTGTACCAGGTTTAACTGTTCAACGGGCACAAATACCGTCTCGTCCCCCGCGTACTCAAGCTGTATGTAATCGCGCTCAAAGCCCAGGGTATTGATCCGCTCGATGCCCTTGAACAGGCCTATGCCGTGGTTAACATGCACGACGTAATCGCCGGGGTTGAGTTCCACGAATGTGTCGATGGGGCTGGATCGGACGGTCTTCAGGGAACGGGGCGGCCGTTTTCTGCGGCCGAATATCTCGTTCTCCTGGATTACCATAAGTTTGATTTCCGGCAGGGAGAAACCAGAGGAAAGCGGCGAGGCGATTATGGAAAGGTCTTTGTGGGGCACAAGCATTGAGCCTATGCGCTCCGCCTGCACTTCGGATTCCGCCGCCACGGCTATATGCCAGCCGCTTGCGTGTAACGCGGCGAATTCATCCTTCAAATAATTGATGTTGCCGAAAAAACTCCGCGACGGCTCGCAAGGGATACTGACGCGGGGTATCCCCGGCCTGGCCTCGCTCTTGATGGAAAGGAAAGAAATAATTTTCCGGCCTTTAATCTCTTGATACCTTTCAATAAGTTCTTTGAAATTCAACAGCAAACGCTCCGGCAAAGGAAATTCGCGGCCCTCCCCGTCTCTTCGCGAGCGCATATACAACCCGTGGTACTCTCTGCTTATGCTCTCCTGCGCGTTATCCAGTCTTTCCCTGTCAACTAACACCAGAGTCCCATCGCCAAGATAATCAAGAATTGAATGAGAAACCTCACTGCTCCCTGCTCCCTGCTCCCTGCTCCCTGCCAATGGGTAAAACATCTCCTCGCCCGCAATGGTTCTCCGCGTGATCAGCTCTTCGATTATTGCCTTCCCCTGGTCGGAAAATTCATTGCACGCGGCCAGATTGGAACTTAGCGTTTCAATTCTGTCATCTGTCCAGACCAGTTCCCGCATGGGGCGGATCAGCAGTTCAGCCAGCTTTTCTTTGACAGTCCCGCCACCTTGGGGATTAAAACGCTTGACGGATTCAACCCTGTCAAAATCAAAAAGCACGCGGTATGCTTCAACCTCGTCTTCCGTCCCGAATTCAAGGCTCTCGCCGCCCATGAAAATATCCAGAACCTCGCCGCGCAGGGCAAATTCACCGCGTACCTGTACGCGGGGCACGCGGATATACCCGTAAGAAACCAGTGTCCGCGAGAGCTCCGTCATGTCAATTCTTGCGCCGGGTTTGACGGATACCAGAAGGCTTTTAATATAATCGGGCGGCGGCAGGGGGCACAGGAAGGCTCTTTGTGAAATGATGACAATGCCCGGCTTGCCCGTGACCAGATCGGCCAGCGCCTTGATCCTCTCCCCAAAGACCGCCGAAAGCGGGGCAAGTTCCCGGTAAGGGGCGGCGCCCCAGCCGGGGAATTGCAGGCAGGGAGTCCCCAAAGAAACCAGGTCCGCGGCAAGTTCCATGGCGTCGATTTCCTGGGGGATAACGGCAAAATACCGGCCCGGCCTTGCGGAATATATCTTTGCCAGCAGCATAGCGCCGAAAGCCCCCTCACAGCCTTCGATTTCCAGAGGAAATTTGCCTTCTATAATAGCGGAAATACTGGCGGAAACCGATTTTATGCCGCTAATTTTCTGCAACAGGCTTGTAAAGGATAAGGTATTCATGCCAACCTGCCGATAATGATAATGTAGAACCATGTCTTTGCAAAGAGGAAACAAAGGATGAAAACAGAACAAAGCTTTAACGCAGTGAACAAAATTTACTGCCTGGGATTCATACTCTTATTGGCGGTTTTCGGCGTTATGATGCCATGGAATATTATGGCCGCTGAGACAAACAGCGGCATTGATTTCAGCATCCGCTTTTTTGACAGGCGTATCTACTACGCGGAAAGCGACCCCATTAATATCCAGATAACCATTACCAATAACAGCCCCTTAACCTACAGGTTCAAGCTGGCTGACGAGAGGGTTTTCTCGATCGATTTTGATGTCAGGACCGTGAGCAACCGGCCCTTGGATCCGGCGGACGTACTTGTCCGTAAACGGACCCAGTACCAGCAGATATTCTTCAGGGAAATAGCCGTGGAAGCAGGCGAATCATTTTCGTTTGTGGAAGACCTTCGCAATTATGTAAAGATAGGCCAGGCGGGCTCCTTTGTGGTACAGGCCCACATTTACCCCGAACTGTTCCGCTTTGGAACTGACGCGGCGCTAACCCAGCCCGCAAATGCGGCCGTGTCGCTTGAATCACAGCGGCTGAACCTCAGTATCTGGCCCCCGCTTGCCACCACTGCCGAAGGCATCCCCCTGGAAATGGACGTAGCGACCGGCGCAGTGCTGGTACGGGAACGGCTTGCCCCGGATCAGGTAGTCGATTACATGATCAGCGCAAGGCAAAAATCGCAATGGGAAAAATTCTTCCTGTACCTAGATCTGGAAGCGATGCTGACGCAGGACAGCGCGCGCCAGCGCCAATGGCAAAGAGAAAGCGAGGAAGGCAGAAAACGCATGGTTGACCAGTTCCGGCAGGAGCTGAAAAACCCCGCAAACGACGGGATCTCCGTCATCCCCACCGACTACTTAATAGAGATGACCCAGTACAATAATTTTGAAGGGACTGTCACCGTGCTGGAGAAATTCAAGAACAACTTCTTTACCGAGGTAAAACGCTACACTTATTATATGCGCTTCAGGGACAATGTCTGGACAATAACGAATTACTCGGTCACCAACCTGGGGACAGAATGAAACTGCTGCTGGTATTTGCCGCCGACGACAACTGCAATATCATCTCCAGAAGCATAAGCCCGCTTGGTTTTGAAATGATCCGTTACCGCCAGGTGCTTAAAGCAATGGACAACATTGATGAGATAAACCCCTCGGCTATTGTCGTAAGCGCGAGGGATTTTCCCCGGCATTGGAAATTCCTTGTCCAGTTTGTACGCACGGAACGGGCGAATGAGATATGCCCCATTGTCATCCTGAAAGGCGGAAACTTCAGCACGGAAGAAACGACAAGCGCGTATTTCCTCGGAGTCAGCGGGGTAATAGACGACTCGCTGAACAGCCCGGCGGAGATTAGCCGCCTTAAAAATATCCTGAGCCATTGCGCACCAAATGGTGCGGCGCCAAATGGTGCGGCACCAAATGGTGCGGCACCATTAGAGGAAAAGAGAAAACACCGCCGTTTCCATGCGGAGCCCTGGCACCGCGCATGTATTCTTGCCGTAAACCGCCGTGAAAAATCGCTTGTCGCCGGGGATGTGGAAAACATTTCATCGGGCGGCCTGGCCTTTGTCCCTGCCAATGGCGCGGCGCCGATAGGAGACGCCTCATTGAACGATCAATTCAACGAGTGCAGCCTCCGCCTCGGCGATTCGATCCTTTCGCCCGTTTGCCGCCTTGTCCGCGCCGGTGAAAAACCCGCATTGGAATTTGCCTCGTTCCCCGAAGGCGAACAGCGCATATTCGAGCAATTTATACATCAGTTAGCGATGAGCAATTAACACTGCTCACTGCTCCCTGCTCCCTGCTCCCTGTTCCCTATCTTATCATACTAGCCTAAATCGAAAAAAAAGCCTAAAATACAGGGACGAGGTTAGTATTGCGTATTACGATACCTGACTTTTTGTCAAAACGTCTCCTGTACATACAGATATTGTTTACCGTTTCCGCGTTTTTATTGATGGTTGTATTAAGCTGCATCTTCAGCGGCAGAATCGTGCGAGCCAATCTTGTACGCAATGCTGAAAGCATACTTGACTATGAGGAATCCCAAATCAGCCTTAATCTGCTGGAATCACGCACAATGCTGGACGATTTCGCGCAATCCATAAGAAGTTTAGTCCTGCGCGGGGACGGAGCCGCTAAACTGACCGCTTATAATGAGGAAATATCCGCCCATTTACTCTCAAAAAACAACAATACTTTCAGCCAGAACGGCCTTTTCGGCTATCTCGAAAAATCTCCGGAGGGTCCGTTCTTCTTTAACGGCGTCGGCTGGCAGCCGCCGGATGACTGGTATCCGCCGGATCGCCCCTGGTATACAGTCGCCGTTGAAGCCGCGGGCGGTATTGCCGAAACAGACCCGTATACGGATACGGTGTCAGGCGAAACTATTTTTTCATACTCCCGCTGTATTTTTGACAACGACGGGAAGCGTTTAGGCGTTGTCGCTATTGATGTACGCGCCGACCAAATCGGGAAAAATGTTGTAAAAGCCGCTTCCGCCAGTAACAACAGTTACGGAGCATTGATCGGCAGGGATTTAACAATAATCGCGCATCCCAACCCGAAATATGTCGGAAAGAAAATGGACGATCCGTCAATCTCCCTTTCAGTTTTGGTTGAGAAATTACTCCTGGGAGAGATCTCAGGGATCAAGTGGGTTAACTGGAAAGGCGAAGAAGTCGTCGGTTTTTTCAGGGTGCTTTCCAACGGATGGTACCTGGGCTTTTTCGCGCAAAGAAGCATATATTACCAGCCCGTATACAATATGGCGATGCGCCTCAGCATTCTGGGCTTTGCGCTTGCGGCGGTGCTGATAATAGTCCTGATTCGCGTTGACATGGCAAAAAACAAATCGGATATAGAAAACAGGCACAAGAGCGCGTTCCTTGCCAATATGAGCCACGAGATACGCACGCCCATGAACGCGATAATCGGCATGACCGCTATAGGGAAGTCGGCTTCTGACTCCGTCCGCAAGGATTATTGCTTTACGAAAATAGAGGACGCTTCGAATCATCTGCTCGGAGTAATAAACGATATTCTGGATATGTCCAAAATTGAAGCCGACAAATTTGAACTCGCTCCGGCGGAATTCGATTTGGAGAAAATGCTCCGGCGCGTGGTGAATGTCGTCAATTTCCGTATTGACGAAAAGCATCAAAAATTCTCAATACATATAGATCAGTCAATTCCCCGCACACTGATAGGGGACGACCAGCGGATAGCGCAAGTCATCACCAATCTGTTATGGAACGCAATCAAATTTACGCCGGAAAAAGGAGCCATCGCCCTTGCCGTGCGCCTTGCGGGAAAAGGAAACGACATCTGTACCCTGCAAATTTCGGTAAGCGATACCGGAATCGGCATAAGCTCCGAACAGCAGGAAAAAATTTTTAACTCTTTTGAGCAGGCCGAATCCAGCACTACCCGCAAATACGGAGGCACGGGGCTGGGCCTTGCGATTTCCAAAAGAATAGTGAAAATGATGGGCGGCAGTATTTGGGTGCAATCAGAACAGGGGAAAGGCTCAACTTTTTCCTTTACCATCCAACTGCTGCGCGGTACGGTTGAAAAACACACGTCTTTATCCCCTGATATTCATTTGAAGAATCTCCGTATTTTAACCGTAGACGATGACCCGGATATTTTAACGTACTTCCTTGAAATAGCGCAGGGCTTCGGCATAATGTGCGATGTCGCCATAAGCGGGGAAAAAGCGCTTGGACTTATAGACCAAAACAACGGCTATCATATCTATTTTATAGACTGGAAAATGCCGGGCATGGACGGCATAGAGCTTGCCCGTGAAATAAAGGCTCGCGTGGCGGAAAATCCCATTGTAATAATGATTTCCGCCGCCGAATGGAGCGCGGTTGCCGATGAAGCGAAAGCGGCGGGCGTTGATAAATTCCTTTCAAAGCCCCTGTTCCCCTCTACCATTGCGGAAGTGATTAATGAATGTCTGGGCGTTGACAAAAAGCAGGCGGAAAAATCGAAGGCTACGGAAATTGCCGGCATCTTTGCGGGGCGGCGCATACTGCTGGTTGAAGACGTGGAAATTAACCGCGAGATTGTACTGACCCTGCTTGAACCGACAAAACTGGAGATAGACTGCGCCGAAAACGGAGCGCAGGCGGTCCGTATGTTTACTGAAGCCCCGGATAAGTACGAATTGATTTTCATGGATATACAGATGCCCGAAATGGACGGCTATGAGGCGACGCGGCGCATTCGTACCGTAGAGGCTGAACAGCGCGATAACAATAAAGGTATGGAGTTTCCGAAGGAAACTCCGAACAACAATAGGAATTTGCGCCAGCAAATTCCTATTGTTGCCATGACAGCGAATGTTTTTAAGGAAGATATTGAAAGATGTCTTGACGCCGGCATGAACAGCCATGTGGGCAAACCTATTGATTTTGGGGAAATTTTGGACCGCCTTCGCTCGTATTTAGGCTAAAAGGCTTGAAAAAAACAGCCAAATATCGTATATTAATTATAATGAGTGTAAAAAACTCCGATAAAAATGTCATTATGCCCGGATATTGTCCTCAATTACGGGCTAAGGAAGGAAAAGATGAAAATTAAAATTAAACTGAGTCTTATGATGATCGCCATTGTGGCGGTCGTTGCGGGCGGCATCGCAATAATTGAACTGGTAAAGTCAAGTAACATTACCATGGCTCTTGCCAAGCAGAAAACCATGTATCTGGCGCGCCAAAGAGCCCAGTACTGGGACGGCCGTATGAACGGATATATAAACGTGCTGCAAACGCTGTCGAATATTTTTAACTTTTATGAAAGCATACCCCTAGCGGAGCGGCGGCAGCAATTTGAAGATAACTTAAATGGTGTTTTTGAGGACACGCCCGATTTTGTACGATTAGCTACCACATGGAAGCCTGATGCCATTGACGGGCAGGACGCCCGTTACATAGGCAGGGTAGGCTCAACCCCCACAGGACAGTTCGCTTATACCCTGTCAAGGGAAACCGGGACAATAGTAGCTATGGCGGGCAGCAGCGTTCAGGAGACAATGAACTGGATTACAGGACCTAACGCTAAAGTAGTCGGTATGACCGACCCCGCCCCGCTTAAGAATCTGGGAAAAGACACCTACGCGGTCAGAATTATATGCCCCATTATCAATAAACGTCTCAATGAAACAGTAGGAGCCGTAATCGCCCAGTTGGACATTGCCATGATACAACCAAGGGTAGAGCAGACTATCAAAGATATGGAAGAAGTTACCAGCGCGGTTGTTTACTCTGACAACGGGTTTATTCTGGCGAATTACCTGCCTGAGTTCATCGGAAAGCAAATTGACACGGAAACACAATATGGCAATTCTTTAAACGATGTCAAAACGGCTATAAAAAACGCGAAAGAATGGCAAGGTACAGCTTACGACCCCGAACTGAAAACAAACATGGTAATGGCAATAGCCAATATTCCCATAGGGGCTTCCCCTACAACATGGTCGTTTATGGTCGGTTCAACGGAAGATTACATCCTGAGAGAAGTTAACGAGATGAGAAATTTTGTTATTATTCTGGCGTCGATAGCCCTTGTAGTGGCAGTGGTAGTTATCTACTTTGTCCTGGGCACCACTACCGCCCCAATCGTCAAGGTAGCGGTTACGCTCAGAGACATTTCAGAAGGAGAAGGCGACCTGACAAAGACAGTTGAAGTCCATTCCAAAGACGAGGTAGGCGACCTTGCCTTATACTTCAATAAAACAATTCAAAAAATCAAAGCTCTTGTGCTTGTCATTAAAAACCAGGCCGGCGTACTGTCGGATATCGGAACCGCCCTGTCCAGCAACATGACCGAAACCGCCGCCGCGATAAACGAAATTACATCCAACATCCAGAGCATCAAGGGACGCGTCATTAGCCAGAGCGCCAGCGTTACCGAAACCAACGCCACCATGGAACAGGTTGTCGCGAACATCAACAAACTCAACGGCCATGTGGAAAACCAGGGCCGCAACGTTTCCCAGGCCTCATCCGCCATTGAACAGATGGTAGCCAATATCAATTCTGTCACCAACACGCTGGTCAACAACGCAGCCAATGTAAAAACCTTACAGGAAGCATCCGAAGTGGGAAAGGTCGGATTACAGGAAGTGGCGTCCGACATTCAGGAAATATCCCGCGAGTCCGAAGGCTTGCTGGAGATAAACTCGGTAATGGAAAACATAGCCAGCCAGACCAACCTGCTTTCGATGAACGCGGCGATAGAGGCGGCGCACGCGGGAGAGGCGGGCAAGGGCTTTGCCGTAGTCGCCGACGAGATCCGCAAGCTGGCGGAAAGTTCAAGCGAGCAGTCCAAAACCATCGGCACGGTACTTAAAAAGATAGCGGAATCGATCAAGAAGATTACAAGCTCCACCGACAACGTGCTTGCCAGATTCGAAGCGATTGACTCAGGGGTAAAGACCGTGTCTTTACAAGAAGAAAACATACGCAACGCCATGGAGGAGCAGGGCCAGGGGAGCAAGCAGGTACTGAGCAGCGTAGGCACCATGAACGAGCTTACCCAGCAGGTAAAGACAGGTTCCGAGGAAATGCTGAATGGCAGCCAGGAAGTAATGCATGAGAGCCAGAACCTTGAAAAAGTGACGCAGGAAATAACCGGCGGCATGAACGAGATGGCCAGCGGCGCGGATCAGATAAACGTAGCGGTAAACAACGTCAATGACATGGCCCGGAAAAATCAGGATGCCATTGGTGATTTGCTAAAGGAAGTTTCGCGGTTTAAGGTACAATAGGGACTAGGGATCAGGGACTAGGGTCTTGGTACGAAAGCGTTGCTTGCATACTTTCACTATTAGATTGCAAACAACGATCTTCAGTCCCCAGTCCCCCCAAACGCCATCTTAAAATTTCTTGCAATAATCTCCTCCATTTTCTCCCCATTGCGCAGGGCTTCCATTGCCCCAAGAATAGCAGCGATATCCGCATAACGGGAAAATTCCCTGCCTCGCAGGGGCTGGAAAGGGGCATCGGTCTCGGTGAGCAAACGTTCCGGGGGAAAAGCGGCGCAGCAACGTTGCGCCTTATGGCGCACTGCCCCCTTGTGGTTAAGCGTTATCGTTGCGCCGAATGAAAAAAAGGCGTTGACGCCCTGCCGGAGCAAGGCCTCGCCCTCCCCCTCCGTGCCTGACCATGAATGAAAAACAACCGCCCTGCATTTTTTTAACGCGCCGGTGTTGGCAAAGATCTTGTGCATAGCCCGGCGCGAATGTATAACCAGCGGCAGATCGTATCGCAGACAGGTTTCAAGATGGACGGCAAACAGCTCGTCCTGGGTCTTCTCGGTTTCCCTGAAATCGGCGTTATATAAATCAAAGCCGGTCTCCCCCACCGCGGCAAGGCGTCCCTGCCGCGCAAGCGAATCCAAAGCAGACAAGCTGTCCCGCAATGAATATCGCGTAACATTGGGGGTACTTTTGACAATTAACGCCATTTGCGGGTGCACGGCAAAACATGGCAGTAAAGGCGTAGCATTATCTTTCTTTGCCTGAAGGGAAAGCCGCTCGCAGTATTCAAATTCTTCCAGTGTAGCCGCGCTGGCGGCACAGCTTACCCCCAGACTCCGCCGCTCTTCTTCTGAGCGGGGAAAAGCCGCAACGAGATCAAAGGGATGGCAGTGGGCGTCCACAAACATTCCTAATTCCTAATTCTTATCAGGCTTACCCTTCCGGCGGCAAGGCCCCAGCGGCTTGCGACATAATCGGAAAAGGCCTGGGCCTCGCGGGTGAAGGCCTCGGTGAGAACAGGCCATGAACCGGAGTCCTCATCCTTGGGGGGCAGATCCTGTTTCCGCCACGAAGTCTCCAGCCGCGAAGGAAGCGTCACGCCAAAATAATAGCCCGCCTGCGAAACCGGCTGCTGTAAAATATGGCCCATGAACTCATTGACAAGAAGGTATTCATCGGCTGTGTCGTATTGCTGGTAGCCGAAATACGAGAGTATAAACCTTTTGGCCTGGGGGGAAAGCTGCTGCCAGCGCCTTCTGCTGAAATCCCGAAAATCCGCGTCAATAAAAAAAATCCCGTGAAAGCCCTCATGCGCCATGAACAGCGCGCGCAGAGAAGCGTTAGATTCCCTTGAAATAGAAACCATCCCCCCCTCGCCCGCCGTTATTGTATCGCCGTTTCTGCGGATAATATTCACGTTAAGCAGTATCCTCTCAAGCTCCCGTTCCTCGGCAAGCAAGGGGAATTGCGCCTTACGGGCCGCCTGAAAAAAACGGGCAAGGTCTTCGGCGCGGTAATCGTGGGCGTTCCAGCCGTGCAATTCCGCGATCTCGCTGTCGGGGGCGAGCCTTCCGCGGAAACCTTTTTTTTCAACAAAAAAAGCGAGGCGTTTCAGCATCCTGTCCTGCACGGCGTAATTTGCAAAGTCAAAGATCAGCAGGGAAGGGAATTGTTCCCAGCGGAAAACCTCGTAACGTTTGTCGCGCCAGTTTTGCACAGGCCATGAAAGAACCAGCCCGGGATCCGCGGTGATTGGCTCGGGGAAAACAGGCAACACCGCATAACTCTGGCGCAATGAATAGACGACGCCGTCCCCTTTCAATGTCAGGGGCCTGTCGCCCGATGAAACAAGCCCCGCGGGAACGCTGAAATGTTCCAGGCCCGGCAGCAAGTCAAGATGAAGCTTTCCTGCGTCAAAGGATGCATCTTCTCCCGGCAGCATATCCGCGGATAGTACCGAATAAAAACCCGCAGGGACGCTGAAACTCTCAGGCGGGTTAATTACCAATGAATATACTTCGCCTCCGCCTGAGTATCCGGGGCCGCCCGACCACCTTGACACAAAGGGGCTGGAATAAAACCGCGCCATATTATTAGGCGGGACGCCTTCACGCAGGTTGAAAAAACCAAACCACCTTTCTTTATATTCGATTGAATGAATCTTTATGGAATTGTTATCATTTTTTCCTGTCAGAGTTATGCTGAAATTTCTCAGATCATGTATGGGAACGGCGTAATGGGAAATAACGCCTTGCTCATAGGACGGTAAAACCCAGGAATTGCCCTCCATTTCCAACGCGGCGGAAACCGCCGCGACAGTCCGCAGATCTTTCCCGCCTGCGTTAAACGAATACTCGATCTCCATTGACGCGGGCGCAGAAATAACCGGAGGAGGGGCGCCGGAATCGGCGCCTTCAAAACGGTATTCCAGTTTTTTTGGTTTTGTGAACTCCGCAAGTCCGCTGGCGGCCTCGCGGCCAATGCCAAGGAGAACCTGATCCGTGCCCCGCACGGGGAACTGAACCGGCTGGGGCTGGAGAACCTGATCCGTGCCCCGTGCGGGGGACTGAACCGATTGGGATTTTTGTCCGCATGAAAGCAAAACGAAAAAAAAAGGTATTAACAACTTCACGGGTAAAGTCATTTTTATAATATAACAATGCCTTTGGCTATAAGTTTGGCGATAGAGAATCTCCGTTCCATTGTCGCCCCGGCGTCAGTGCCCAGAAAATTTTCCAGCGCCCCGGGGAATTTGTCCGGCAGCAGGGGCAGTTCCAGCACCTGTTTGTAATAGGCGCGATGAGACGGCTCAAAGCGGCGGTTGGCGCAGAACAGGGAAAGGCAGGCGGCCTTGATAAAACCGGCGGACGCCACCAGGTAGTGAAATTC
>Ga0268262_10002717_pt1 | contig 20043 bp, 20 predicted proteins | sample TergutNc150P3_FD_190354 | JGI IMG/M metagenome (GOLD analysis project Ga0268262, IMG submission 190354) | Nasutitermes corniger P3 segment gut microbial community from laboratory colony in Florida, USA - Nc150 P3 (SPAdes) (version 2) | ecosystem: Host-associated > Arthropoda: Insects >... | reverse complement strand
CTTCGTGCGCAAGCCTGCGGCTTGCTGGACACGAAGGCGGGGGTTTGTCCAACCCCCATTTTCTCGCCTGTCGCAAAAGGTCATGCCCTGCCCTGTCCCCGCCCACCCATAAGCAGTTTTATTCTGTTTATACCACGAAAGCATGACAAGAAGGTCAGGTGCAGAATTCTCATTCCACTGCAATATATAAACCAAATTTGCCATGCTTTTTTTCATGCATTTAACTAACCAAATATAAGAAGGTGTGGGTGAGGTCATAGCCAAAACCTGTGGAATTCCCCGGTTTGAAAGACAAGGGAAAAAATGCTCGTCCTTAAGGTGGAATAGTAGCCTGACCACTGAGCCTTGTTTTAACTTGCTTTGTTACTGCCCTAAATACTCAGTGGTCAGGGGGCTTTCAAACCGGACTCTACACGTGTTTTGGCTGTGGCTCTCACCCATACCTTCAATGGGTTTTATTTTGGTTATCGTGTTTGATAAACATCATGATTAATAGAGATTTTTATATCTTGCCTTTTGCCCTCTAGCATGGTATAGAAATTCAATGAAATTGAAATACATTGCTTTCGCGCTTTTGGCGGCGCTCGTGGTTTCCTGTATTACTTCAGGGCCGGTGGAGATACCCGATGATCTAACAGCGGCGGAGTTGATCCAGCGCGGCCAGGAAGCTTCCGACAGGAACCGCTACAGCGTTTCCATTCAATACTATGAAGCCATACTTGAACGCTTCCCCTACGATATCGACAGTGTTATAGCCGCGGAATATGAGATTGCGTTCATACATTACAAGCAAAAAGAATACACACAGGCAAAAACCGGATTTAATCAGCTCCTGGCTCGTTACAACGTCACTGACCAGGAATTGCTTCCGCCTCAATTCAAAATATTATCCAACATAGTTCTGGGAAAAATCGCGGAAATAGAAGCCGCCAGCGGGAGAGGCAGCAGGTAAGCTTCTAAGGCAGCAGAATAGCGCTTAGTTTAAGACCTTTTTCGGCAATTTTTTGTAATGCCGTTTCCTGCGAAATATCTCCCTTCGGCGAGGGATGAGGCGGCGCGTCCCCCGCGAGAATAAGCAGCCTGTTTTCCGCGGCCCAAGGGAATTTATCTGCCCCGTCGTACATGGCTTCATAAACGGCTTCGGGAACGTCTCCGCCTCCCCATGTTACGATTGAGTTGAGGTAGCGCTGAAAACCGCTGAAATCTTTTGTAAACGGGATGATTCTGGTTATATAAGCGTCAGGCGGATAATCCCTGTACAACACCATGCCTAAGCGCCAATCGGCAGAAGCGCCAAGGGTCTTGCTCAACATGGGGATAAGCATTCTGCGGACGCTGTCAATGTACCTGCCCATGCTGCCCGTTGTGTCCAGGCAAATGACTACGTCAAGGCTTTTGCTTCCTTCTCTTTTTATGAGGCTTTGAATTATGTCGATTAAGTCAGATGGACCTGAGGCGTAGATAAAATCCCCGTTTGTCTTTCTGGCGATTTCAACGAAGGATCTTTCCGCTTCCTCAACCTGCTCTTCCTCGCTCTCCTCAACGGGTTTTTGAAGGCCCTGAAGCACAAAGGGGTTGTCGGCAAACCTGCCCCTGTAGTCCGCGTAGGGGTAACTGAAGGTTCTGACGTTTATATAAGTCCCGTTGGTCATCAGGACTTCGCCGTGGCGTCCGTTCTCGTATCCGTAATTGACTACCCAGGGAACAAAAATGTGGAACGCCTCTCCCAATTCAGGATGCTGTTCTGTCGCGGTGGCGACAAGAGAAAAGATCCTGCTTTCGCGCGGGATCGGGACGCCGTTTAAAAGCCGGATCTCGTTGCCGTTAATGGGGTTCCACTCTGGCGCGCGGTAAGCGAAATTGTCCTCCATCATACTCGGATCGCGGGTTGATTCGGTCAGCAGCACAGAGGAGATGCCGCCTTTTTTTCTGATGAAAAGATGAAAACCGTTGTCGGCGCGCTGCTCAAAGCGGAAATCATCGGGAACAAGAGACAAATCCTGTCCCGAAAGCCTTAGAGCCGCCAGAAAAAACACACAGCAAAAGAAAAAAATACTTTTTTTCATCACTTCTATAGTATCGGAAATTTATCCGGCTTTTATTCTAACAGCCGATGTTGTATACTTAAGCGATGAGATCTGCAAAAGAACAAACGCTGGACGTAAAAATCAAGGAAAGCCTGCAAGCTCTGGACGTTTCGGCGAAGGTAATGGAAGCGATAAATATGGCTGTCCTGGATGAAGAAATACAGGCTGTTCAGGAATATGCCAACAACGTGTCGATAGTCCGCCTGGGATACAACGATCACGGGCCGGTTCACATGCGCACCGTTTTGTTAAACGCGGTCATCATGCTGGGTTTTTTGAGGGAGGCCGGCATAAAAACAAGTTTACAAAACGAGAACATCGGAGACTTCGACGACAGTCTAATCGCGGTAATATACGGCTCGATGCTGCACGATTTGGGAATGACCATGGGACGGCAGGATCATGAAATTTTCAGCATGCCTTTGGCGTATCCGATAATTGAACGGCACCTGGCCGAGATTTACAAAGACAATCTGCAAAAAAAAGTAATGGCCCGCTCCCTGGCCATGGAATGTATTGCCGGCCACATGGGAAACCGGCCTGTTTGTTCCATTGAAGCAGGCATCGTGCAGGTCGCGGACGGCTGCGACATGACCAAGGGCCGCGCCAGAATTTCCATGGCTCTGGGACAAAATCCCAGAATGGGGAGCATTCACCAGTTTTCGGCCAATTCAATTGAAAAAGTCCGGCTTTCACAGGGCCGGGAAAAACCCATACAGATAGAAGTTTTAATGTCCAGCGAAGTCGGCCTTTTTCAGGTAGAGGAAGTTCTCCTTACCAAAATAGCCTTGAGCACAGCCAAGCCTTATATTGAGCTGTACGCCTGTGTAGAGGGAGAAGCGTCTAAGCGGTATTTGTGAGACATTGGGAGCGGCGAGTTCATAATTCCGATTCGTCATTCTTCAAAATATTTTTCCAATCCCTTCGTCCGTACAAAAATCTGATTATATTTACAATTTTGTTTTTTTCATCAATTGTGTAAAATAACAGGAAATTTTTTATTGATACATATTTTAATCCTTTTCCCGCCAAGTATTCATCGTGAACAAACGGATAAATACCGGGTGTGTCTTCAAGTATTTTTTCGTGCTTTTCAATTTCATCTAATAAGGTATTGGCGGCGATAGGGTTTTTTAATACATTAGCGATGTATCTTACTGTGGACAAAATATCTTCTTCGGCTATATACGTAATGTTTAACGAATAATTCACTTCTTCATTTTTTCATTTTTTCTCGAATAGATTTTATTGTCCCTCTCATAGGTTTAACCCGTCCCTCTTTAACTTGAGTAAAACCTTCATCAACTAATTTACGCAACTCCTGTCTGCCGGCAAGAAATTCATATGATTCAATGCTCATTACAACAAGATCGCCTGTTCCATTCTTAGTTATAAAGACAGGTTCTGAATATTCATGGCATAACTCAGAAATTTCATTATAATTATTCCATAAATCCGCACTTGGTCTAATTGTTGGCATAAAACTCTCCGGAAATATGGTATATCAATATTATATCATAATTTTTGTATCACATCAACCAGAATGCCGTGTAGTTTCCGAAACCGCGGTAACAGGTTTTCTTTCCGGGTCAATTATGCCTGCCGCCGCCTCTATTTCCGCTTCCATCTCCGCCAATCTTTCAGGGGTTAACTCTGTGCCAGCCTTGTGTCTCACCATCGCCATAATATATCCTACATTCAAATACCAAGTCCATCATAGCATATACGGCCCCAGCCCGCAATGCGCTTTGAAATCCTGAGAAAAAAATGACAAATATCAAGGCATTGAACTTGATTATTTGATCATGAAAAAGTTAAAGCGTTGTATCAAAAGTGAGGACTTTTATCACAATTTTTAAGATTGGCTCTTGGACGCCTTATTTCGCATCCCCGCAGTGGGACAGCATATATTCCCGCAATACTGCGTTAATTCTTGTTTGATACCCTTTTCCAAAGGAGCGGAACCACTCCAGAACATCCGCATCGTAATTTATTTTTACAGGGATTTTTACAGGCCGGTAAAGAGAGCGGTTTAGTAATTTCGCGGGCACAAACCTGACAAGCTGCTCCTGTGTCATGGCAGGCATATCGGAAAAATCAATATCCTTATCCCGCATTTTTTTTGAGTTTTTCAAAGCGCTCCTCATCAAGAGGGGGCAGATCGTCAAGGGTTCTTGTTACGATTGGCATAATAAGCCTCCTGTTCTTGTTTGGACGCCCTGCGAGCTGAAATTATCTGTACCCTATTAAAAGCGGTTTGTCAACACAAGGAAGCGCTATCTCACGGAAATCAATTTTCAAATAGTTTACCACGAACCAACACAAACCAACACGAACTTGCATTTAGAAAACCATTTCCAACCTTCAAATTCTATGAAATAAGATGGAGCATGAGTGGATTTTCCGACAAATATCGGATTAAGGGTTCGTGGTGTTCGTGTCGTTCGTGGTAGAATCTCTTCTTAATTTCCTTATTTCTAGATTATTTGTCTAGCCGTCGAACTCATGTTTGTAAAATTGATTTCCGTGGCGCTATCTGAGGCTGCCTTTTTCTGCCGCTCCCTTCCTGCTAAAATGGCGCATCTACCTAGACAAATGATGCTTCTTACCCTAAAGTGTCCCCGATGGAACAAACATAGCCTGAATCCAGGCATATTGCGTGGCACCCCGCTTTTGTAGAAGCCTTGCGAATGGAACTACAGGCGTATCATGACGCGCTTGAGTTCCATCCCGAATACCAGTTAACGTCCGAGCCTTTAAGGATAGACTGCGTTGTTATCAAGAAAGTTAAAGATATAGTAATAAAGAAAACATTGCCGCTATATTCCGCGATTGGAATCTGCTGGAATATAAAAGTCCGGGCGATTATGTGTCTGTAGATGATTTTTACAAGGTATATGGTTACGCGTGCCTTTACACATCGTTTAAGCAAGTTCCTATAACAAGTCTGACAGTATCTTTTGTGGAAAGCCATTATCCGCAGAAATTGCTTGAACATTTGAAAAAGGAACGCGGGTATAATGTTGCGGAAACCAGTTCCGGAATATATACTGTTAGCGGGGACATACTTCCTATACAGGTGATAGACAGCCGGAAACTCCCTTTGGAGGAGAACATATGGCTAAAGAGCCTGAGCGATGAACTTGATTATTTGGGGTTTAACCAGGTAAGCACAGAGATAGTCCGGCAAGGGAAGGCAGTACAGATAGCGGCGTATTTGGAAGCGATAGCGCGGGCAAATCCCGTGAGTATACAGGAGGCTATAAGGATGGATAACGCGTTAACAATTGAGAAAGTGCTTGAAGAAGTCGGATGGATTGCCAAATGGGAAGCCAGAGGAGAAGCCAGAGGAGAAGCCAAGGGAGAGGCCAGAGGAGAAGAACAGAAGGCGCTTGCCATCGCGCGAAACATGGTTAATTTGGGACTCCCTGTTGAAACTATTATTTCCGCTACCCAGCTTGATCCTGAAAAAGTTAAAGCGTTGTATCAACAGTGAGGACTTTTATCACAATTGACATGATGGAGCCCCGCCGGAAGACGACCTGAATGTTACGATGTTTCCGCGTACATCAACGCCGCCTCTTGTGGTAATGAATATAGAATAACCCCGGCAAATGTCCAAGCTACGGTAGCTGGAACATATTATCTGCTGACCACCAATATGGCTTCCAGTCATCTTTCCAAAACGTGGCCTGGGTTTCTCCATAAACCTTGAAGCCATATGGCCCATCCCTACTTATAGTTGTACCATTGCTTTGCCTAAACACCCTGTTATTGTGATTGAAAAAACCTCCATACCATTCCACTATTCCACTGTTTTTAAAAATCAGGACTCTACCCTTGTTTGTCAATACTCCGGTAGACTTAATGGTTATCACTGTACCATTGCTGCCTGTAATAAAAAGCGATGAATTCACTTCAGATGAATTGCCGACTTGCAGTTCACTGTTTTCGGCTACGGTAAAAGGAAAAACAAGCCAAACATCATTCCTAAACGGTGGTTTTCTATGTTCGTAGTCGTATTCTTTAACAATTAAGCGTCCCAACGCGATAGCCCTTCCTGTGAGCTCCAATACGGGGACGCCGCTATTAACCCTGACTTCTATCTTGCTGTTGGGAGAAGCATTGGGGTCCATCACGTAGTCCGCGCCTACCGGGAACCCTTCTGTCCCGGTATCCACAGTACCTATCACTGGATATAAATCTTTTTTGCCTCTTCTATCACAGGTAACAATGATCAGCTCGCCGCCGGATTCAATTACCATCCCCCCTGTTAATTTTTTAAGATTAAATTCAGTGGGGTCAGGTATCTGAAACCTCCCCCCCCTTTTGACAGTCAGGGTTCCGCTCATTTTAAGAATCGCGTCCGGTGACGACGAAGACAGAGTAGCATTGTCGATTTTACTATATTTTGTATTGTACACCTCCACTACAGTTGCGTCACCGGCAAGCGACAGTACCCCTCCGCTTTCTATTGTAACGTTTCCGAATACATCCAGCGTTGTGCCATCAGCTGTGCCTTTACTGATATTCAGTTTTCCGCTAATGGCCGAGTTTCCCTCAACAACCAGCGAACCATCTCCGGCTATCGTCATGCCTTTGCCGCCAGGAACTTCTATTCCGCCTCTGGCCGTAACTTTTACATTGCTGTTAATTGTAAACTCATCTTCTTCCCTGGCGCTGAATATCAGCTTCACGCCGTCTTGTATGGTGATGTTTTGAATAGCAGTAAGGGGGCCTTTTATCAAAACATTGCCTTTGTAGACCTCAGCATTTGTACTATTCGCATTGTCTTTATTCAGTTGATCGACTATTGTTTTCGCGGCGGAATCATTGCTTCCGCCTCCGCTTCCATCAGACACAAAGCCCGTAATAGTCCCATTGGGTAAAGGTATTACTCCATCAGGAAAAGTTATGGTTGAAATACCGCTTGAAGAAGAGCCAAAGGTTCCCTGGAAGGGGTTTCCGGAATAAGGCGATACCGGCGTGAATGTTACGGTACTTCCGTTTATCGTTATTATACCGCTAGAGACCAACACGCCATTATGGAATATTTTATAAATGTCATTATTTTTGAGGGTCGAAGGGATCAAAGCCGCTTTTGCTGGGGCGGTGGGTCTTGAGAATTCGACCCTGACAGGTTTGCTTTCCGAGTCCTTCCCGTTGATAACAAGGTCTCCCGGGGTCTCCTGGGTAGTTGTGCCCCCCCCCGTTCCCCCCTGGAATAAATCGCACGCGGCCAAGACCATTCCCACCGTCAGTATTGTTACCAGTAAGCCGGTTAAATATCGTTTCTTCATATAGGCCTCCTTCACGCGTCTACCGCTTTATAACCACCGTAAAATTCCACAACTGTAATATAATCAAATCCTCGGCAAAATTCCACGCTTTGCCCCTGTCATAGCCAGGGGGGCGGGTTAAAACACCTCCTTACGTATATCGGCATTTTCGGGCGGAAAATTTAGCTTTTTATGGGGGAGGAGGGCTGAGGGCGCCAAACCAAAGGCAGAACGCAGGGTAAAAACGCGAAGTACGTCTTCTGTTGACAAACCTGAAAATCTTTACGAATCTATAATAGGCGGCAGCTTAAAACTATGATATTGAGGTCTTGTTAAAGCATGGGGCGTGAATACAGACTCAATGTCATATTCAATCCTTCGGCATTTAAGCATGGAGTTACCGAAGCAGATATCCGCTTTGCTTTTGACAATAAATTGTTCGATCATCCGGTTGCCGGGCAAGAGGAAAAGAATTTGCTTATTGGATTAGACAAGCAGCTTAATCCTATTGAAGTATTATATAATGAGATTAACAATTATACCGTGAATGTGTTTCATGCAATGAAATGCCGGAAAGCATGGCGAAATCTGGCTAATTTAGAGGAAAAGTTATGGCAGAAATGACTGATGCGGAAGCGGAAGCCCTTGATGAATTGTGGACACGCACAACCCCTGAAATAGACACCAGTAAACCAGGCTTTTTGACCAAGAATGGTTTTACGATGGTTTCGCTCGATCCGGTAACCGTAACGTATCTGCAAGCCAAAGCCGCGATAACGCATAGCAGTCTTTCCGAAATCATCCGCGAACTGGTTAGAAAAGAATTATCCGCTGCTACTACAAGTTAAACTTCCTAAGAAGTGCTTACCACGCAGTACCTTTTCTTCCCCGCCCGCAGAACAAGCTCGCCCTTGCCGTCCAGGTATTCCGCGCCGATTGTAGCGGCCACGTCGCTCACCGCCGAAAGATCGGCGCTTGAAGCCTTACCGGGCGCGGAAATGAAAGCCCCGCCCTGCTCGACAAGGCGGCGGGCTTCGCTTTTGGTGGGGGTAAGACCGGCGTCGCAAAAAAGATCGACGACGTTGTAGCCCGCCTCAAATTTCGCCTTTGACAACTTCGCCTGGGGCATGGCGGATCTGTCGCCCTCGCCCCCAAAGGCGGCCTTTGCCCCGGACATCGCCTTGTCCGCTTCTTCCTTCCCGTGGATGAGCGCGGTAATCTCCCAGGCAAGACGCTCCTTGCCCTCGTTGGGGTTTTTGCCTGGCGCGGTGATCTTGTCTATTTCGCCCACCGGAAGAAAAGTGAACATTAATAAGAAACGGCGTATGTCCGCATCCTGGATATTCCGCCAATACTGGAAAAATTCATAAGGCGTTGTTAAGGCAGGATCGAGAAAGAGCGCCCCTTTTTCGGTCTTGCCCATTTTAGTGCCGTCGGCGTTGCTTACCAAGGGGAAAGTCAGCGCGAACGCCTCGGCTCTATCCACCTTTCGGATTAGCTCCACCCCGGCCACAATGTTTCCCCATTGATCGTTGCCGCCTATCTGAAGGCGGCAGCCGTAACGGCGGTAAAGCTCAAGAAAATCGTAACTTTGAAGGAGCTGGTAGTTAAATTCGATGAAAGTCAGCCCTGTTTCCAGGCGAAGCTTATAGGCTTCAAAAGTAAGCATTTTGTTTACCGAAAAATGAACCCCGATTTCCCGCAGAAAGTCAATGTAATTCAAACTTGCAAGCCAGTCCTTGTTGTTGGCCGTTATTGCCTTGACACCGTCAATACCGACAAAATTGCTAATTTGGGCCAGAATCGACGCGGCGTTTTTGTCCAGTTGCTCGTAACTCAGCATCTTGCGGGTCTCGGTCTTACCGGAAGGATCGCCGATTCTTGCGGTTCCGGCTCCCATAAGTGCAATCCCCTTATGCCCCGCGTCCATCAGATGTCGAAACGCGAAAAACGGAACCATGTGACCGATGTGGACGCTTGGCCCTGTGGGATCAACCCCTATATAAAAAGTAACCGGCTCTCTGTTCATCAAACTGGACAGTTCTTTTTCATCGCTGCATTGGGCAAAGAGTCCCCGGACTTTCAAATTTTCTAGAGCGTCGTTCATAGTAGCGCCATGTTAAACTAATTTTTTTACTTTGCCAAGCATTCGGCATTGAGGAAATACAGAGAGAATTCACACAAGCCTACATTGAAACAGCTATTTTCTCTCTTACTAATTCTCCGATAATTTCAGAAGGATTTTTATGCGTAGCTTCGGCCCTGGTAAAAATGTAATTCGCGCTAACTTCATCCAAAGCGCCTAATAAAGCTTTTTGGCGCGCGAATACGCCTGGGACATTGGTGAGCTTTGGTGTCGTTCGGGTCAGAAGCTCATCAAGAGCGTCTGCTTCTTCATCAGTCATGCTGAAAATATTACGAATTCACACTCGAAAACTCAAGTATCTTCATGGGTGTTTCTTCTTGCCATACCTTACTTCATCAACCAACTGTTGGACGTCATCTTCAGATTTGACACCAAAATCTTTAGCCGCTCCCTCAAAAGCTTTTTGGGCATTGATAATCGCGGTAGCAGACGCGTTATTGATCACAACCTCACCGTCGTTGCGTTCAAAAAAAAGTAAAAATACGACATGGTTTATGGATAGGCCCCTAAAACGTCATGGCGCGGCCTGAAGGCTTTTTATTGTGTCCATATCCAGGCCGGTGATTTTCTGGATAATTTCTATAGCCACACCCTCCGCAAGCGCGTTTCGGGCAATCTCTTTCTGTTCATTCACCCTGCCTTCTTCCATGCCTTCTTCAAACCAGACTTGTTTCGCGTCATCTAAATTCCATTCGGTAAGCAACATATTAAGTACCTCCGAAGAGTTCTTTTCCAGAAACTCTTTCAAAATATCATGATCACGGCAGTATAGTACCGCCTTCCTTATAGCTTCCTCTAAATTATAACCTTCTTTCTCATATTCTCTGACCTTTCCTATGAAAGCGCAATAGCCGTTCAGCGTTTTACATTTCTTGACTATCCCTTCGTTCCTTCCCTGATTTATGTTTATTACCTTCACAATAAGCTCAAGGGAGGGATTTTCCTTCTCCGGTATGCCCAGAGAATCCACAGATTCAAAAACTTCGGAAAGTTTCAGTGTTTCCTCATCGGAATACGGTGATACCCCGTTGTATAGCACAAAGAATTCCGGCCTTGGAAGGGGGATGAGGTTTGAAGTATAGATTTTTTTGTCCCCAATGAGTTTCTCGTACACCCTGGCAATGTACAACAAAAGCCTTAAGGCCATATTCGGGTTGATTGTTGACTGGTGCTCGATTAGGATTACCAGTTTCCCGCCAATCTCGAAAGAAATGTCGTTTATCCTGCCCATGAAAAGCGCATCTCGCAGGGTATTAATGGTAACCGGTATGTCGAGGGGCAAGGTTATGCCTTCCAAGGCGCAGTAAAGCTCCCTTAACAGGTTTGGATCGCTGAAAAGTAAGGAGAAAACGCTGTCCTTGTACTTGGTGTTCGCGCCCATAGTTCTCTAATACATAATATAGCGGAAACAGGCCGGCTTCAATACGGTGGTGGTAAATTATTTGAAAATTGGTTTCCGTGCTGGATTATCAAAATGAAAACTTCGCCATTCCACAATAAGGACATCTATAGTGCGTAATTTTAACCTTTTTTAGACAATTCCTGCACTTTTTTGTTTCTTTAACTTCTTTTTTTTGAAGAGTTTGAGAAAGCACTTTTCCGGCGATTGAATAAATGAATAAACTTAAATGATCCATGTGTTGTAATCTAACAAAATGAATCATTGTAAAATGAATATTTTTAATCATTTTTGAGAAAAATTGAGAAAACCATACGTCAATTCTTAAGCAATTACACGTACTATTCTTTTACGCCGCCCACATTCAAGCCAACAACAAAGTAACGCTGCATAAAAGGATAAACAAACAATATCGGCGCAGCGGCGATTACGGTAATGGCCGCGCGTATGCTCATGGGCGTTACCATGCCCGAGCCTTGTCCCGCTTGGGCTGCCAGGGCCATCGCTCCGGCGTCCGAGGACGACCTGCCCTGACTCTGGCTTGATTGCAGGTATTCCATCAGCTTGTACTGAAGGGTGTGCAAATTCACATTGCCGGAATTGTAAACCATCGTGTCAAACCACGCGTTCCATGATCCTACGGCGACAAAAAGCCCTATTGTGGCAAGGACGGGGAGGCATAGAGGCAACACGATGCGGATAAATATATAAAAATCCCCGTAGCCGTCAATACGCGCGGATTCAATTATACTTTCGGGAATGCTGCGCATGTACGTTCTCATAACGACAAAGTTAAAAGCGTTTACAATTCCGGGAACAATATATATAAAGAACGAATTAACCATTCCAAGGTTGCGCATTAGAAAAAACGTGGGAATAAGGCCGGCGTTTATATACATGGAAAGTATTAAAACTAAAGTAAAAGGCTTTCGCATTACAAATTCATTTCTGGACAGTGTATAAGCGATCAGCGCCGTAAAAAACACATGGGTAACCAGATTAATTGAAGTCCTGGCGACAGAAACAAGAAAAGCGTGGGGAATGGCTGATGTCTGGAAAAGCACCTCGTAATTAAACAGGGACCATTCTCTCGGTATAAACGTAATGCCGCCCCGCATTGAGTCAGTCGCGTCATTGAAGGACACCGCAATGGTGTTCCAAAACGGATACAGGGTTATAAATGATATGAGAAGCAAAAAACAGGTATTCAGAAAGTGGAAAGTATAATTTTCGATTTTTGACGTTGTTCCGATTTTCATATCAGGCGCTCCTCACCCGCTCTCTTTGCGATATAATTAGCGAAAAATATAAGGGTAATATTTACGATATTCTTGAACATTCCCGCCGCCGTTGCAAGAGAATAATTGCGCAGGTTAAGGCCGTATACAAGCACATAAATATCAATTGTATCAGACACGTCCATGACAAGCCCGTTTCGCAGCAAATACTGCAATTCAAAACCCGCGTCAAGGATATGCCCGACGCTCATTATTAACAAAATTATTATGGTCGGCTTAATGCTTGGAAGCGTAATACGCCACATCTTTTGATACCTGTTACAGCCGTCAATCTCCGCGGCTTCGTATAAATTTGGATCTATACCTGAAATCGCGGCGAGGTAAATAATTGTATTCCATCCTACTTCTTTCCACACGTAAGTGGCGCCGACTATTCCCCAAAAATAGTTAGGGTTGGCAAGCCAAAGTATCGGCGCTTTGATAAAACCCAACGCCATAAACGCGCTGTTTACCGCCCCGCCATCCGTGGTAAGCATAGTGGAAACCAGGCCAGTAACTATAACCCAGGAAAGGAAGTGGGGAAGGTAAGAAATAGTCTGAATAGCCCGCTTAAAAAGTATTTTTCTTACTTCGTTCAATAAAAGCGCGAAGCCTATGGCCGTTATAAACCCAAGCGAGGTGTTTATAACGCTCATGGCTATGGTATTCCTTATAGTCCTGACGAAAACTTTGTCTTTAAACAGGAGTTTGAACCACTGCAGGCCTACCCATTCCTGTTGTGAGAAACTCCTCGCCGGCCTGAAATTTTGGAAGGCCATTGTCCAGCCCCAAAGGGGGACATAGGTGAAAAGTATTACGTAGAGTATTAGCGGAAGGCTCATGTAAAGGAGCTGCCGCTGACGGCTTAATTTATATAAAAAGGGATTTTCTTTGGTAATTACAATCGCTGGTAATTTCATTTTTCTCCCCGGCTTGAAAAAATGAACGGAGGCGGATAACCGCCCCCGTTCCAAATCGAAGCTAAACTATTTTACGATGCCCCAGGCTTTTAAGCGTTGGTTAAGCGCTTGTTGATAATACGCCTCATAATCAGATTTGCCGGCTGCGTTCATCTCGTTTACATAAGAAGACCACAGGGATTCAAATTGAGCGGTCGGCGCGAGGATCATCTGCGGCAGTCTCTGTTTCATGGTCTGCTCCATACGTACCTGGGCGATCTGGGCGGGAGTACCGTCCGGAGGATTCGGCATCGACCATGTTGGGAACCAGGGATTATTCGGACGCGGATTCTTGTCCATCAACTCATTGGTTCCCGCGACGCCATAGGCCGCATAAACTTCCCTGTCTTCCGGCCGAAGGCTGGCTTCCCTTTCAGGGAAATACAGGCTCAGATCGGCAGGATACCCATCCGAGTAAGAACCCTGTATCTTGGGCGTTACATCGCCCAAGAGCAATAAGCGGTTGGTCTCCTGCCACTGCTGATTACTCCAGTTCGTCCTTTGCTCCGGAGTGCGATACGGTACGCCCTGGGCGTTTTTCTGCCAGTGCTGGCCTTCAATACCCCAGTTTATGGTTTTCTGTACATCTTCCGCAAGTAAATCGTTCCAGAAACGGACGATCCTTACAGGGTCTTTCGCGCTTACGCTGATCCCTACGCCGCGGTAAAAATTGGGAACAGTTACATTGCGATACCAGGGCGTAACAGTCGCGTCCCATACGATTGGAAGCGGAACCATTGCGCGCCAGGGATCAACGCGGTCGCGAGCCGTATTATTCGCGCTGCCAATCTGCCAGCCCTGAACGCTCGTCCCCAATACACGGCCGGCCGCGATCTTCGCCGTATACTGGTCATAGTTGTCGGTAAAGCTCGTCCTGTCGATTAATCCCCTCTTGTCCAGTTCGTTCAATTTCTGGAACCAGCGTTTGGATATGTCCATGGTAAAGAAGGTTGTATACTTGTAGTTGTTTTTCGGATCAACTATACCGTTGCCTTCATTGGGGTTACCGGCAAGGAAGTTAGGCGGGTTCCAGAGCTCAAAGGCGCGCCAGTCATCGGTCAGAACGGTAAAGGGAAGAACGGGCTGGCCGTTGATAGTCGGGTATTTCTTCATATACGCTTCTATCAAGTTAAAATACTCGTCCACCGTCTTGATTTTGGGATAACCCGCGTCTTTCAGGATTCCTTTCTGAATCCAGAACGCAGCCTGGTCATAGTTGGGACTATGGTCGATACCCTGCATTACCCCGTAATTGAGGAGGTAGTAAGTGTGGCCGTCCGTGTGTTTCATTTGTTCCCAGACGTTTTTGTAAAGCTCTTTAATCCTGGGGCCGTACTTTTCGATATAGCCCTCCAGAGGTATTAAAGAGCCCGCGTCGATCCATGTAGTATCCCTTAATTCAAGGAGATCGGGATACTGGCCGCCGGCGATCATAACGCCCTGTTTCTGTTTGGAGTCGCCTACAAGAATGTCCCAGGTAAAGGTTACGTTCAGTTTATCCCTCAGGTATACCGCAATCGGGTTATTGGCCGCGGGCTGCGGATGATTTCCTGTCTCATGGTAAACGGAAAGAGTAATTGGTGAGTTCGGAGCGCTTATCTCCGGCTTCAGTTGGTCTCCTGAGGCAGGAGTTGTAGACTGACTACCGCCTCCAGCGAACAAAACCGCCGCTACGCAGCATAAAGCTACACACAAAATCGTTTTCTTCATCTTTGTTTCTTCCCCCTAATAAAAATATGTAGAACCGCCAGCCAATTCACCTCGTATTACTGAATTGCTGAATGTCCCTTCAGAAGATTGTATTATGGGAATATTCAGCTGTCAAGAAAAATTTTTAAATCCCCGGCAATTATTAGCGGAAATCAATTTTCAAATAATTTACCACGAACTACGCGAACGCCACGAACCCTCACTCCGATATTTGTCGGAAAATCCTCATGATCCTTATTAGTTTCATGGAATCTGAAGGTTAAAATGGTTTTTCTAACAGCAAGTTCGTGATGGTTTGTGTGGTTTGTGTGGTTTGTGTGGTTTGTGGTAAAATTGAATTCCGTGGGGACTGGTATCCAGATATAGGAAAAGGTAATATCATGAAGATGCAGCCCTACTTCATTGTAGGCCAAAGGAGTCCGTAATGAACCCGGAAAAATTTTCCCATCGCAAAAACAAGGTAAAAATCTTCTTTAAAAGGCATGACGGAAGCTCCCTGGCTAACGAAACGGTGGAATTGCGCCAAAAACGGCATGAATTCCTCTTCGGCGGCGGCGGATTTGACGCTGTTTTTTTGGCCGGAGGAAGACCGGACGGCGGGAATATAGAAGAAAAACAAAAGGCCGACTGGAAAGAACAGCTTGACCTGATATTCAGCCTTTGCAATTACGCGACTTTGCCTTTTTACTGGGGCCGCTACGAGAGCGAAGAAGGAAAACCCGATGAAAGGCGCACTATTGCCGCTGCAAAGTATTTCGCCGAACGGGGGGTTGTTACAAAAGGCCATCCCCTATGCTGGCATACGGTCTGCGCCCCGTGGCTAATGAAGTATTCCAACGCGGAAATCATCAAAAAACAACTGGATCGCATACGCCGCGACGTTAGCGCCTTCAAGGGACTCATCGACAAGTGGGACGTGATTAACGAGGTGGTGATTATGCCCATCTTTGACAAGTACGACAACGCGGTTACAAGGATTTGCAAGGAATTGGGCCGTGTCAGGATGGTAAAAGAGGTTTTCGCCGCCGCAAAAGAGGCGAATCCCGCCGCATCGCTCTTGATCAATGATTTTGATCTGAGCACCAAATACGAGATTCTTATCGACGGCTGCCTCCAGGCGGGGGTTCCCATTGACACCATCGGCCTTCAGACCCACCAGCACCAGGGCTACATGGGCCTTGAAAAACTCCAGGAAATACTCGAAAGGTATGCCCATTTCGGCCTTCCCCTGCACTTTACCGAGAATACCATCATTTCAGGGCATCTTATGCCGCCTGAGATTGTCGATCTGAACGATTATCAGATCCCCGAATGGCCGACTACTCCCGAAGGCGAAGAAAGACAGGCCCGCGAACTTGTCGAAATATACGAGGTTCTCTTTTCTCACCCTTCCGTGGAAGCTATTACCAACTGGGACGCCAAAGACGGAAAATGGCTCGGCGCCCCTTCCGGCCTGCTGCGCAAGGACAACAGCCCCAAACCGGCCTACCATGCCCTAATGGCGAAGATAAAGGGCGAATGGTGGACTAACGAGACCTTGAAGACTGATGAGGCGGGTGAGCTTGTTTTTGAAGGCTTTAGGGGCGATTACGAGGCTTCGGTAAAGGGAAAAGGCGTTCCCTTTACGCTTAGCAAAAAGCAGGAGCGGATAGAGCTTCAATGCGGGGTATCCTAGGAGCCTGTAACACCTAAAGCTTTACATCATTCCAATAACAATTTTTATTTTTTTTACCACGAACCATCACGAACCAACACAAACAACGACAAGATATGTGGCAAAAGTTCGTGAGGTTAGTGTGGTTAGTGGTAAATTCTTTGTAAACATTTAGCTGTTACAGACTACTAGGAGCCTTGTCAGTATCTAAAATGGGCTGATTATTCTTAGACGATTATTGATAATCTGTCCGTTTGATGGTTCTTCGGTATCTAGAAAAACCCTATCGGGCATGAGTTTCTTCCCTGCTTAAGGGGGTGAAAGGCTTCATTTTTATGGGCGTATCTAACCATTCAGCCTTACCAGTCCATATTTTCCCTTTGGCTTTTTTAATCTCCGCTTTCGCAATATAGGGGGCGAGAAGGGTAATCACCTTATCAAAACTAACATCATCGTTAATTTTTAGTACAATTTCATCCATTACTCATTATACTAAATTTCTCTGTAACTGAAAAGATCATTCATACCTGATACAGCGCCCGCCCGCCAAGGAAATCAATTTTACAAACGTTTGTTCGACGGCTAGACAAGTATATGGAAAAATAAGGAATTCAAGAAGAGATTCTACCACGAACGACACGAACACCACGAACTCTTACTCCGATATTTTGTCGGAAAATCCTCATGATCCATCTTATTTCATAGAATTGGAAGGTTAAAAATGGTTTTCTAACAGCAAGTTCGTGTTGGTTAGTGAGGTTAGTGGTAAATTATTTAAAAATTGATTTCCGTGACCCGCCCGTCCGTAATGCCCGTGATGCCTTGTATTCGCGAAAACACCATGCTAAACTAGAAGTAATAACAACATAAAGACGAGGTTCACAATGGTAATTTTAACACTGAATTGCGGTTCTTCTTCTGCAAAATACCAGGTATACGACTGGGAAAAGAAGGACATTCTGGCGGTGGGTATTGTCGAAAAGGTAACCCTGGGCGGTTCCTTTATTACCCACAAGGTAAATCCCAGTTTTGGCAGGGAGGAATATGTAGCCAACCACGATTGCCCCGACCATACAGAGGCGGTGAACCTCATCATAAAGACCCTGACAGACCCGGCAACCGGTGTTATTAACGACATGGACGTTATAAAGGCAGTCGGCCACAGGACGGTTCACGGCGGTAACAAGTTTACCAAGAGCGTGATTGTAGACGACGCGGCAATGGCCGCCTTTAACGAAATGACCGACATGAGTCCGCTTCACAACCCCGCCAATATTCTGGGCATAAAGGCGGCCCAAAAAGTCCTGCCGAATGTGCCCCATTGCGCGATCATGGACACCGCCTGGCATCAAACTATGCCCAAAGAATCCTTCCTTTACGCGGTTCCCTACGAATGGTACGAAAAATACTCAGTCCGCCGTTACGGTTTTCACGGCACAAGCTTCCTTTACACCGCCAAGCGCGCCGCGGTGCTGCTTGGAAAAGACCCCTTCAAGACCAACCTTATCATCGCCCACTTGGGCAACGGTTCTTCGATTAACGCGGTGAAGGACGGCTGTTCTTTCGACACGAGCATGGGCATTACCCCGCTTGAAGGGCTAGTAATGGGAACCCGCTCAGGCGACATTGACCCTGCCCTGCCCTTCTATGTAATGCGAAAAGCCGGGATGAACGACGCGGAAATCGAGAACGCGCTGAACAAAAAGTCGGGCCTTTCAGGCATCTCAGGCGGGCTTACGGACAGGCGGGACATTCAGAAGGCGGCCCTGGAAAACAACAAAATGGCGATTCTGGCGCAAGACATGGAAGCCCACAGGGTAAAGAAGTACATCGGCGCTTACCAGGCCATCCTTGGCCGTGTGGACGCATTGGTCTTTACCGCCGGCGTCGGGGAGTTCGCGTGGTGGATGCGCAAGAAGATCCTCCAGGGTCTTGAGGGCATCGGCATAGTTTTCGATCCCAAAAAGAACGAAATGTCCCACACCCGGAATACGGAAACGATAATCAGCAAACCGGAGTCAAAGATTCCCGTTTACGTCATTCCCACCGACGAAGAGCTGGTAATGACCGAAGACGCTTACGCTTTAATGGCGGGCACTTACGACCTGCACACCAATTTTACCTACACCTTCCAGAGCAAGGACTATGTAAACAAAGGCAGGGCCGATGGGCTTAAGGAAGAGCTGGCAAAGCATCCTGAGCTAAAAGAGATCATCGCCTCTCCGAAGTAATCGGTACTTTGTAAAAGTCATATATTTACAAAGAATTTACCACTAACCACACCAACCTCACGAACTTTTACCACATAGCTTATTGACGTTCGTGGTGGTTCGTGGTGGTTCGTGGTAAAAATATGAAGAAGAAATATAGGAGGAACGTAAAGAATTAGACTTTACGTACTAATAGCGTGATAAAGGCAGACAAAAAAATTGACCTACTCTGTATCGGGAATGCCCTGGTAGATGTATTTGCCCAAGCGGACGAGCAGTTTTTTGTCCGCCACGGACTAACACAGCCGGTACAGCACATCGAAATTGAAAAGCTAAAAAAAATACTTTCAGAGCTTCGCGATTACACAATGATATCCGGAGGTGGTGCGGCAAATGTCGCCAAAATCGCCGGTTTGCTTGGGGCAAAGGTTTCCTTTGCGGGCGCAATTGGAAACGACAAGAGCGGACGGCTTTTTAAGAAAAGCCTTGCCGCCGCCGGAGTGAAACATCATCTTTCAATTAAGACTTCACCCACCGGTATTTGCCTTATGCTGCGGGACACGGCAGGCGATACCCAAGCGGGTGAAACCCGCATCGCGGCCTCCCCTTCCGCGGCCCTTGAGTTTTCAGAAAGCGACATCGGCGAAAATGAGCCGCGAAAAACCAAGGTCATTTTAATCGACGGCTTTATGTTGGACAAAACCGCGCTGGTTTCCCATATCTTGAGTATGGCCGGCAGGAGCGATACGGCAGCGGCCATTGACCTTAGTTCCCCCGGCATAGCAAGGGAACACGCGGCGGAAATCGCCGACTTCGCCAAAAACCATCCGCTGATTCTCTTTATGAACGAGGCGGAAACCGAAGCTTTCAGCGACGGGCTAATAATAAAATCGGCAATGCAGGAAACGCTTTTTGAAAAAGATACAAATTTCCCCATCATCGTTATAAAACTGGGTGAAAAAGGAGCGCTTTGCTATTCAGGGGGTAAAATTTTCAGGGCGGAGACTCAGGCTGTAACGCCTGTCGACGCCACAGGAGCAGGCGACGCGTTCTGCGCCGGTTTTCTTTCGGCCTGGGTAAAAAAACAAACCCTTAGCGAATGCGCCGCTTTTGGAAACATGACAGCGAGAACCGTCCTTGGCGCGGAGGGCAGCCAGGCGGACAAAAAGGCCCTAAAAGTCCTGGCGGTACAGCTAAATTGAGTAGGAGGCCGCCCATTACTTGAGCGGCCGTCCTCTCACACCACCGTGCGTACCGTTCGGTACACGGCGGTTCAACAGGTTTGATGCAAAATCTCTAACAGCTTGGCCCGCTCTCGCAGT
>Ga0268262_10002716_pt1 | contig 20045 bp, 22 predicted proteins | sample TergutNc150P3_FD_190354 | JGI IMG/M metagenome (GOLD analysis project Ga0268262, IMG submission 190354) | Nasutitermes corniger P3 segment gut microbial community from laboratory colony in Florida, USA - Nc150 P3 (SPAdes) (version 2) | ecosystem: Host-associated > Arthropoda: Insects >... | reverse complement strand
CTTGAATCTTATATCTTTGTGTAACTATTCATGGTATTCGTATTTTTGTTAAAATAGAAATGTATTTCAGAAATTAAAACTATAATATAATGGAGTTATTATGAACATAGCGCAAAAACTTTCTTCAAAGAACCTGTTAATCTTTAATCTGGTTCTTATCGGAGCCATTTTCGGCTTTTCAATGGCATTTTTTTCATTTTCCTGCTCATCGCAAAAATCGCGGGCGCAGGCTCAGGAAAGCACAGTTGTTATTCCTGAAAACGCTCTTGCCGTAGCGGAAAATTTACAAACTGTTATCCGCTCAGTTTCAGATAAATTACTGCCTTCGGTTGTAGAGCTGAAAACTGTGTCCATCAGGCGTCAGCAGGCACCTGAATTTAACGGAATCCCATGGGAATTTTTCTTTGGCCCTCGTGACCGCGATCAAAACAAGCAGGAACGCGAATATCGCTCCCAGGGTTTAGGTTCCGGAATAATTGTAAGGTTTAAAAACGGCACTTATTACGCTCTTACAAACAACCACGTGGTAGACGGAGCAAATGAAATCAGAATTGCCACAAAAGAAGGAAAGGAATACCCTGCCGAGCTTGTAGGAGTCGATGAACGAAAAGATTTGGCGATGGTTTCATTTAAAACCAATGATGTTTATCCTTTGGCGTCGCTTGGAGATTCAGACAGTGTAATGGTCGGAGACTGGGCAATAGCGATTGGCAACCCGCTTGGAGAGCAATTTTCATTTTCCGTAACAATGGGTATTGTAAGCGCGGTAGGCAGGACAGGCGGACCCGGCGGTAATATAAATGATTTTATTCAAACAGACGCTCCCATAAACCAGGGGAACTCAGGCGGCCCTCTTGTAAACATACGCGGAGAAGTCATCGGCATTAATACATGGATTGCAAGTAACATTTCAGGCGGAGGTAATGTCGGGCTTGGTTTTGCCATTCCAATCAATAATACAAAACGTTCTATTGATGAATTTATCGAAACAGGAACTACAAGCTACGGCTGGCTCGGAGTTTCATTGCAGGAGCCGACAAGAGAAACCATTACCGAACTTGGTCTTGACGGAAAACGCGGTGCGTTGGCTTCTCATGTATTTATCGGTTCTCCCGCCGACAAGGGAGGTATTAAACCCGGAGATTTTATCACTCATGTAAACGGCAAAGAAGTAAGGGGCGTAAATCAGCTTCAAATGATTGTAAGCGATCTAAAACCCGGAGACCGCTCTTCATTCACCGTTATAAGAGACAAGGTATCAAGAGAATTTAACGTCCGTATTGAAGCGCGTACCGATCAGGCGGCGTCAGATAACAAAAAGCTTTGGCCGGGCGTTTATGTTGTTCCGCTTACAGATCAGTTAAAGAAAAACATGGACATAAGTGAAACCGCAAAAGGACTCTTTGTGGCGCAGGTTATAAACGGCTCTCCCTCGGATATAGTGGGGCTTAGGCCAAGCGACATAATAACGGCGGTTAACGGCGTAAAAGTAACTGACACCGCGTCTTTTTTCAAAGTGTTACGTGAAAAAACAGACAATGAATTATGGTTTGATATTCAAAGAGGCGACGCTGTCCTTGAATCCCTGCGTTTTAAGAAATAGCTATAAAAAAAGAAGCTGTACGGAACTCTGTACAGCTTCTTTAAACGTCAACGCGGAATACGGATCTTTTACTGCGATTTTTATCGTAACGAAGGATGTCCGTATTGAACCGGCGTTCGGCTTCAAGCGTTGAAGGGGGGCCGTGTCCCGGCAATACAATATAATCACCGGGAAGTGAAAGAAGACGGCTTCTAAGTTTATCCATCTGCGTAGCAGCTCCATAAGCGCTTGCCGTGCTGCCCACAAGACCTGCCGTAAGCACATCACCGGTAAAAAGTAAATTGTCAATTTTGTAAACCACAGAATCAGATGAATGACCGGGTATTGAAATAACTTCTATGGAAAAACCGTTAGTTGTAATTTTATTCCCGTCTTTAACCATTGTAGTTTTATGATCCATGATGCTTGGATTTACCGCAAATACCTCTACGTCATAAATGCGCATTAATGTACGCAACCCACGCACATGGCTTAAGTGATCATGTGTTAAAAGCACAGCTTTAAGGACAAACTTATTGTTTTCCAGGGTTTCCAGGGTTATTTTTTCCATGCTTCCCGGATCTATTATTACCGCGGCATTTTGCTGATTATTTATATTTTCCATTCCCAGAATGTAACAATTACTGAAACTGTACGAACAATATTGAAAAAATAATTTCATTATTCTTCCGTTTCAAATACGGCTTCGGCAGTATTTGACGATTTAAAATCAATATGGTCATGTTTTGCGCTTGCAAAATAAACGCGCTTTAAGTTACAGTTTACAAATGTAGATTTTGTTAAATCAGCGCTGATAAAACGGCTATTGTATAAATTTGAGTTGTTAAATGAAGTATTGACAATTACAGCGCCTTCAAAATTAACATGCTCAATTTCTGAGCCTGTAAATTTACAGTTATTAAAATTAGTTCCGGCAAATGACATAAATTGAATATCCGATTTTGCGAAATCACAGCCGGTAAAGCCGGAAAAATCAAAAAAATTCATTCTCATTTTTACACCGGAAAAATTACAGCCGGAAAATGAAGCTTCCTTAAAATTACAACCGTATAAATGACGATTTGAAAAATCAATATTAATAAAATGCATACCGCATAAAATCAAATCTTTTAAAGTTTTGTTTTCTTCTATGTAATTACAAACGCGTAAATATTCCTGCTCAGGATTTGCCTGATGAGTAAAGCACAAATTATTACCTGATATGGCAGGCCTTCCGCATCCTGCGGCGCATGGATTAATAAAAAACATAACATCTTAAGTTTATCATAGTTCTGTCTTTACAACCAGCCCCGCGAAAGGTAAAATAATAACATGTGCTGGTACTGCGGTTCACCCGTAATAAATGAAGAGCCTATAGGCCGTTCCGCGCTATGTGAAACATGCGGAAAAGATCTGCGTTCCTGTAAAAACTGCCGTTTTTATCTTCCGGGTTCCAGGGGAGATTGCCGTGAAGCAGGAGCGGAAGGCCAGCATGACAAGGAACGCGCTAATTTTTGCGACTGGTTTTCACTTGACGAAAAGTTTCGCAAGCCAAGTTCGGGTCTTTCAAAAGAGCGTGAAAAAGCAGAAGCTTCAAAAAACGCGTTTGATAATCTTTTCAAATAAATATGAATAACAAACCGGTATTATTTATAGATTCAGGCATAGGCGGAATTCCTTATTGCATGGATTTTATTAAAAAGAATCCGCGGGAAGCTGTTTGTTATCTTGCGGATCACGAAAATTATCCTTACGGCCCGCGCGGGAAAGAAGAATTGGCAGATATTTTAAATCTTTTGCTGGAAAAACTTTTAACAAAAATTGAACCAAAAATTGCCGTGTTGGCGTGTAACACGGCTACAATAGCGGCTCTTTCTTCACTGCGGAAAAACTTTTCACAGATACCTTTTGTCGGAACGGTGCCTGCTATAAAACCTGCGGCAAACGCAAGCAGTAAAGGAAAGGTCGGTGTTCTGGGAACAGCGAGGACAATTGAAGAGGTTAACAACCTTAATCTTGCGGATAAGTCATGTGAAATTTTCGGAATAGCCGCGCCTGAGCTTGTAGACTTTATCGAACTACATTTTGATGACTCGGAAAAAGAAAAAAATATTGAAATTGTAAAAAAATATGTTGACCTATTCAAAGCGGAAAATGTTGATACCCTTGTACTGGGCTGTACTCATTTTCTTTTCCTGCTCGAAGAATTCCGCCGTGAAGCCGCTCCTTATTTTGAGGTTTTTGATTCTCTTGAGGGAATTACAAAACGCATTGAATATCTCCTGGATGAAAACGGCGGTTTTTTACGCTCGAAAGAAGAATCCTTTCCCGAACACAGGCTTTTTGTAACAGGTAAAAAAGCATCTTGTGCATTTTGGGAAAGAAGGGCCCATTCTCTGGGTTTTAACCTTGTTATGCTAGACGAATTATGAAAAACAACTCAAGGATTCTTAAAGGACTTGTAATACAAGCTTCACGCAATATCATGATTGTCAGGGTAATAACAGAAGAAGGTATTAAGGAACTTGAATGCAGAATAAAAGGAAAAGTTTTAAAGTCAGGCGAAGATTACTATAACCCCATTGCGCCGGGAGACCGGGTAAATATAGAATGGCAGAAAGATGAAGGTACGGCATTAATTCTTTCTGTTGAAGACAGGCGGAATCTTTTCAGGCGTTTTAATCAAAAAGAATCGCTTAGCCAGCTTCTTGCTGCGAATGTTGATCTTGTGCTTTGCGTCTGTACCGCAATTTCTCCTCCCTTTAGGCCGCGTTTTCTTGATCGTGTTCTTGTACAAGCTGATATTGAAGGAATAGAGGCGGTTGTTATCTGTAATAAAATAGATCTTGAGTATGACGATATTGATGTTGATGAACGGCTTGAAGATTTTAAGCGTATCGAATATAAGGTAATTTTTGTATCAGCGAAAACAGGCGAAGGTCTTGAAGAGCTTCGTAGCGAAATAGAAGGAAAAACTTCCGTCATGACAGGACAGTCGGGAGTTGGAAAATCCAGTATCATAAACATATTAAAGCCGGGTGTAAATATCAGGGAAGGCGCTATTAACGAAAAATACGACCGGGGGGTTCATACAACTACAATGTCATTCATTGTTGACATTAATGCTTCAACGCGCCTTATTGATACTCCGGGAGTACGGCTTTTTATACCGGACGGAATAAAAGCGGATGAACTTATTTTCCACATGAGAGAATTTGCTCCTCTTGCGGGAAAGTGCAGTTACGGTCTTTCATGTTCGCATAAAACGGAAGCCGGCTGCAAAATAATGGAAGCGGTAAACGCGGGCGTCATTCATGAAGATCGCTATGAAAGTTTCCTGCGTATCCGCGAATCTATTGAAGGAAATATCAGTGATTATTGACAGGAATCTGCTGACAGAAAAAACATTAACTCTTCTTGAATACCCTCAAATTATGGAAAGTGTCGCATCACATTCCGTCAGTGAAGAAGCAGCCGTAAAAATAAAAGAAATAACCCCCTTTTTTACAGACGACGTACAACTATTAAAGGCAAAAGTAAACGCAATATATTCACTTATAAAAACAGGTGAAGACGAACCGCGAGCGTGGCTTCCGTCAATCGGGTTTCTGCTTCCGAAAATTGAGACAGAGGGTACTGTTCTTGATTTGGACGAAGTTTTCGCGGTCGCTCTTTTCATTGAATGTTCAAACGATTTAAAAAACTGGATAATCAAAGAACGTACCGGTTTTATAGAACAGGAGACGGACGGCAGAAAAGATCTATTGGAAATGCTGGGCGCTCTTCCTGACTGGACTTCAGTATCGGCGGAAATATTCAAGATAATAGACAGGGAAGGAAAACTTCGCGATATTCCTGTATTACGCGCCATTAAAAGACGCATAGAAAGCCTTGAAAAGGAATTAAGAGCGGCAGTCTCTAATTATACATCGGATGATGAGTACAGGCGTATGTTGCAATCGCCGCTTCCTTCGCAGAGAGACGGACGCGCGGTGCTTGCGGTTAAGGCAAATTTCCGCGGACGAATTCGCGGAATTGTGCATGAGGTGTCATCAAGCGGACAGACTGTCTTTATAGAGCCGCTTGACGCGGTGGAAAAAAACAATGATATCCTCGTGGAAAAACGGAATTTAGACGCTGAAATTCAAAAAATACTGCGTGAATTAACAGTAAAAATTTCGTTCCGAGCGGAAGAATTAAAGACGTTTCACAAAACAATAATTGAGCTTGAATGTTTAAGGGCAAGAGCAAGGTATTCTTCCGCTACAAAGGGGTATTTCGCGAAAAACACTGATGAAACAGAAGAATGCCTTGTTCTGAAGAAAGCGCGCCATCCTCTGCTTAAAAAGGCTGTCCCGATAAATATCGAAATGAATAACGGTACACGTACATTGATCATTACAGGCCCGAACACGGGCGGGAAAACTGTCGCTTTAAAGACACTGGGACTTTTATCCATGATGAACCAGAGCGGTCTCGCGCTTCCGCTTGAAGAAGGAAGCTCCTTGCCTGTTTTCGACGGAGTGTTTGCTGACATCGGCGATGAACAGTCTATAGATCAATCTCTTTCTACTTTTTCCGCCCACATAACAAATATTTCCGCCATAACAACCTACGCTACGGAAAAATCACTCGTTCTCCTTGACGAACTTGGTTCGGGAACCGATCCGGAAGAAGGCGGCGCAATCGCGATGGCAATACTGGATTATTTAATCAAAAAAAACACGCGAATGATTATTACAACACACCACGGAGTATTGAAAAATTACGGTTATACAAGGCAGGGCGTAGAAAACGCATCTGTTGAATTTAACGCTCAGACGCTTTCACCCACTTATAAAATAGTTAACGGGATTCCGGGAGAAAGCAGAGCTCTTGATATAGCCGCAGCGAACGGTCTTGACAGCAGTATTGTAGAAAAAGCGAGAAATTATATTGATAAAGAAAAGTCAGATATTTCCGCGTTGATAAAAGGTCTTGAACAGAAGCAGAAAGAACTTGCGGGGCTTGAGCAAAAAAGCACAGTTGAACAAACAAGGTTAAAAGAAGAAAAAAGAAAAGCGGATTTAAAAGAATTGCAGCTAAGGCAGAAAGAAGCCGAACTAAAGCGCGATTCTGTCGGGAAACTTTCATCTTTATTAAAAGAAAGCCGAAAAACGCTGGAAAATCTTGTCCGTGAGCTGAAAGAAGGTGAAGTAGACCGCGAAAAAACCCTTAAAGTAAAGGAATTCCTTGCTGAACTTGCGCGTAACGTTGAGAATGAAAGTTCCTCTCTTGACGAAGAAGAGCGCTCTATTATGGAACAGCTGCGGAAAAATGAAAATGAGACAGATTCGACCCTTGCACCTGACATGGAAGTTTTTGTGGGCTCTTCAAAAAAGCGCGGCGTAATTATACGCAAAGACAAAAAAAGCTCCGCCGGAAATTCGTGGATTGTAAAAATAGGTTCCATAAAAATGAGTTTTGCGGAAAAAGAATTAATTCCGGTATCAGGCTCAAAGGTAAATAAAACAGCGTCATGGGACGCTGAATACGGTTCGTCCGCCGCCGCCGTTTTTGAACTTAAATTGATCGGAATGAGGCTGGAGGATGCAAAAGATGCTCTTCGCCGCCAAATCGAAGCCGCCTTGCTTTCAGGATTAAAAACATTCGCCGTTATTCACGGAAAAGGTTCCGGTATTTTACAAAAAGGGATTCATGATTACTTAAAAAATGATCCTGCGATAGCGGATTATTACTTTGCACGCCCCGAACTCGGCGGCTTCGGCAGAACGGAAGTAGTTCTGAAATAGCCTAATCAACGAATGGTTCGTCATTCTCCATGAAATCGGGGATTGTATAAACAAGAGCGCCGGAGCGGCGCACCCGCAATTCGGCAAAACCTTTGGAAACCATGGCGTCAAGGTCCCTTTTCGCTTCTTCCACGGAGATATTCGCTGCAAGCGCCGTTTCACTCGCTGTAAGAATACCCTTGTTTGATTTTGCCAATTTTAAGATAGCGCGCTCAACCGGTTCTTTTTCGTGAACGATTTTGGCTTCACCGTCGTTAACGTTACGCCACTTCGACCTGCCGTAACGGTCAAACTGACTGCTGTTATCCAAAATAGCCTGACGGATATTTGCTTCCCTTACCTGACCGGGTAACGTAAAAAAATCATAAATAGCGCCGACTGCGGCAAGCCCGCCTGTAAACATCCACAATAAACCTGTAGGAATTTTCCCAAGATAAAAACGGTGGAAGCCCAAAGCGCCGCAACCGCCTATCAGCCAGAGAAGATAAGCTAAGCCGATACTATACATTATTTAAGGATAAAGGTTTTTTGAGTAACTTGTCAATGAAACAAACGTTTTGAAAAAAAGGCCGGCTGCCCGGCCCCAATAATTATTGTACTCTCGTTACAGAAAATTTGGAGAATGTAAGAGTAACTTCCCGTGTAGCGCCCTGCGAATCAAAAACAATTTGATTAGCCCTGTTTTCCTTACTGGTTGCTCCTTTAGTTGTAGTAAAAGTAAATTTTTTGGTAATCTCAGTATTTGCAGGTATAGGTTCTTCAATTTTAGCCCAGTCTGAAAGTTCAGCCCACCAATTTGCCTTTTCAGAACCGTCAACAATGATAATATCCAGTCCTTGGAAATCCCTGTTTGATTTAAAAGTAATTTCCAGTTCGTATGTTTCTCCGGCTTTTATCTGGTTTCCTTTAAATACCCAGCTTCCGGCTACTACACCTTGAAAACCCGGACTATACTGATTTCTCGGTAGTTTCAACTGGTAAGGTAAGGGTGAAGAGGTTGTCCAAACTTGAGCTGCGACTGTTTCAATTCCAATTACCAGTAATGCCAGTAATACCATCCATAATTTTTTCATAAAAACCTCCTTAAATTTAGCCAGCCATAAGACTAAGCTTTATATATAAGAGCCGACTGCCCGGCTCCAATAATTATTTGACTCTCGTTACAGTAAACTTGGTGAATGTAAGAGTAACGGTAGCATCCTTTGGAGAGCCTATTGTAGCAAAATAAAATGAATTAGCATCGTTTGATCCCGCAGATGCTCCTTTAGTCGTTTCAAAAGTTATTTTTTTAGTGACCTCAGTATCTTTAGGTATAGTTCCTTCAACTAAGTAAAATTCCGCAAGTTCCATCCACCATACTGGATCCGCCGTTTGAGAACCATCAACTATTCCAATTTCCAAGTCTTTAAATTCCCTGTTTGATTTAAAAGTTATTTCCAATTCGTATGTTTCTCCGGCTTTTATCCGGTTTCCTTTAAATACCCAAGACCCCTTTACTACAGCTATATTACCGGGAGACCATTGATTTTTTGCAATTTTAATTGAATAAAATGAGGGCGAATCGGTAGTCCAAACCTGCGCTCCGGCAGTTCCAATACCAATTACCAGTAATACCAGTAAAACCATCCAAAATTTTTTCATAGTATACCTCCTTGATGATATACAAAAAAACCGTTCCAAACCGAGCCGGACAACGTCGGGCTGTTTGAGATATGGAACTATTATAATATAACACTAAAATATATATCTGTCAAAAAAATTTTATAACTTTACCTAATGTTTTCTGAGATTTTCCTCCAAATACAACGAAGGTTAACAGGGTAATCAAAAAAGGCAGCATGTTTAACATATCCCGGGAAATGAGTTGAATTCCTATTATATCAGCGACATTCACAGTAAGACTGTAAAAAATACCAATTATTATACAAAACACAAAAATACCCGGCAGACGGCGTCCTAAGGAGACTGCGGCAAGGGCTATAAACCCCTTACCGTTAACGGTATTAACGGTAAATTGGTTATATTGGGTTAGTACTATACAGGCCCCGGCAAGACCGGAAAGAAGACCTGAGAACAAAACGGCGGTATATCGAATTTTATTTACGTTTACCCCGGCACACGAAGCCGGCAGGTTTTCACCTGCGGCGCGCAGACGCAAACCCCAGGGACATTTGTACATCAGGAACCATACAGACGCTAAAATAACAAGCGCGATTATTATTGTGGGATAAATCCCGAAAAGTCCCTGCTTCATTCCCATGCGGTAATTCATGCTGCGATCCATGCGGAATATCAACTGGCAGACAAATACAGCCGCTGCGTTGGAAAAAAGGTTTATTCCCGTTCCGGAAATTATCTGATCCGCCTTTAATGTGACGCACGAAAAAGCATGAAAAAATGAAAAAACACCGCCTGAAACAGCGGCAAGGAACAGCGCAAGCGGAATTGAAAAACCTGTTTTTGTTTCTAAAATAAAGTGGCATGTTGCCGCAGTCATTGCGCCAATGGTCATAAGCCCTTCAAGAGAGATATTCACAATTCCCGAACGTTCACAGATTATGCCTCCTGCCGCTGCTATGAGTATCGGAGAGGCAATCATCAAGGCTGAAGGAACCATTCCGGCAATGAATTGAAAATATTCCATCAACTAACCTCTTTCCATCGCAGTTTTTTCATCCACCATTCAGAAAATATTTGTAATACCGATTTAAAAGATAAAAATACCACTACAAGAGCCATAATTATTGTTATAATTTCACTTGGAATCTGCCGTGCCTGAATTAAAGGCTGCGCTGATTTTAACATTCCAAAAAGCAGCCCTATAACGGCGATTCCCACTCCTGTACAATTTCCGCCGAGAGCCGCGGCGATTCCGTCATAACCATAATTATCAAACGCTGACAATATGCGTCCGTTACTGAATAAACCTAACGAGACACAGGCTCCCGCAAGTCCCGCAAAGGAGCCTGCGATCATCATTGCGGTGGTAATATTTAATTTTACACCGGCGGCGGCGTATTGGGTTGTGATAATACGGTAAATAACAACGGCGGCAATAGTGAAAAAAAGGCCGTAGTTTAGCCGTGAATTATTTGTCAAAAAAGAAAGTATAGAGCTTGAAAGAGACGCTGTTACGGGAAAGTCAGCAGTTCTATAAGTATTGGCCCCGAATATTCTTATTGTTATGATTCGATGCAGATAAAGCGCTATATAATTTAACATTATTGTGGTGATTATTTCCGACACTTTGAAACGCGTTTTTAAGAAACCGGCAATTCCTCCCCATACAGCGCCTGCGAGTATTGCTGCGCAGACTGCGGCAAAAAGATGCAAAATGGGAACCGGCGGGAAAAAGACTGCGGTAATTTGCGCTGCGGTAAGGCCCGCAATGTACTGACCTTCTGCGCCGAAATTAAAAAGCCCCGAGCGTACGGCAAATCCCATACTCAGAGCGCACAGGATAAGCGGGGTTGAAGCGACAAACCATTCGCCTATATAACGTATATTCCACGTGCCTCGCCGGGAATCAAACCCTGAGACAACCTGCAGAAAAGTCTGATACATTTCTGAGGGATTTTTTCCGATTAAATAGAGGATTAACGTAGCAGTTAAAAACGCGAGAATTACAGCAATAGCAGATACAACCCACGAAGACGCTGTGAACATATCGATAACGCGAAACTGAACCGTTGTTTCATGGGCATTATTGAGGTCTTGATTTTCCTGTTTATTTTTTATATTCGTCAATGGTTATTAAAATTAAAGCTTCCTCCGTAGTTTTAAATTGGGCACACACGGATTCGAACCGCGGACATCTTGCGTGTAAAGCAAGCACTCTAACCAGCTGAGTTATGCGCCCCTAAAAAATCCTTAACTTGTTACCATCTGTCCGTAAGCAGCCGCTTCATTTGAAGCTTCGCTTCAAAATAGGAATAGGCGGCTGACCGAAGGCAGCCGCTTCATTTGAAGCGAAGCTTCAAATGAAGCGGCTGATGGGAGTCGAACCCACGTCTCCAGCTTGGAAGGCTGGGGTAATAGCCGTTATACGACAGCCGCAAAATACCGCTTATATACTCTAAAAAATACAGAATTTTGTCAAGAACCTTGTACCTCACTTATTTAAAAGAATGGGAGTCGGCTTTCATTACAAAAGCGAGTATTTTTGCGGATGCTTCCCAGCACCAGGGCGGAATAAAATCGCCGGGTTTAGCGGTAGAGTCGAGCAAGGAAGCGAGAACGGAGTCTTTTATCACGGCAATTCCTGATTTCTTCGCAATGGCAATAATTTGTTCAGCTTCTCTACCTCTTCCCGATGCCAACAATATAGGAGCAACGTCATCCTTTGAGTATCCGATAGCCGAGGCGATTTTCCTATTTGCCATTACACAGCCTCGTCTACAGAACGGAATAACTCATTTCTACTACCGGATTCCAAAGGGAAAGAATCATTATCATCCCTGACAGAAACACGTTCAACAGGAATATTCAAAAGATCGGAAAGCTCGCGCCGAAGCCGAAGTTTGGCCTTAGGTGAAAGTTCAGGCTGTATGTAAATATTAAGAGTGTTTATTTTACCGTCTGCCGCTTCCAATGTAAAGATTGAGTGTTTTTCCACATCGCCTGTTTCTGCGATATCCAGTGTCATTAAGGAAATATGGTTAAGCGTTTCAAGCAAAATCCTGAGAGATACCCGGTAATTACGTCCATTCTCATTTATGTCAAAGGGAAGCACAATCCAGCGCTGATTATCCCTGCCCGGCAGTCTGTTCAGTATGTATAACAGCGGATTTTTTTCGGCAGATTCAAGCGCTATTTTTTTTATGGTGTTACTGTTTATGGAGATGGAATTAAAGTCTTCGCCTTTTTTTTGTTCATCCTGTTTTTTATTTCGCCGCCTGTCATGGCTATTTGCGTCCCGGCGCTTTTCCATATCGGGATCTATTGCGTTTGCGTATAATTCAAGTCCTTTAGCTTCAAGTTCCGCACCCTTGCTTTCAGCGGCTGAGGCTGCCAATGAAAACGCAAGCCTGTTTTTTTCAGTTAATACGGAATTGCCCGTGTTTTCCGTTGTTTCCTGTTTTAGTAGTTCAGTTTGAGGTATCGCAGATTTTGCTGTTTCATTTTGAGATGCCGCTGTACTTTGCGGCGTAAATGCCTGACGGCGGATTGCCGTTAAAACTTCATGTTTTAACGGTAAAGAAAAAAAACGCGCGAATAAAATAATAGACGCCGATAGTTTATCGGCAGGAAGTTTTACGGAAGAAATTAAAGACGAGATTGAAGAAACGGCGCTGTTAGCTGCGGAAGATTTGGATTGTACAGGCTGAGTTCTCGCTGCCTTTACCTGTGCAGGAGTCTGAGGTACCGTATTTTTTCCTTGTACGTTCTTTACAGGTCTTTCATGCGCAGTCTTCCCGGCAGGATCTCCTGAAGCTTTTTGAATATGCAAAATTTATTTTTCTCCCGTGTTTTTTCCAGTATCATGTTAACAATTTGCCGAGGCGTTATATTATCGGTCTTAATTATTAAGTCCGCGAAACTGTAATCATCTGTGTCAATATTGTAAATACGCATATAGCGCTCTTGATCCTGCCTGTCACGTTCGGCGGTAAAGGACGCCACATCTTCAATGCTGCCGCCTTCTCTTTTCACAATACGCTGCGCTCTTACAAGCGGACTTGCGTCAAGGTATATTCTTAAATCCGCTTCATTAAGCATCCAGATCGCAAGACGCGAACCAAGTACGCAGCCGCCTCTTTCACGGGCAAGCATTACCTGTCTTGTATCCACTTCCCTGTCCCAGGAGTCGTCTTTCGAGGCCAGTTCCAGTAATTTTTTAAATTCTATGCCTCGTTCCTGCGCTAGGGCGCGAAACGTAAAATTTATAAAACGCAAATTCAGGATTTCCGCAGTCATTTTACTTACAGTAGTATTTCCGCAGCCGCTTTTTCCGGAAATCGCTATTTTAATATCTTTTTTCATAACTTTCCTCCCATGTCATTCGACATTTCTGAGCTGTTCCCTTATATTTTCAAGAGCTTCCTTCATACTGACAACTTCATTACTTAATTCAATAATCGCGCTTTTGGAACCAATAGTATTTATCTCCCTGTTTATTTCCTGACATAGGAAATCCAATTTTTTACCCGGTCTTGTATTTCTCTTTATTTCCGCTTTAAATTCATTTAAATGTGAATTAAGCCGCGATATTTCTTCGGAAATAGTGTATTTTAACAAAAGCGAAGCTGTTTCAGATAACACTTTATTTTCATCAACCTGACTGCCCAATAGTTCGTTAAAGCGCAATTTAATATTTTCTTTTATTGTATTTTCAATAACAGGAGCAAAAGAAGCGGCGGTTTTCACTGAATTCTCAATTATTTCCAGATGTTTAAGTATATCTTCTTCCGTGTGTTTTCCCTCTCTTTCACGTTCACAGCAGAAAATTTTAAGCGCCTCCTGAAGAATAGGTTCTAATTCCTGCCAGCAACGCTCATCATCGCGATTTCTTTCAACTTCAAGAACACCTTCCATTCCAAGCATTAACGAGAGATTAGGCTTTTCTTTGATACCAAGCTTGTCCTTTAATCCGGTGATTGCGTCATAATATGCTTTAGCCGCAATTATATTAACATCAATTTTTACAGGCGCGTTATGTTTATGAACACGAGCGTGAATTTCTATCTTTCCTCTGCCGCAGACAGAAGAAACAAGGCTTCGGATTTTCATTTCCAGCGCGGAAAGCCACGAAGGCAGATTAACATATATTTCCAGATAACGGTTGTTATAACCTTTTATTTCAACGGAAGCCGATAAATTTTCTCCGTTTTTTTCACAATACGCGTAACCTGTCATACTAATCATGATGAACCTCCGCGCCGGAAGTCATTTTAAAACGGGTAAAAAGTTTCTCGCCGAGAGGCCAGTTATTTCCGGCTCCAAGCGTGATAAAAATGTCTCCGGATTTTAATATTTCGCATAACGGTGCAAAAGCATCGTCAGGCTCGTCAATATAATATGTTTCCCCGCTTCTTACAGCGGAAGCTTTTTCAAAAAGAGTTCTTCCGTCAACGCCGCCTTTGTAATTTTCCCTTGCAGACGCGTAGATTTTATGTAAAAAAAGAATATCCGCATCGTCAAAAGCGGAAGCAAATTCATTGATAAGAGCAGATGTCCGTGTGTAGGTATGTGACATAAAACTAACAACCAGCCTGCATGAAGGATAAAAACTTTTTATTCCGGCAAGAGTTGTTTTAATGGCTGTAGGATGATGACCGTAATCATCAATAAAAAGAATCCCCCCGGCTTTACCTAGAATTTCACATCTTCGTTTTGTACTCTTAAAATTGTCAAGCGCGTTTTTTATGGAGTTGATTTTTTCTTCATCTAAAAGGGTGTTCTCTTTTGCGGTTGCGGATTCTTCCCTTACTAATGATACTGTAAGGGCAATTGCCGCGGTGGCATTTAACGCTTCGTGACGTCCGGGTATCCGTATTGATAAAGCTTCCGGGATTCCGGCAAGATTAAAAAAAGCCCTTCCGTTATCTATGTTATACGAACCTATTCTGTAATCTCCGGCTGCGGTAAAACCATAAGGAATTAATTCGACACCGCGGTTTTTCTTTTCCGTAATTTGCGCTACTTCGCTTGCTCCTCTGTCATCGGCGCAGTAGATAAGCTGCCCCCCTTCAGGAAGTAAATTACAATATTCAACAAACGCGTCTCGGATTGATTCATAACTGTCAAAATAATCCTGATGATCCCACTCTACGGCAGTCAGTATTATGCGTTTTGGCCGGAACGATAAAAAATTCTTTTGATATTCGCATGTTTCGGCGATAAAGTATTTGTTTCCAAGCGTTAGTGTTGATCTTCCGTTAAAGTCCAATGCCGCACTGCCGGTGAGTATTTGAGCCGGAACTCCGGCGGCGCGCATCAGTACGCCGCATATCGCCGTTGTAGTAGTTTTTCCGTGAACGCCGCAAACGCCGGTAGAATCAAACCTTGTTGACCAGTTTCCGAGAGCGTCGGTGTATTTCATGACAGGGATTCCAAGTTCAAGAGCGCGGGCAAGTTCAGGGTTTGAAGAGGCGCTGTAAGCGGAAGAATGTACGACAATATCAATTGACTCGCTGATGTGCGCTGCATCGAAATTTTCATGGTATGGAATATTTAAATCTTTAAGAATAGCATCCGTATAAAAAACTTCAGATATATCGCTGCCGGAGACTTTTAATCCGGTATTATGCATAAGTTCAGCCAAAGCGCAGACACCTGTTCCCTTAATGCCTACAAAATAAATTACGCTGCCGCTTTGAAATATATCTTTAATCCCCATAATATATTGTTACCTTAAATGACGGCTTTTTCAAGCATAAGTTTTATAACAATGCTTCCAGCGGATCAATACGGTACTCTTTTTGTTTTCCTGTTGAAGGATCCGTAAAAAAAAGCGCGTGAGATCTGAGAGCAAGTTCACCGTTTGAAGACAGTTGCCGTAACGACTGCGTTGAAGGGTATGTATATTGATACAACAGATCATTTAATATGGGAAAACCAATCCAGCAAAGATGACAGCGTATCTGGTGGCGGAAACCCCGCTTTATACGTACTGTAAAAACATTTTTATTTATATTAATAATTTCTGTCCGGTAAAAATTTCCCCTGTCTTTGGCAATTTCACAGTGTTTTTTAATTTCTGTAACAGGACGGACAATTTTCCTGCCGGGACCAAAGGGACGGAAGTAACTTTCAATGACCAATGGCCTTCCGGGTGAAAAGCTGTAGTTTTCTATGCTCAAATCCGGAGGCTGCGGAAAACCTTGGCCGGTAAAATCGCCTAAACTCGTATTTTTATTAACGTTATTATTACAAACGGCGGAGTATTCTTTAATAAAGCCGTCATTTTCCTGCAACGCTTTAAAAAATTCGTAGCTTTTTGCGTTCTTTGCAAAAAGTACAAGACCATGTGTTTCAAAATCCAGACGGTGCATAATGCTAAAAACAGGCGAAGATTGGGAAACAAGCCATTCAAGGAGAGTTCCGCCTTCTTTCTTCTTTAACTTGTCGCTGTGCATTTTGGAAGGCTTAAAAACTACCGCAAAATCATCTGTTTCATTAACAATGAAAGGAACGTTATTTTCCATTTGCAAGAATTTCCCTATCCAGTTTTTTTATTATTTTCAGAAAACGTTCAGGAATGTTAGATGAAAAGACACGCGGCTTTTCTTCTCCCGGTAATAAAATTTCTAGTTTTTTTGAATGAAGCATAAGACCTGTATCTTTAAACTTCTTATCATCACAGCCATAAACAGGATCACCGAGAATTGGATGTCCAAGAAAACGCATATGCACACGAAGCTGATGGGTGCGTCCTGTTTTGGGACGCAGAAAAACAAGCGAATAATTTTCCCATGTCTTTATTACTTTGTAAAAAGTAACGGCTGTTTTCCCCGCTGAAGAAACTGTAAAACGTTTGCGATTCTTTGGATCCCTCGCTATAAAAGTTTCAATACGGCCTGTTTTTTCTTTTGGCGTCCCATAAATAATAGCGATGTATGTTTTTCTTGTTTTACGCGTTAAAAATTGTTTTGCGAGAAAAGCATGTGTTTCATCATTATATGCCGCGATAATAATACCGGATGTTTCCTTATCCAGCCTGTGAACAATACCGGGGCGTATACCAGCAAAATTTATTCCGCTGTTTAGTTTTCTGAAACAGAGGGCATTAACAAAAGTACCCTGTCTGTTTCCGGCTCCAGGATGTACAACCATTCCCTGAGCTTTGTTTACAACAACACAATTTTCATCTTCATAAATTATTTCAAGCGGAATATCCTGAGGAACAATAAAATCAGGTTCTTTTTCATCCCATGACAATTCAAGGGAGTCACCTTGTTTTACATAATGGGAAAGTTTAACATCTTTTTTGTTGATTTTAGCCTTTAAGTTTCTTGCCTTTAATTGAGAACGGGAAAGCACACGTAAAACTTCTGACACATAACGATCCAGTCTCAGGTTTTTAAGGATTTGTTCTTTAATAACAATTGAAAGGCCGGGCATTATTCAAGAGGAGGTTCACCTGAATTGACGGTATCCGTGCCATGAAAAGACTCGTCCTGACCGGTATCATCGTCTGCGGTATCTGCTTTCATTATATCAAGCATAACATTCAATTCCTCTTCCGAAGCGTCATCCTCGTATGGCTTTTTTTTAATAGTATAGGACCCTGCCGGAGGAGGCTTTATCATTGCCGCTTTTTTTCGTTTCATCTTTACAATAAATAAGTCGGTAAACGCAAGTGCTGCTGAAAGCCCTATCGCAAAAAATATGGTATTCCTGAATTCCTTGCTTGTAAGCTCAATCGCGCCTGCGGATTTAAACGGCCATGGCGCATAACGGCGTCCTTCTGCGGAAAAGTCCATGCTGTTGGCTTTATTCCACCTGTACAGATCATTAAAAAAATTGACAAAAAACATGGAAAAGGGAAATGTTCCGAAAGCAATTATATCCCAGCGTCGGAAATCTTTTGCCCATTGGGGAAAACCCGTTGTATCAAAAACAGCGGTTGTTTCAGAATCATGTATATTTTGAGCCTCTGCTTTTAAGCAGGGTACCAATAACATGGTGATTAATACTATTGTAAAAATTGTTCTTTTCATTTTAAAAATTTATCATTCCTTAAAAATCAGGCTCCCTATCCTCAGCATTGTGGAGCCTTCTTCAATAGCTGTTTCAAAATCATTGGACATTCCCATTGAAAGGCAATTCCAGTTTTCCGCGGGCGGAAAACGTTTCTCAAGCTCCTTCCGCGCTTTTACAAGCTGTCTGAAAGAAGACCGTATTAAATTTTTATCTTCCGTAAAAGGAGCCATTGTCATAAGACCGCGCGGTTTTAAAGTCCCGGTGTTTAGTACCATCTCAGCCGCTCTGAAAAGATCGTCAAAATCAACAAACCCTCTTTTTGTCTCTTCTCCTGTATGAAGCTCAAGCAGAATTTCAAGCGGCTTTTCCCTTTGCCCGGCGAATCTGGCAAGTTCCGTTATAATTTGCTCTCTGTCTACAGATTGAATGCAGTCAAAAAAAAGAGCCGCGCTTTTTGATTTATTTCGTTGCAGGGAACCTATCAAATGAAGCCTGACTTCAGGAGCGCTGTTCCTAAGCGGCTCAAATTTATTGATTCCTTCCTTCACTCTGCTTTCGCCAAAACAGGAAATACCGGCACACAAAGCTTCTTCTACCATGCCAAACGGTACAAATTTTGAAACTCCCATCAGGGTAATTTCATTTCGTTTTCTTCCGGTACAAACGCAAGCTTTTTGAATCTTCTCCTCTAATTTTTCAATATTTTCGGCAATTGACATTCCTGTTATTATTTTCGCATATTCTCAATGTATTTAGCAAGAGACAAAAAACTTTCAAAAGAAAGATTCTCCGCCCGTTCATTTCCTGTAAGCCCGTTTTCTCTTAATAACGGCGTACATACATTCTGTAAATTCCCGAAAATTGAAGAAAGAAAAACTGTCAGGTTGTTTTTTATTGTTTTTCGTCTTGACGCAAACATGGCGCGGACAAGCGGATAAAAAACAGGGGGAATCTGCTGAGCAGGCGAAGCTTTTTTTTCAAGAAGAACTCCCATACTGTCCACATTCGGTTGAGGATAAAATGACGAAGGACGGATAACCATTAAAGGTTTTACAGTGTAGGCTGACGCGCATAAAACGGAAAAAGATGAATATTCAGGCGACCCTGCAGATGCCGTCATACGAAGAGCAACTTCTTTCTGGACTGTAACTACAATACGCGTAAATAATTGTCCCTTTTCGATAAAATCCGCCAGCAGCGCGGCTGCGACATTATACGGAAGATTTCCAAGAAGAAACTGCGCCGGTTCTTGATTGCTCCATGTTTTCATAACATCGCCTTCAACAAGCGAAAATTTTTTCTCACCTGCGAATATTTCTTTTAATATGCGAATAAAACCGGCATCAATCTCGAAAGCGCGTACACATAATCCCTTTTCAAGAAGAAGGGTTGTCATTGCGCCGAGACCGGGCCCTATTTCCCAAACTTTATCTTCCGCACCGCAGTCAAGCGCGTTTACAAGAGCCAGTCTTGTTACGGGGTTAATCAAAAAATTCTGCCCGAATTTTTTACGCATACCCAGCCCTTTTTCTTTAAGAAAGGTTTTTAAGGCGGCAGACGAATTATAGTTAATTGTATAATTATCGATCATGCTTCATTATAAAACGGCAGGAGCGTTAACCGTTTTTCGCGCGATCTGTATTCAAGAAAAATAATCGCAAACGAAAGAACAAGAGAAAGTATTAAAATTGAAAATGGTTTTGATACTGTAATATGAGGTATCCTGCCTGCGAAAAACACTGTTTTTTCTGTAAATTGATAAAGCAAAGATAAAGGAATACTGATAATTCCGGAAAGCGAAACCATATCCAGAAAAAGCCATACAATAGAGCCAATCATGAATAGTGTCGCAGCCGGGACAATTATAAGACCTGTGATAATTCCCGCCGGAGCAAGAACACCGAATGCAAAACAGGTAACGCCCGCTGTCGCCAAAAACGCTCCGCAGGAAACAGCAAGAGGCTGCAGAATAAAATCAGGAATTTTTCCGGCAAACAGCGACGCAAGTGGTTTTCCGATAATCAGGA
>Ga0268262_10002715_pt1 | contig 20055 bp, 18 predicted proteins | sample TergutNc150P3_FD_190354 | JGI IMG/M metagenome (GOLD analysis project Ga0268262, IMG submission 190354) | Nasutitermes corniger P3 segment gut microbial community from laboratory colony in Florida, USA - Nc150 P3 (SPAdes) (version 2) | ecosystem: Host-associated > Arthropoda: Insects >... | reverse complement strand
TGGCCAAAATCCCGTACGACTTATTTCAAAAACGCGAGAACTTCTTCCAATCGGTGATATACGTTGTATTCGCAATGCTCGGCCTCGAATGCCGCACGGAGGAAAAAATCGCTACGGGACGGGTTGACATGGTCGTTGAGACTCGGAATTTCGTTTACTGCTTCGAGTTCAAATTAGACGGCACAGCGGAGGCCGCGCTCGCGCAGATCGACAGCAAAGAATACGCGATCCCCTGGACGGGTCGCGGAAAGAAGGTCTTCAAGGTCGGCGTGAACTTTGATTTTGAGAAGAAGAACATCGGGGAGTGGGTGTCGGCGGCAGCCGAATAGTGATCGGTTGCCACCCACACGTAGCATTCCGTCATTTTATGAATTATTTTAAGAGGGCAATGATGACTGACTATGGCGCTGAAGATTTTTTACAAAACTATTGACTTTTGAATCCGCATATATTATCTTATTAGTAGATGTTTACGTCATTCATTATTAGGGCTTTGTGTAGATGAAAGGTACCAATTACGTAGCACTAATGGAACTCGATAGGCGCACCGGTAAATACGGCGTTGTCGTTCCGGATATCCCTGGATTCTCCACGGTCGGCGATTCCTACGACGACGCGGTTAAGAACGCCGCCGAGGGATTGACAGGCCACATTGAGGTCATGGAAAAATACGGCGAAACGGTTGCGCCGCCGCGCACTATTGAGGAGATAAGGGAGTAATGGCCGGAGTGGGAAGAGTGGCGTGGGGAGACTGGCGTGGATATTGTTGCCACTATATAAAAATATAACAAAGTGGGAGGCTATTATGACAAGCGAGGGTGCAAAAAAAGCGTGGATTACCATCAAAGGCGGTAAGAATAGTGTCGTCAGGAAATCGTTCGAATCTTGGTTGCGTAAACAAAAGATTAAAGGATGGAAAGTGGGTGAAATGACACCTGGAGCTGTTAGCATGTATAAGAGGTGGCGAACACAGGGGCCAGGTTCGGGTCCTGATTTTATTTGGGGGGTATCTGACCCCGATGTGGTGCTTAGGGTAATAAAATATTGCAAAGAAAATCATGAACATTTGGGATATACCAATGAACAATATTATAACCATGGAATAGAGGGATTGGACTACTATAAAAGATTCTTAGAACAATCTACTATAGGCATTGGTCCGGTTGATCCTCCCATTGAAGAGCCTATTGAAGGCGGTAAAAACATAATCTTTTACGGTGTGCCAGGTAGCGGTAAAAGTTACACGATTAAAAAAGAGATCGGCGATGTGTTGGGATATTATGGTGAGACATTGGATGATGAATATAATGACCTTTTGAAGGATGGTAGCATCGTCCGTGTCGTATTCCACCCGGATTACACATATTCCGATTTTATTGGTCAGATCTTGCCAAATGTGAGTAAAGAAGGGAAAGTTACGTACGAATTCAGACCTGGACCGTTTACAAGAATTTTAGAAAAAACTGTGACGGAACCGACTAAACAATTTTTCCTCATTATAGAAGAAATCAATCGCGGCAATGCTGCATCAATATTTGGTGACTTATTTCAATTGCTTGACAGAAACAACGACGGTAACAGCGAATATGAGGTAGATAATCGTGAAATAGGTAAGATTGTTTACAGTATCTCTGATGATAATGTCGATGTTCCAAAAATATTTATCCCTAAAAATCTTTGGATATTTGCCACAATGAACACATCCGACCAAAATGTATTTCCGTTAGACACAGCGTTCCAGCGTCGTTGGGAGATGGAACTTATACCAAACGTGTTTGACCCTGCTCCTGACAAACAAGGATTTACCATCAAGGGTACGGGGGTGACGTGGAAGGAGTTTGCTGACGCTGTAAATAAAAAATTGGAAGATGGCGATGAGATGATGAGCGGAGACAAACGTCTTGGCGCTTGGTTTATTAAACCTGATTCAGAGGAAGACGGTAAAAAAATTGTATCAAAAAAACGTTTTGCCAACAAGGTGCTGAAGTATCTTTGGGATGACGCGTTTAAGTTTAATAGAGAGAAATTTTTCAATACGAAAACCTATCCGACATTAGAGAAAGTAATTGATGCAATGGAGAGTGTAAAAGATACTCATAGCTTTAATAGCTTATTCGTTGGAATTCAATTTACTTCAACTGAGGTAGCAAATGCCTAATGTCTCAATCAACCCGAAAAATCACACCAATTGCGACGGTGATGATTTTGTGGGAATGAAATTCGTATCGAAAGATGACGGTGAAAGTCCGTCAGTCAAAGCTATTTTCCCGCTCGGCTATCATTGCTCCGACAAAAAGAATCAAGACGAATTAAAGAAAGAGTTGTATGCGTTGCTTTGTACAATAAAGCGTCACAGTGAAAACAAAGACGACAATTTAGACAGAACAAAAGCCAAAACAGAGAAGAATAAATTCCCGTTTGACGCCTATATAGCCGTTATAAGGGATTTCATGCAATACGGCTACTACATAGAAAGTGAAATTAAGTATAAAAGATCGCCGCTTGGCAAAATCAACTGGAAGCGTACCATCGCCCAAATCCGTCCAATAATACAGGATGACGGTTCCCCGATATACACGGACTTTGTTATCAGGCAAACCGCGAAGAAGACCGATAATCTGATCTCATTGATTCATGAGTGGTGCGTTTACGAGGCGTTTAAGACGTTTGGATGGCTTTTTACAACGTTTAATCCGCATGAATCAACGTTAAAAATCGGAGATGATAATAAGAATTACTTTATTTCGATTATACACGATTCCTTAAAATCTACCTTTAATGATCGGAATAGGACGCTGTTTAAGGCAATGATTGTTATGCTTAGATACGGCGGGGTGGGGGAGAAAGAACCGTTTTTTTATGGGACGACGCATTTTAGTACGGTATGGGAATGTCTCATTGATATGTCATACGGCATCGCGAGGCCTGAAAAGAAGAAATTCTTTCCTGGAACAGAGTGGTGTTTTCTAGAGGCAAGCAAGCCGATTTCAGCAGGTAACATACGGCCGGATACGATTATGCTCCCGAATGGCTATAGTGGTGAAGTGTTTGTTTTGGACGCGAAGTATTATTCGTTTATTGAGGATGAGAAGCATGTTCCGACCGCTTCTGATATAAACAAACAAGTGGCATACGGTGCATACGCCGCGCAAAAAACAAAACAGATGGTTTACAACGCGTTTCTTATACCGTACGATTTCGATCGTAAGCAAAAAGAATCAAAAGCGAGTGTAGAAAAATATCCTTATATTTATCTCGGTTACGCAAGATTTGTTAAAGAGGAAGCATCAATAGAAAAACAAAAACGAGAACTGGAACCGTATGAACTAGTGCTTGGGATCTTGATAGACACAAAGTGGCTTATGGAAAATTCAGGGAAAATCGATAAAAAAGAATTAGCTGATTTTATTGTTGAATCATATAAGAGTGCTGAATCACATAATAATAAGGCGGAGTAAATGCAATACAAAAAAGACAAAAGAAGCTACGAAATCGCCCGCAAGCGCGGCAAAGTCTACGGAAAGCTCTATAAGGAGCAGGGTCTCGACGGCAAAAACGATGTTTCCGGCGCGTACAAGGAGTATACGCGGTCGGACGAGTACAAGAAAGACTTTCCTAACCCAATAACGTCCGACGACACCGCCGAAGCTATCAGGATAGGTTTTCAGAGCGGCTATCGGTCGATGTTCGCGGATAGGGTGGCGGAGGCTTAGTCATGGCGGACAGCGGATGCGTTTGACAGCGCGATAATATCATCCGCCAGATAGCTATCGCTTCGGCAGTGCATATCCGATATTCCTTGGCTTATCTCCTCGTATACGGGCGACGTATAAAAAATATCCAAGGCTTCTCTGACAGACACGTTAGCTTTTTTGGCCAAAGTCTCAATAACGTCGTCGTATTTTAATTGCAACAGCGTGGGGTGCGCTTTCATTTTTGATAGCTCCTTAAAAAACGCACGTGGCCGTCGATTGCTTTTTGGTTTTTGAAACAGTATTGAATATTCGGTTTTTCGTATTGAAGTCTTTTTATGGCTTCTTGTCTTGAAATTAAATTATCCAAGTATAATTGCAAAGTGTTAAATACATCGTCATTCGCCACGCCGCCGATTATTAGGTCATAATTGCAAGCCGAATCTTTACCGGTTCTGCACGATGTCACAAACTCAAGCCAATCGTCGGAATATGTTTCAAAATTCAAGACGGATAGCTGTTCCATAACATTATCATCAAATTCATATTCCGAGACCACCGCTTGCTTTTCTCGCCTTTTGAATCTCAAAGACCACTTCTCCGCTTGTTCTCTTATGTGCGTGGTATAAAAGCCCGCGCCGAAGTCCACGTCTTTACGGGAAAACGACAGATTTGGACTTTTTACTTCTATATAAGAGCCGTGATATAAAATCATTCCGCCAGTCCTTTTTCTCTCATACAGTCTAAGATATCATTAACAATATAGCTCTTGCCCTGAGTATGCAGCACGTCGTAATGTTGAATTATGTAATTGTCTAAGATGTCGCTCTTTTGTGTAAGTATGTAATGTATCTCGTTTCCTGGTTTCCCCAGTTTCTCCGCAACGTTTTCTATGCAGAATACGGCGAACTCCAGTTGCTTTCTGCCGAAATCCTGTTCTTGTGTTTTTTCCGCGTTCATATTTAACCGTTCGTTTTTGTATTCTTCTGTATCCGCGCCCAAGCGTCTTTGAGCGTGACCGTTCTGTTAAATACTAGTTTCCCTTCCGTTGAGTCGTTGTCAACGCAAAAGTAGGCTAACCGTTCGAACTGGTACTTCTCGCCGGCTTTCGCGTTTGTCAGCGACGGTTCCAATTTGCAGTCGGTTATTACTTTGAGCGAATTGGGATTGATGTTGTCCAAGAAGTCTCCGCTCTCCGCTTCCATGGGATTCTCTTTTGTAAAGAGGGTGTCGTAGATACGCACTTCCGCGCCGATGGCGTGTTGCGCCGAGACCCAGTGGATCGTGGCTTTGGGCGAGCGTCCGTCGGGCGGTGTCGCGCCGCCGCGCGTTTGCGGGTCGTAGGCGCAGCGCAGTTCGGTGATATTTCCGCTACCGTCTTTAATGACCTCTTTGCAGGTGATGTAGTAGGCGTAGCGCAGGCGTACTTCGCGTCCGGGGGAGAGTCTGTAGAACTTTTTGGGCGGATCCTCCATGAAGTCGTCGCGTTCTATGTAGATCACCCGCGAGAACGGCACTTTGCGGCTTCCGGCGGACTCGTCTTCCGGATTGTTCAGCGCGTCGAACTCCTCCACTTGTCCTTCAGGGTAATTTTCTATCACAACCTTTATGGGATTGAGCACCGCCATCACCCTCATGCACCGCTTGTTGAGGTCTTCTCTAAGACAGTACTCTAAGAACGCGAAGTCTACCGTGCCTTCTCTCTTCGCCACGCCGATCCTTTCGGCGAACGTCCGTATCGCCTCCGGCGTGTAGCCTCTGCGGCGCAGACCGCTTATGGTGGGCATTCGCGGGTCGTCCCAGCCGCTCACGTGTTTCTCTTTGACAAGCTGTAAGAGTTTGCGTTTGCTCATCACCGTGTATGTAAGGTTGAGTCTGGCGAATTCCGTCTGTTGCGGGCGGTGTACGCCTGAGAGTTGCGCCAAGAACCAGTCGTACAGCGGGCGGTGATCCTCGAACTCCATTGTGCAGAGCGAGTGCGTGATCCCTTCTATGGAGTCTTCGAGTCCGTGCGCCCAGTCGTACATCGGGTAGACTTTCCATGTGGAGCCGGTTCTGTGGTGCGGCGCGTTCATTATGCGGTACATCACGGGGTCGCGCATGTTCATGTTCGGGTGCGCCATATCGATTTTGGCCCTTAGTACGCGCGACCCTTCGGGAAACTCACCGCGCGTCATGGCGGCGAAGAGTTCCAAATTCTCCTCTACGGAGCGGTCGCGGTGCGGGCTGTTGCGCCCCGGTTCCGTGAGCGTGCCTCGGTGCTCGCGGATCTGATCCGCGTTCAGGTCGTCAACATATGCCTTGCCCGCCCGTATCATCTCTATGGCGTACTCGTGCGTCTTGCCGAAGTAGTCGGAGGCGTAGTAGAGGTGTTTGCCCCAGTCGAAGCCGAGCCACCGCACGTCGCATATTATGGATTTTATGTACTCGTCTTCTTCCTTTGATGGGTTGGTGTCGTCGAAGCGCAGGTGGCACTCCCCGCCGAACTCGGCGGCCATGCCGAAGTTCAGGCAGATGGACTTGGCGTGGCCGATGTGCAGGTAGCCGTTAGGCTCCGGCGGGAATCGTGTTACCACGCGTCCGCCCCACTTGTTAGTCGCCATGTCGTCCTTTATCATTTCGCGGATGAAATTCGGGGCGGCTGGAATCGGTTCATTGCCGTTCGCTGCTGATTCTTTTGAATCCATTGAATAAGTCCTCTTTTATAGGTTGTGATTAGAATCAAAATATTAAAATCAAATTAAAAATAATGAAAATAAAAGTCAAAATCATTAAAATCAAAATCATATAAGGGGAGGGCTGCGCCCTCCCTCGCTACAAAGAAAATGGCTTCGCAATTTTCTTTTCCGCTACCCACCCTGCGGGGCTCCGCCCCGCAACGCCCCGTCGAATAAACATGCGCCGCTTCGCGTCGCGGTAAGTCAACGGCTAATCCACGTTATAGCCTTATCAATCCGTCTCAAAATAACCTCTTTCCCAATGACCTCCATCATCTCAAACAATCCCGGTCCCGCGCTTACCCCGCTGATCGCTAAGCGGGTTGGGTGGATCAGGGAGCTCAGTTGGATGTTTAGGCTCTCGGCGGTTGTGTGGTATGCCGCGTCGATATTCGCGTGGGTGAAATCGTCTATCCCTTCGATTATTTTCGTTATCAATCCGAGACGTTCTACGGCTTCGGGGCCGAAGTGTTTCTTCGCGGCTTTCTCCTCGTAGTCGATAGGGTTGACGAAGAAGTACGAGGCGGAGTCCGCCAAATCGGTGACCCGCCTTGACCTTACTTTCAGCATGTCGATCACCTTGATAGCGTATTCTTTATCGACGCCGCCCACTATCCATCCTTTATCCGTCCACATCTCTGTAACGTCGTCAATCAGAGTTTCCGCTTTTCTCTCCGCTAAATACTGACCGTTCATCCACTCTAACTTTTTTTCGTCGAGCACCGCCGCTTTGGGCGACACGTGTTCGAGCGAAAAGGCGGATATCATCTCTTCCAAGCCCATTTTTTCTCTGTCGTCTCCCGGCGCCCATCCGAGCAGCGCTAAGAAATTGAACAGCGCTTCGGGCAGTATCCCGCCGCGTTTGTAGTCCATCACGGAGGCGGCGCCTTTGCGTTTGGAGAGTTTGCCGCCGTCGGGCGACAGGATCACCGGCAGGTGCGCGAAAGCGGGCGGTTCCCAGCCGAAAGCCTCGTAGAGCAGCACGTGGCGCGGCGTGGAGGCTATCCACTCGTCGCCGCGCAATACGTGGGTGATCGCCATCTCGTGGTCGTCCACCACGTTGGCCATGTGGTAGGTGGGGAATTTGTCGGCCTTGATCAGCACCAGATCGTCCAACGTCTCGCTCTTGTACTCGATGCGTCCGCGAATCAGGTCTTCAAATGCGACCGTCCGTCCATCGGGAATCTTCAGGCGGACTACGTGCGGTATGCCGTCTTTTATGTTTTTGTCAACTTCCTCGGCGGACAGGTTCCTGCACCGCTTGTCGTACCCCGTGGCTCCGCCGCTCTTCTCCTGCGTTGCGCGGACTTCCGCGAGGCGTTCCGATGTGCAGAAGCACGGATAGGCGTGGCCGGATTTTATCAGTTGGCCGGCCATCCTGCCGTATATGTCCAACCGCTCCGATTGAATATACGGGCCGTGTCCGCCGCCGACCGTAGGCCCCTCGTCCCAATTCAGGCCCAGCCATTTTAGGCTCTCGTATATCTCCGTGAGCGCGTCTTCAACGAAGCGCGTCCGGTCGGTGTCTTCTATCCGCAGTAAAAAATCCCCGTCCATGCGGCGGGCGAACAAGAAGTTGAAAAGCGCGCTGCGCGCCCCGCCCACGTGCAAGTAGCCGGTTGGGGAGGGCGCGAAGCGGACGCGGACTCTGTTTTGTGTTGACATTGCGGGGCGTTCCATATCTTGGTATTGATTTTATACGTATTTTATGTATTAATTTTACTTTCAACCCAATCCAAACAATCTTTCGCTATTTCTATGCTTCTTTCATATTCTTCCTTCGTAACCCTGTCATATTCACCCGGATATCTAGTTTGAACGGCATAATCGGTTAGCAATGCCGCATCCTCAATATTTTCAGGGATTTCGGTAAACTTCTTTAGTTTTTTTAACAATAACTCAACATTGTGTGTAAACTCAGGGTCTATACCGTAATATATTAAAAGCCCTTTTAAAGCTTTTTCAACGGATTGCTGAGATTGGTAACACAAATCTTCATAATAAATATGGTTAATAATCTTAGTTTGAGCCAATTCAAGGCTGCTCTTTGCACGTTCAATCCATTCTTCATAACGAGTCATATATTATTTTGCCCTCTCGTTTTATCGTTCTATATATGTATCCTATTTCATCGCTTAAAGCGATATACCTATTGTAATCAATAGTAAGTAAATCAACCGGAACTTCTATATCGTTTTTTAAGAAAGCTTTATAAACCGAACCGCTGATTTTACGTCCGTTCTTTAAATCTTTTTTTATAATCAGCAAGTCAATATCGCTGTTAACAGAGTTATCGCCGCGTGCATAGGATCCAAAAAGTACAATCTGATTCGGCGCCGCCAACGAGACGATTATGGAGATTATCTTATCCATATAAGGTATATCGGCGCCCGCAACCTCATGCGGATGTCTCGCCGCTTCAATTTCGGGTGTTTTTATCAAGTTCATATTATTCCCTTTAAAGGCTCTTGTTCCTCAGCGCCGCCGCGATGATTCCGAATTCGTCGGATATGTTGAAAAACATATCCGACAGTATCGGGTCGAAGTGCGTGCCTTTGCCGTCCAAAATTATTCTCACCGCTTCATCGTGGGAGAACGCCTTCTTGTACGGCCTGTCGGAGACCAAAGCGTCGTAAACGTCGGCTATGGCCATCAGGCGGCCTAATATCGGTATACCCTCGCCTTTCAGACGTCTGGGGTAGCCGCTGCCGTCCCACTTTTCGTGGTGGGTTAGGGCGAACGTTTTAGCGTATGTCAGGAACGTGTGTTCGCTCGTGCTCTCCATTATTTTGTCTATCACCTCGCCGCCGAAGGTCGTGTGCTTCTTGACCTCCTCGAATTCTTCGGGCGTGAGTTTGCCGGGCTTGTTCAGTATGCTGTCTTTCACGGCGATCTTCCCCACGTCGTGCAGCTGCGCCGACATCAGCACCAAGTTCAGATCCCAACCGGCGACCTCGTCCGTGTAGACGTTTCGGTTTTTCATGGCTTCGAGCAGCGCTCCGAGGTAGCTCTGCGTCCTCTCGATGTGGCCGCCGGTGATGTCGTCGCGGCTCTCTACGAGCTCCGCCATAGACTTCAGCAGCGCGCCTTGCAGCTCCAAGATGGTCTTGACCTTTGCGTCAACCATCTCTTGCAGTTTGGAGTTGAAATTTATGAGTTCCGATTTTTGCCGCTCAAGCTCGTGGTGCTGGGCTTTCAGCTCATGGTTCTGCGATTCGAGCAAGTGCTTCTGCGACTCCACTGTCAGGTGCATCTCTATGCGTTTGAGCAGCAGCGGGGCGGAGAACGGTTTGATGATGTAGTCTACGGCTCCGAGGGTTATCCCCCTGAGCTCGCTGTCGCTGTTGCTGTGGGCGGTGAGGAAGATGACCGGGATGTCGGCCGTCTTGAAGTTGCTCTTCAGCGCCTTTATGGTCTCGTACCCGTCGGTGTCGGGCATGTCTATGTCCAACAGGATCAGGTCGGGGATGCTCTTTTCGAGTATCTTAAGCAGCTGCGCGCCGGAGTTTACGGTGAGGGCGTTGTAGCGCTCCTTCAGCGCGACTTTGGCGACCGCGAGGCTTGTGAGGTCGTCATCGACCACAAAGACGGTTCTACGGTTGTCAGCCATGACGTATAGGCCTCTGTTTTGTTGTGTTGCAGCGTTCCGCACTATTAAAAATAAATCATACGCGCTAAAAAGTCAAATTTACCGAACCTCGGTCAAAAAAGGTTCCTTCAAGAGACCGTCGATCCGCACCTCGGCCTCGTCAAAGTTGCCGATCAGCACCATCCGCAGGATGGCTTCCGCCGCGCTTTTGACGTTTTCCGCGCACGGGAAAGTTTGCAGATCGTGCGCGTTTTTGTCGATCTCTTCTATGTTTACGGCGGCGAGGGCGGCTTTAAGCTCGGTTAGGATGGTTTTCAGCGCGCCGTAGTCGCTTGCCGCAGTCGCCGCCGTTGCTTTTTCGTTCGCCTTTATTACGAGGTTTATCTCCTCGGCGAGCTTCTCTAAATCGGCGAGGAAGGCGTCGGCGTTCGCGTTGATGAAGTCCGCGCCGCCGTTCTTCCCGGACGCTTCAAGCGTTTTGGCCGATTCCGAGACGTCGAGCGCCCCGATGTTCGCGGCGGCGCTTTTGAGGGCGTGGGCTTGCATGGTGAACGAGGGGAGGTCGCCGGTCTTCAGCGCCTTCCGCATCTCTTCGGCTTTCGCCGCCGCGTCGCCGCGGAATATGGACAGCGTCTGCAAGTAGTTTTCCAACGAGCCGCCCGCCCTCGACACGCCTATATCCGTGTCCACGCCGCGCAGACTGAACGTCGCGCGGTCGTTCGCGACGTCGGGTTCGGCGTCCCCGCCGTCGTCGGAGAGAGCGGCTTCCACCTGCTTGTCTTTGGGCAGCCACCTTTCCAGCACGGCGTTCAGCTTGGCCGTGTCTATGGGTTTTGAGAGGAAGTCGTCGAAGCCGTTTTGAAGGAACATCTCGCGCATGCCCGAAACGGCGTTGGCCGTAAGCGCGACTATGGGCAGGTTCCGCCCGGCCGGAAGCTCCCGTATGCGCCTCGCCGCCTCCACGCCGTCCATCTCCGGCATCATGTGATCCATGAAGACGAGATCGTAGCCGCCCCGGCTCACGGCGTCTATGGCCTCCTGACCGCTCAGGCAGGCGTCGATCGTCATCTCGTAAAAGGAGAGCAGCCCCTGCGCGACGACGATGTTCGTCCTTACGTCGTCAACGACCAGCACTCGGGCCGTTGGCGCGATGAAGGATTTGGCCGCGGTCTCGGCCACGAAACTCTCCCGCACGCTTATCCCCTGCGGCAGCGTCACCGTGAAGACGCTGCCCTTGCCGTACTCCGATTGGACGGTTATGTCGCCGCTCATCGCCTTCACCAAATTGTAGGTGATGGCCAGCCCCAAGCCCGTCCCCTCTATCCCCTTGTTCTTTGCGACGTCCAACTGCACGAAGTCGTCAAAGAGTACATCCATATCCTTCTGCGCTATACCCCTGCCGCTGTCGGCGACCTCTATGGTTAAGACGACGGTCTGATTGTCCGTCTGCCTGCCCGTCACCGTGAGCGAGACGAAGCCCTCGGTGGTGTACTTGACGGCGTTGCTCAAGATGTTCAGGAATATTTGGCGGATCCTGACCTCGTCCCCGAAGAGCGTGTCCGGGATATGCTTGTCCACGCTGACCTGAAAATCGAGCATCGAGTTGCTCGCCTTTATGCCGATGATGTTGACGACGTCCTTTATGAGCGACGGGAAGTGGTAGTTGGCCGGTATGATCTTCATCATGCCGCTCTCGATCTTCGAAAAGTCGAGTATGTCGTTTATGATGGACAGCAGGTTTTGCCCCGCCTGTCTGATGGTCATCAAGAGGTTGTAGGTGCTCTGCGGCACATCCTTTTCGCGCATGGCGAGTTCCGAGATGCCGATGACGGCGTTCATCGGCGTGCGGATTTCGTGGCTCATCCTCGCCAAAAAATCGCTCTTGGACTTTGACGCCGCCTCCGCCTTGCTCGCCAGATCCGATATGGTCGCTATGCGCTCTTGATCCTGCTGCACCAAAAACTTAAGCGTCATCTGCTGCCGCCACGCGTTGAAGCGCAGCGTGTTCTGCGCGTAGGAGAGGATCATCGTCATGATGAAGGTGCAGAGCGTGTCGTTTGTGGCGTAGGAGATTTTGGGTTCAAAAAAATGTATGCCCCTGACGCTCCCCAATACGAAGAGAAGCACCACGGGGAAGAACGTGATGACGAACTTGCTTATAAGCGGGAACGGGGCGAACACGGGTATCATCAGCACGAACACGAACCCGCCAATGTACGGCGTTACGACGTCTCTGTCGGCGGTGGCGGTAATGATGGCCGTTCCGAAGTTGAGATACGCGACGAGCGCCATGAGCAGAATAATGGGCCGCGCCCTGAAGAACTTTGTAAACGTCAGCGCGATGCTCGCCGCGCTCAGCGCGGTGAGGCCCAGCCGCAGGGCGAGAACCAATGTAAGGCAATGGACGTGCAGCTTATAGTCGAGCGGTATGTAGGTCAGCCACGCGACGGATGAGAGGAAGAACATGAATGGGAGCTTGCTGCACTCATAGTTAAGCTCGCCGTAAAAGGTGTTGTTGTTGAATAGATCGTCCGGGGCCAGAAAAAGCCTGTTGTACAGATCGGATATTTTTTTCAGCATCGCATAGCCCCGTTATCGTTCCGTACGGACTTACTTTAAGAGCGTGTCCGCCGCCGCGCCGCCGTCGCCGCTGTCCGGTATAACCGCCTCCTTTTTCCGCCACCTGTCGATCCCGAAAAAGAGCGACTGCCTAAAGCCGCCGGGGATCAGGTAGACCGTGTCGCTTCCCGCCAGACGCGCGTAGCTGCTGTTCCAGTCCGGTCCGCTTTTACCGATAAGCAAAACGCCGGCGGGCTCGTCTTTGCCGGCGTAGACCTTCACGTACGATTTGCTTGTGTCGCTGACCTCGAAAGCCGCCTGCTTGTCCGGATTGACCGAAGCCGGCTCGCCCTTTTTGAGCGTTACGATTTTTTCCAAGGCGATCTGCACAAGGCCGCCGTCGGCGGGGGATAAATTGCCGGAATCGCCGCCGTCCACAGTCCAATCGCCGTCGCTCTGTTTATTGAGCCGAACGACGCCGCCGCCGTCGTTCGCAACTATGGCGTTGATGCGCCGCTCCTCAAGGGTCGGGAAGAACTTCGTTCGGTGTTCCGGCGGACGTATGGAAGACATCTTCTCTGCCACGATGAATATGGCGGCGGCCGTCAAAATTGCGCTTAACGCAAATATTAGTTTTTTATTGTTTTTCATATTGATTAGTACTCCGAGCCTATGTTTTTTAATTGTATAATCTGTTTTATGATCCCTGTTTCTGGATTGCTTCGTCGCTTCGCTCCTCGCAACTTGTTTATCTCGCCGCAAGGCAATGACCGTCATTGCGAGCGTAGCGAAGCAATCCAGAATTCAGACGGCCGATCAAACATTACTCTTTACCGACTGTCTGTGTCGCCGCCCCCTCCGCCGCCGGTTCAACTTTCTCACGTCTCCGCAGCGATATGATCACCCCGACGATAATCACGGCGATCGGCATCAACAGTAAATTGATCGCGCGTATTATCCCAGGCTTGGCCGACCCCGCTTCCAATATGTTCGGGTCTATGGTTTTGTCTCTCAACGTTCTGGCGCGCACCGATATAAGATTTTCGTCTAACGAGAGCCAGTCTACTAAGTTGAACAAGAACGCCGCGTTCGGCCCCGACGCGTTTTGCGCGGTTATGAAGTTCGCGTCGCCTATCACTACTAAATTACCGTTCTTGTTCGACGGTGTGACGGCGCGGTCTCTGTCGTCGCTGTTCAAGTTTATCTTGCTCATGGCGTCGCCCTCGTCTTCAGAGTTTTTTTCTTTGGCCGGCGGAACCGGTTTCCCGTCGAAGTAGCTCCCGAACGCGCCGCTCACGTGCGCAACCATAGCGTGCGGCTTCATAGCCTCTTTGGGGGGCGGTTCGTAATTCGGCTTGGGCGACAAGTCGAAATTCTCCCTTACCTCCCAACTCTGTTCCGAAGACGAGGCCAATATTACCGTCTCGGTCTTGTGTCTGCCCGACGTGTCCGGCGCGAGCGTAAGCGAGCTCGCCCAGCCGAGCATCAGTTCCGACTGCGACGAGGACACCGGGTTGCCGTCGGCGAACCCGCTCCGCGTGATCCTCACGAAGAAGGGGTAGGGGAGCAGCTCGTTTATCGTGAACGGCCCCAAATTTCTCGGCACCTGCACCTGTCCGCAGGAGGCGTCCATTATTATGTTGCGCTCGACGCGTATGCCGTAGTATTCCAAAAGCTCCATCAGCATCGTCTCTTGAACCGCGCCCTGTATGCCGTATTGGAACGAGACGTTTACCGCGTTGACGAGCGCGATCAGGTTCCCGCCGTTCATGAAGTATTGGTCGATCTCGAAGAGCGAGCGTTCGTTGTAGCGGTCGCCCCCCGGAATGATGAGGGTGCGGATGTCCTTGTCTATCGGCTTCCCCTCCGACAGATCGACGGTTACGACTTCGTAGTCGCGCCTTAAGCTCTCGAATATCGGGGCGAACCGTCTCTCCGTCCTGTCGTCCGTCATATTCATGCGCGCCCCGATTTCAGGCGGTATGAAGTCGGCCGACTGCGATTTGAGCACGCCGATCTTGGGGACGGCGGAACGCTTCACTTTAATTATGGCTTGCGTAAGATCGTACTCAAGGGTTTCCAAGTTTTGGACGATCGGGATCGACTCTTTTTTGTCGGCGTACATAATCCCGATTCCCATAAAGCCCAGCATCGTCTCCGCCTTGTCGCGCTTAAATGTCTGAAGCCTGATTTCGGGGACGCCGAGACTCATGGCCATGCCGCGAACCTCGTCGTTCTCCGCCGGATCCTCCCACGTCACGCGCAGCTTGCCGCCGGCGATGTTCTTGTACTCGCTCAAAAGGTCGCGCACCGCGCTCACCCTGCTGTGCGTCTCCGGCGGCAGCTCCTTAGAAAAGAACGCCTTGACGGAGACGATGTCGTCTAACCCTTTGAGAATACGCTTAGTAGCGTCGGAGACCGTGTACTGACGGTTTTCCGTAAGGTCCAAGCGGTAAAAAAACTTGCCGGAAACGTAGTTGGCCAGCGCAACCGCGGCAATAACCGCGCAGGCTATCGCTATCGTCTCCGCCTTAGATTTTATCTTTCGCGTTTTCATTATTCCGATTTCCTGCCTCCCAATGACTGCGCGTTGAGGAACAAGAACACTCCCGCCATAGACAGGTAATAAATAACGTCCCGCGTATCGATCACCCCGCGCTCTATGCTCTCGAAGTGCGTGAACAAGCCTAAGAACGAAAACAGCGGCACGAGAAACGCCGGCGTTTTAAGCGTGACCAACGGATGGCCGACGATCATCAGAACGAATATGGCCACCCACGCCAATATGAACGCCACGATCTGGTTCTCGGTATGCGACGACACCCAAAGCCCTATGGCCAAGTACGCCGCCCCCATGAGCAGCGCCCCCGCGTACCCGCCGATTATCGGGCCGGGGTCGGGGCTGCCGATTATGAACAGCGTCACGGGTATGGTGACTGAGAGGGCGACCGTTATCGCCAAAAACGCCAGCGACGCCAAGAACTTCCCCAAGACCACCTCCGCGTCGCTCACAGGCCACGTGAGCAGAAGCTCCACCGTCTTGCTCTTCTTCTCCTCCGCCCACCCGCGCATGGTTATCGCCGGAACGAAGAAGAGGAAGACCCACGGCAGCAGGCCGAAGTAGCTGCGCATATCCGCCTGATTGATCAGGAAGAACGGCTGAAAATACATGAAATTCGTGCCTATCAGAAACACCACGATAAAGACGTAGGCGATAGGCGATATGAAGTAGGAGACGAACTCCTTTTTGAATATGGCCGCGACGGCGTTCATTTGCTCCCTCCTGTCAGCTCCGTAAATACATCCTCCAAGCTCGTTTGGTCGCGACGAAGCTCCGATAGGCTGAGTCCGTTATCCGCGATGCATTTGAATATCCCCTCGCCGATGTCCTCCTTGCCCTCGGCGCTTACGCGGGCGCAAACCCACCCTTCCGGCGCGACGATCTCCGTGTCGACGCACGACACCCCGGCTACGGACTGAAGGCTGCGGTAGACCGCCGCGACGTCGCCCTTCACCCGCACCGTGTACCGCGAGCCGCCCCTATGCCCGGATGTCAGATCGCCGGGCGTACCCGTGGCCGCGACGCGCCCGTCCTTTATTATAAGTATACGGTCGCAGGTCGCGGAGACCTCCGAGAGTATGTGCGAGCAGTATATGACCGTCTTCTCCTCGCCGAACTTCTTTATGAGGTTGCGGATCTCGATGATCTGATTGGGGTCGAGCCCGGACATGGGCTCGTCCAAAATCAGCAGATCAGGGTCGTGTATCATGGCCTGGGCCAGCCCGACGCGCTGCCTGTACCCTTTGGACAGCTTGCCGATCTGCCGGTCGGCCGTTTTCGAGAGGGCGCACACGGAAAACATCTCGTCCGTCCGCGACTTGAGCGCCGCCCCCCGCAAACCCCTGATCTGACCGGCGAAGGCCAAATACTCCTTGACGGTCATGTCGCCGTACAGGGGCGTGCTCTCCGGCAGGTACCCGATCTTAGAGCGCACGGCGAGGTCTTGATCCGCCGTGCTGAGCCCGTCCACCAGCACCGACCCGGACGTGGGCGGGATGAAGCACGTGATTATGCGCATGGTCGTGCTCTTCCCGGCGCCGTTAGGCCCCAGGAAGCCGAAGACCTCGCCGCGGCGAACCTCGAAATTAAGGTCGCTCACGGCGCGCACCGAGCCGAAACGCTTGTTCAGCCCGCGCACCTCAAGCATAAGACGGCCCGTTTTTTCGCTCATCTTTACGCCGCCGTCTCCGTGTTCTTGGTTTCCTGAATCTGGGTGCGCAGCTCCTGCGCTATCTTCTTTATCTCCTGCAGGTTCTTGCGGGCGCGCGTCCCCGCCGCCTTGTTTCCGCGTTCGAACTTCTCGTACTCGCCCTTGAGCGCCTCAACCTCTTTCAAAAGAGCGTCAATCGACATCGTTACCTCCCGGTTAAATATTTAAATGATTAAAGTGACAATAAGCACAGCGACAATAAATATTGTATTTCCCCGCCGAAAAAGCAAATTTTTTTGGAGATTCCGCTTACATATCAAGCAGGTAGTATAGCCCGGCCCGCCGCGAAAACGCGCCGAGGCCCGGAACGCGCCGCTGCGCCGACTCGAACAAAAACTCGCGCCACCCCACGGCCGGACGCTTCTCTATAGGCTTGGACGACTCCGGCACGCCGCATACGTCCCCCAAATAGCGCAACGCCTCCGCGAAGCCGCCGAGCGTGTCGATCAGACCGCTCTCCGCCGCCTGCCTCCCGGTAAGCACGCGCCCGTCGGCCAGCGCCCTCACCTTCGCCGTGTCTACGCCCCGCCCCGCCGCCACGTCCGTTATGAACTGTTCGTGGACGTCGTCGAGAAGCTCTTGGAAGTATTTCGACTCCTTGTCCGTCATAGGGCGGAACGGGCTCCCCGCGTCCTTCATCTCGCCGGCCTTCATAGTGCGGAAATCGACCCCCACCTTCTTGGCCAGCTCCTGGTACATGGGCATGGAAAAGATCACGCCGATGCTCCCGGTCAGAGTGCCGGGCGAGGCGAATATCTTGTACGCCGGGGCGCTCACATAGTAACCGCCCGACGCCGCCACGTTGCCCATGCTGACCACGAGCGGTTTGCCGTCCGCCATATAGGCCGCAACTTCGTTGTAAAGCTCCTGGGACGGCGCGACCGCCCCGCCGGGAGAGTCTACCCGCAAAAGCACTCCGGCCACGTTGTTGTTGAGCCGGTACCCGCGCAGCTGGTCGGCGTGCCAAGCGGCGTCGAATATCTCGCCCTCAAGACGCACAACCGCCAAACGCTTGCCGAAACGCAGGCCGCCTGCCGGGTCGGACGAACCGCGGGAGTTCAATGTCATCGAAACTGCGAGGATCATGGCGGCGAAGCAGAGCGTTACGGTGAAAATTATTATCGCCAGCCGTCTGTGGGTTGAATATTTCACGCAAAATCCTTATTGTTGAAGTCAAATAATAAAAAGCCGAAGCCGCCGCGTTAACGCATGATTTTCAATACGTCGCCCGGCATAATCACGGAACTCGGCGTAAGGTTGTTGCTTTCCCTTATAGATTCTACCGTTATTCCGAAGCTCAACGCTATCCGCCATAGATTGTCGCCTGTCTTTACGGTATACATGAAGACTTGACCCGATCCGGTCGTCGATGCGGACGGTTGGACGGCCGGTTTGTTCGCGGCCGCCTCGCCCGCGTTTGCCGACGGCTGCCCCGGTTTCGGGGTATAGACCAGCACGTCGCCGGGGAACAACTGCGGCCGCCTTGCGTTCAGACCGTTGATGGTCGCCAGCTCGTTTACCGGGATTCCCAACTCCTGGGCTATTCCATAGAGCGTTTCGCCCTGCCTCACCAAGCGTTTGCCGGAGTGCAGCGTCGCGTTGCCCCTCACGGTCTGCGGGGCCGGCGCGGCGGCGGGCTGGGATTGGGGCGTTTTCGCGGCCGTCTGCGCGGGCTGGACGGCGTCGGACGGATCGTCGTCGGCTTCGGACTGCGCCGGGCCGCCGTCCTGGTATATGATCAAAGTCTGCTCGGCCTTCAGACTGCGCGGGTTCGACAAGTAGTTCCACGCCAGAAGGTCCTTCACCGGCACGTTGAAGGTGTTCGATATGGAGTACAGCGTTTCTCCGGCGCGTACTTTGTAGGTGATCTTCTTGTTTGTGCGCGACGTCACCGTCCCGCCGCCCTGGGAGCGCGACCCGCTCTGCCCCTTAGCACCGCGCCCGCGCCGTCCCGGACGCTCCCTCTCCACCGTATTCAGCGACGCGGCGAGGTGGGCGGGCACCGTCTCGTTTACAGGCACCGGGATTATCACATATTTGCCGACCGCGACGGAATTGTTCTTAATCTGGTTTATCTCGCGAAGCGCGTCGACCGACACTCTGAAATTCTTCGCTATCTGCAACAGATTGTCGCCGCCCTTCACGGTGTAGCGGTAGAACTTAGTCTTCTTCTCGTCGGGCAGGCTGTCGTAAAACGCCTTGAATTTGCCGGCGTACCCTTTTGGCAGGTAGACGCGTATATCCTTCATGTCCGGCGGCGTGCACCAGTGGAGGATGTGCGGGTTCATCGTCGTCAGGGTGTCGAGCGTCACGCCTATCCCGTCCGCTATCGTCTTCATCTGAATGCAGTCGTTCACGAAGACCGTGTCCGGGTTGAAGACGCCGATGTCCGGGAACTCGAAATCGAAGACGTCCGGGTTCTTGGCTATGACCATAGCGGCGAGGAAGAGCGGCACGTAGTTCATAGTCTCTTTGGGCAGCGACAGAGCCCAGTAGTCGTTTACGCCGCCCGCCTTGTTTATCGCCCGCGCCATGCCGTTTTCGCCGCAGTTGTAGGCGGCCAGCGCGATGTGCCAGTTGTTGAAGTCGCCGTACAGCTTATTAAGGTAGCGTATGGCCGCCCCGGTCGATTTTATGGGGTCGCGCCGTTCGTCTATCCAGTAGTTCTGCCGCAGACCGTACGCTTTGCCTGTTGAGGGGATGAACTGCCATATCCCGGCGGCGTGCGCCCGCGAGTAGGCGTGCGCGTTGAATCCGCTCTCTATGATCGGCAGGTGGGCGAGGTCGCGGGGCAGCCCCGAGTCGGCGAACATCTGCCTCATAGGGGGCATGTAGTAACCGGCCCGGTAGAGCCAGCGGTCGAAGATGCCCTTGCGCGTTTTCATATAGAAGAGCAGCGCGCGTTTGACGCGGTCGTTCCACACGACCGGTATATCGTAGGTGACGCCGCGCTTGCCCGACAGACGGGCGAGGAAAACGCTGTCCTGCGGCGACACCTTGAGCGAGTCTAAGAGCGACTCCAAGAGGTGGCGGCTGAAGATCATGGAGGAGATCTCCTCCGGCGCCGAGAAACCGGCCGGGAAGAGCTCCGAGTACATGGAGATAATGTCGGCGATGTAGTCTTGCAGCGGGAACCACTCGCCGCCGCTGTCGGGCAGCTCGCTGTTCAGCATGAGGAACGCCGAGGCCTTCCGAAGTATGGAGTCGGCGGCGGCGTACGCGCTGTC
>Ga0268262_10002714_pt1 | contig 20059 bp, 18 predicted proteins | sample TergutNc150P3_FD_190354 | JGI IMG/M metagenome (GOLD analysis project Ga0268262, IMG submission 190354) | Nasutitermes corniger P3 segment gut microbial community from laboratory colony in Florida, USA - Nc150 P3 (SPAdes) (version 2) | ecosystem: Host-associated > Arthropoda: Insects >... | reverse complement strand
AGTTTTTCTTTATTCATATTGAGACTGACACGATTTGAACGTGCGACCATCAGATCCGCAATCTGATACTCTATCCAGCTGAGCTACAGTCTCATTAAGCACAAAGGATACGGGTGCGGCATTTTGTTAGCGGCTTCCGTATTCGCCTTCGCATTGCTCGGCGGTTTTATTCGCCGAATTTTTCGCAAGGCTTGGTTTAAAAACTTCCCGATGACTCTGCATTTTGGGGCAGAGCAGGGGGGGATTCGGGGTTCCAGTCGCAAACATCCTGTTTGCTCCTTCCACCCCCGCCTTCGTGTTGCTCGGCACATCGTGTGCCGAACTTTTTTCTTGCAAGGCTATCGCCTTGGGGTTATTACAGCAACACTACGGTTCGAATCCCCCAGTGGTACTGCAACCTGTAAAAAACTTCTGAAGAAATAAAGAAAAACTTTGTTTTTCTTTATTTCTTCTAAATAAAAAAATGCGTCAGCATTTTTTTATACGGAGCAGGGGGGATTCGAACCCCCGGTACCCTTTTGGGGCACAACTCCTTAGCAGGGAGCCCGATTCGGCCTCTCTCGCACCGCTCCAAAGAGTACAGCTTTTTATCGCTGTGTTATTTTTAATTAATACCGATATGTTGTAAAAAAATTATCGGTATTTTTTAATGCAAAGCTTGGTTGAATACTTCCCAATGACTCTGCATTTTGGGGCAGAGCAGGGGTGATTCGGGGTTCCAGTCGCAAACATCCTGTTTGCTCCTTCCACCCCCGCCTCCGTGTTGCTCGTCGCATCCATGCGACGAACTTTTTTCTCGCAAGGCTATCGCCTTGGGGTTATTACAGGCAACACTGCGGTTCGAATCCCCCAATGTACTGCAACTTTTCAAAAAACTTCTGAAGAAACAAGAAAAACAAAGTTTTTCTTGTTTCTTCTAAATAAAAAAATGCGCTAGCATTTTTTTATACGGAGCAGGGGGGATTCGAACCCCCGGTACCTTGCGGCACAACGGTTTTCAAGACCGCCTCCTTCAACCACTCGGACACCGCTCCAAAGAATGACTGGAATAATTAAACACAAAATAAGGGCGTTTGTCCAGTATTGGAATAATAACAGAATTTAGGGAGGGGATCAAGGGTCAATTAAAACAGCGATATTCTTAAGATTGTGCGTGTGGAGTTTTGACAAACACGAGGCATTATAAAAAAAGCATAGAGTCTTTGCAAAAGCAAAAAAGACAATAAAAACCGGAGTATGCTCTTTGGCAAAACTCCTAAGCAATCCGGCAACGCCGGATTACTATTGAAGTCTGGCTGTTTGCCTTATCTGGCTGTCGTTGAAACCGTCAATCAATTTGACTATTTCCAGCCAATGATTGGCTTCTCTTTCTGACGTGTAGGGGCCAAGGCGTACACGATACCAAATTTTTCCGTTAATTTCACGGTTTTCGATAATCGAGGTAATGCCTTTGGCTGCGAGTATTTCTCTGGCGTCTTCGGCTCTGACTTGCGCGGCAAATGCGCCTGTCTGTACCCAGAAGTCGTTTATTGTTTTTTTGGCGGGCGGTTTTACGGTTGCTGCCGGTTTGACTGCGGCGGCAGGTTTTACTGCAGGTTTATCTGCCGGCTTTACGGGTTCCGGCGGTTTTACAGCGACTACAGGCTGTGCAATTTCTTTCGGTTTATCAGCCGGAACAGTCTCCGTTGCTGTTTCAGCGTCGGGGGTGGGAATTATAATCGTCAGGTTGTTACCGTCGTTTTTGTCGGTTTCGGCAATAGTTGTTTTTTCCGGTTCCTTGATTTCCTCCGGTGGCGTTGCGGGGATTTCATCCCAGTTTTTTACCCTTCCGCTTGAATAAGGAATATTTGCGGCAACCGCATTATCTTTTGTTTTTGGCGTAAGAACGATAATTGCGACGGTAATGGTTACCAGTAAAAAAAAGCCTACAGATACGGCAACCAACAGCAGTTTTTTCATTTCTTTTTCCATAATTATTTAATCCCCTTTACAAAATTGTCAATTCGGCGTTCCAATCTGCGAGAATTCGCAAATCCATAGTTCTCTACTTTATAAATTTCGGCGTTTATTGATAAATATTGAGGGGTGAAATCCTTTTGACTGGCAAAACGCCTTAAAATTGCCCCTAAAGAGAGTTTGTCACGTCTTTTTGCCCTGAAAAGACGGGTTAAAAAGGGGGCTTTTACAAGAATTAGGCGGTCAAGTTTATGAAAAGCCGAAGAACGGTGGAGCAGGGCGGCGTTTATTACGCAGTGCGGAGTGTGGGCGGCTATCCATTCGTCGGTAAGCTTGTTTACGGCAGGGTGTACGATGTTTTCAAGGGCGGTCAGTTTCTCGGGCTCTCCGAAGACTCTTTTACCTAAAAGCCGCCTGTCAGGGGAACCGTCGGGTTTTTTAAGGTCTTGCCCGAATTCGGCAAAAATAGCGTCTTTTTCGGTTTCCAACACTTGGTAGCCCAGTTTATCAACGTCCAGAACCGGGAAGCCCCGGGTTTCAAGCATGGCTGCAACGTGGTTTTTGCCCGAACAGTAAGTTCCGGTAAGCCCGATAATCATAATAAATATACACCTTATTTCCTTGGTTTATCATTTTACATGATAAACCATTATAATCGGAATTCCCTGACAATTTCAAATTGTCAGGGAAAAATCGGCATTATTGACATGGCAAAACAAGATTTATTGTACTATAATTAGCTAATATGAAGTCAAATAAATTAATTTTTACCATCGTCTTTGCGGTGATTGCTTGCGTCTCTCTTTTGTTTGGGCTTATATCATGCCAATCTGTAAACGGCGCAAAAACGACCAATTCTAAGAATAAAGTGGAAGCCGCTCTTTTTGGCGGCGCTAGGGGCAGTGCGGCATCGCTGTTAATCCCCGAAGTTGACGGAAATAAGGGCGTTCAAAAGTCATTAAAGCAGAGGGCGCTGCAAGTTCATAATGTGCTGGACAGCATAATGATAATGAACGGCGTTATCAATCTTTTACAATCCGCCTCTCTTGAGCCGGTTGATTTTGCTTTAAAACAGGTTTCCAAGACGCTTTTGGGCGTGTACTCCGCTTTGTCTTTCCAAAGGGTGTTGGTGTCGTTCTCGGCCTTCTTGATTTTTATCATAATAATTCCGCTTTGCGCTTTAATAACCATTATTATTCTGTGGAGACGCAAAGATAAGACAAAATTACACAGAGTAGTTATCGCGTCCGCTGTAATCAGCGTGGTAATTACTTTTGCCATACCTGTTTCCGTGGCTGCATCGTCTTTTATGTGCAATAAAATTCTGGCTAAGAAAATCAACAGCCTTACAGCGACATTAGAGTCAAACGGAAAGAAAGCAAAAGCTTTGGGTAACGAAATATTAAACGCGAAAAAGGGCGCAAACAATAATTTTGTAACAAGAGCCAATAATTTAAGCGGTGTGATGCTTGAAGCGGCGTTAGATTACAATATCATTTGCCTGTTTACCTTTATCTTTGTGCCGATCTTGGTGTTGATATTTATCTTCTTCCTAACGAGGTACGCCGTCCGGCTGATCTTGGCTTAAATACTGTACCGCGAAGAATTTCACACAAAGGACACTAAGGAAGAAGAGGACACGAAGAAAGATCAGGGGTTTTTGTTCGAAATCCTATCGTGAAGTCCATATATAAGCCTTCGTACAACAACCCCTTCTTTCCTCTTTGTGTCCTTCTCTTTCTCCGTGTCCTTTGTGAGAACTCTTTGGGATTTATTCCTCACCGAAAAATCTCTTGATAGCCGTACTTGAGAACCCTTCGTTTTTTAACAAATATTTCAGAGAGCGTGGGTCGCCCTTTGCTTTTCGTGAGTATTTTTTCGCAAACCGTGCGAGGAGGGTAAGCTCTGTTTCTTCGTCAAGTACATCTTTTAACGCTTTTTCGGCATCATTATGGTCTATGCCTTTTGCGCACAGGGAAGAAAGCAATCTGCGGGGACTGCGCGGCAGGCGGCGACGGGATTCGAGCCATAGACGGGCAAAACGGTTGTCGTCTAGGAGTTTTAATTCTGTAAGTTTGGAGATAACTTCGCTTACGCAGGCGGACTCGAACCCTCGTTTTTCCAGTTTGCGTGTAAGTCCGCCGACAGATTGTTCCGCCCTTGCGATTAAACGAAGGGCGATCTTTTCCGCGCGTAGATTGGGAGAGTTTTCTTCGGTTTCTTCCAAAATTAACGTTTGGAGAACTGGAAGCGTCTGCGGGCTCCGGGCTGTCCGTATTTTTTACGTTCAACCATGCGCGGGTCACGGGTAAGGTAACCGTTGCTGCGAAGGCTTGCGTAGTTGGTATGATCCACCTGACAAAGGGCTCTTGCGAGTCCGTGCCGGCAAGCTCCCGCCTGTCCGTTGCTTCCGCCGCCGTATACATTGATTAAAATGTCGAATTTGTTTTCGTTGGCTGTTACCATAAGGGGCTGACGAACCATCAACACATGTTCGCCCATCGGGAAATATTCGGCAACGTCTTTGCCGTTAATCGTTATCTTTCCGCTTCCGTCCCTAAGGTAAACACGAGCTACGGATGTTTTTCTTCTTCCGGTTCCTATTCCAAGATTCTTAATCATAATGATTCCTTCTTACGCCTCAATCGGCACGGGTTTTTGGCTTGTGTGCGGATGCTCAAGACCGGCGTAGATTTTAGCGTTTTTCGCCATTTTTCTGCCTAACGGTCCCTTGGGGAGCATTCCTTTAATAGCCTGCTCAAGCGGCATTGTAGGATGCCTTTCTTTTACTTTCTCGTAGGTATGAGCTTTTAATCCGCCCGGATACCCTGTGTGGTGGTAGTAAATCTTTTGCTCGGCTTTTCTTCCGGTTACAACGATTTTATCGGCGTTAATAACTACAACAAAATCCCCAACTTCTTGATGGGGTACAAAACACGTCTTGTTTTTTCCGCGGACAATGGACGCAACTTTGGCTGCCACCCTGCCCAGAACCTTACCATCAGCGTCGATAATGTACCACTTACGTTCAACCGACGCGGGTTTTTCAAATACTGTCTTCATATCAATAACCTTTTAAACACCTTTTCACTAAAAATTCTTATTTTGTAACGGGAATTTAAGATTATAGAAAAAAACATATAGTGTCAATAGAGTTTTTAGGGATTTTTCTCGATTTTTCTGCAAAAAAGACATTTTTTTTCATTTTCGGTAAAGCAAAACGCATACCTCGCGCCATATATATGTAAATAATTTTCAGGAGGTTGCTATGAAAAATCTTTACTTTTTGTTGGTTGTTGTTTTTGCCCTGTCCGGCTGTTCGGGGTCCGAGTCTGCTGGTACGGCTTCGGGCGAAGAAAAGGGAGTTCTTACCCTTATGACGTGGAATGTCTGTAACTTATGCGACGGTGTGGACGACGGCATTGAATACGCCGAATTTAAGCAATCGGCGGGTTGGACGCGGGAAAAGTACATGGGCAGAATAAACGCCGTTTCCGCCGCCATTAGAGGGTTAACGCCCCAACCGGATATCCTGATGCTGGAGGAAATAGAGTCCAATGTGATTCTTGAAGACCTTGCGGCGGCTTTGCCCAAAAACTACATAAGCTGTCATTTTGCCAATAATCCGAAAGCGGCGATGGGTGTCGGTATATTAAGCCGTTTGCCGCTGACGGAGGCAAAAAATCATTCAATTACCGTTGACGGAGAGACTACGCCCCGTCCTGTCCTTGAGGCGAGAGTTCAAACGGAAAAAGGAGATATCATTTTATTTGTCTGCCACTTTAAATCCAAACTCGGCGGCGATGAAGCTACCGAAAAAGTCCGCAGATCTTCCGTCAGGGTAATACTGCGCCGTATTCGGGAAATTTCCGAGAACGAGCCTGACATCGGTTTTATTATCGCGGGTGATTTAAACGAAAACCACGATGAATTTTACAGACAGGAATCAAAGGCGATTTCCGCCCTTATTCCCGATGATCCGTATTGCGTTAAATTATCCAAGGCAAACGGCGGAGAGCAAAAAGATTTCTTTATAATTACCGGAAACAAGCCGCCTCTGCCGGCTAATTTCCCACAGGAGTCTATTGTTTTGTTTTCCCCGTGGATGGATGGATTACAGAACGGTTCTTATTTTTACAAACACAACTGGGAAACAATCGACCACTTTTTAATTTCCGGGCATTTCTTTGATGATTCAGACTGGGAATACGAAAAAGTATTTATCGGGAATTTTGAACCGTTCGCGAATTCAAGCGGAATACCGATTCCCTATAACACAAAAACAGGAGCGGGGTTAAGCGATCATTTTCCGTTGATATTGACTATACGATTACTTTTTTAAAGCGGCGGTTTTTGCGTCAAGGGAGTTAAGGATTGCCTGAAGTTTTTCTTTTTCTATTAGGTCGATAAGGCGGGCTTCCGTGTATCTTTTGGCTTCTTCAGTGTATTGACCTACTGTGATGCAAATTCCCTTGCCCGCCTTTACTTCTTTTAAGTGCGAGTGAAAGTCTCTTACAATAAGCTCGCCTATGGATCCTTGAGTTCTGATAAAACGGAACATAATAAGATCCTGCCATTTTATTGTGTCAACTTCGGCAAGAATATCGGCCCATTCCGCTTTGTTAACGGATATATTTACTATTTTTACCTTTGCTTTGCCGTAGTAAGTCATAACAATTTTTCTGCAAAGGGCGACAAAGTCAGGCGATGATCCCATAAGGAAAGTTTGAAGGTTGCGGTTGGCGTTTAACTCGATATATTTGCCCAACAGATTGGTAACGTCTTTATATGAAGGATTGTCATGCTGAAGCTGTTTCAGGTAGGGAATCGCTTTGCCTATTTCATTCATCTTAATCAGCGTTGTGGCAAGTTTATAGCGAAGTTCCGCCATAATATCAACCTTGATATTCAAGTGCCTTAAGCCGATTTCAAAATCCTGAATTGCCGCTTCATACTGTCTTGTATCAAGATGAATAGATCCCGCGCTGAGACAGCAAGTCGGTCCCATTACAGGATCTGCGCGCAGGTGGTTATAGATACGCAAAGCTTGTTCAATCTGGTTCGCCTCATGATAACATTCAGCCAAAGTATAAAGCGATTCCTTGTCGTCCGGGGCAAGGTCTATCGCTTTGCGGATAAAGGTCATCGCTTCTTTGGGTTTTTTTAATCTGAAAAGGGAATGCCCGAGAGTGCGTAAAACGGCGGGATTATCCGGGTCTTGAATACGCGCCTGCTGTAAAAGCTGAATGGCTTTTTCGTAATTTTTTCTTTCAAATTCCAGAGCGCCAAGCTCGTAATTTACCTCGAAATTATCCTGTCTGTAAGTTCTTGCCGTAGAAAAGCCTTTGTATGCCTGATCCAGCATATTGAGTTGTTTGGATGAAAGACCGTAGCGAAGGAAAATCTCAAAATTATCAATCCCTTTTATCTCTTTATTCGCGGAAATCAGGTTTACCAGGCTTTCGTAGATTTTCATCGCTTTGTCCCAGTTTTTATCGTCAAAATAAGCGCCGGCTAATATATACAGAGCTTCCGGATCATTTGGGTTTTGGGCTAGTCTTTTATTTGCTTCTTTTATAGCGGCATCGCGGTTTCTTGCCAGCTTCCCCGATCCAAAGGACGACCCGCGAGACATATTTACGATAAACAATACTATTGCCCCTACAAAGATAAGGGCGACAAGTCCTAATACAACCGGCATGATACCTTATATTATCGGTTATTTTTGATATTTTTCATACCGATTTAGCGGCAAATAAGGCAAATTTATACATAAAATGAATAAAAAAATCATAAAAAATGACGTTTAGGGCTAAAAAAACCTCCCGGATACCCCAAATAGGAATGTTACCCACTTGACATAAGACAAAATTAAGGTATATACTTTAAAAAGAACTTTTTAAGCGCGCTTGAAAGGAGCAAATCGCATGGCATCGAACATAGGCATTAAAATTGCCAATGGTGAATTTTACCCCATAATGCAAGAAAATTCCTCTATAAAAAAGAGGATAATACTTACCACAGTTCATGATGACCAGCCCAGCGTTCAAATCGATCTTTACAGAAGTCCGGCGAATGCCATGCCGGATGCCCAATATATAGGCAGTTTAGTTGTTGAAAATATCAAACCGAAACCCAAGGGAGAGCCGTCTATCGAGATGGTAATTTCCTCAGACTCCAACGGGGAAATTGTCGCCGAGGCGGTCGATCTTGATACCGGAGCCGGCGGAGAGCATTGCATACTGACTGTTTCTTTAAAATCCCTTGATGAGTCCACCCGCGGCATTAATATTCCCGATTTTGCGTTGGAGTCGAACGAAGAGCCTCCCTCAAGTCTGTATCAGCATGCTGAAAAAACGCGCCGCGCGGGTTCTGCAAAGTGGATTTTACCGGTTCTTATTATATTAATCTTATTAGGACTTCTTGCCGGATGGCTTTTCTACTTTAACGGTAAAGATACTGTTGCTGAATTCTACGAAGATAAAATTATTCCGGCAAAAAATTCGCTTGTCGAAAAATTCGCTGAAACTAAATCTAAAATATTTGCTAAAAAACAACCTGTTAAAAAGCAACCGGCAAAGAAACCCGAACCTGCGCCTGTTAAAGAGCCCGAGCCTGTTAAACAAACAGAGCCTGTTCAGCAAAAAGTAGAACCCGCTCCTGTTATTCAAGCTCCGATTACAGCTCCGGAACAAAAACCGCAGCAGACCGGGAAAAAACGCAGTCCGGCTCCTGTCGCGTCCTATAATGTTCCGACTACTATTCCAAGAGAGGGTGTGAATTATAAGATTAGGTGGGGCGATACGCTGTGGGATATTGCTGACGCATTTTACCGTAACCCGTGGCTTTATCCGAGAATCGCGAAGCATAATAACATCAGAAACCCGAACCTGATTATTTCGGGACGGACGATAAAAATTCCGCCTAGGAATTAATCTTGTTTCGGTTATTAAGAGTACAAATATTTATTTTATTCTCACTTCTGGTATTTTCTTGTGCGTCGCAAGGCAGACAAAATTATTATTATCTTGGGTTGTTGGATAATTCCGGCCGTGAAAAAATTAAATATTTTGAAAAAGCGCTTTCAAGCCGTAATGAATATATAAGGCGGGCGGCGGCTGAAGAACTTGCGATTTTAATGTCGCGGGGTAAGGTTCTTTCAAAAAGAACGACGGAACGCGTCCAAAGCGAAGTAACGGGTTTTTGGGCGGAAGCTTTTAAAATCGCGAGTGCGCCGGACAAAGATAAAGCGCTTGCGTTTTTATTCAGTCATGAAAATAATTCGGAGTCTTTTGCCGAAGCTAAATGGTTTGTCTTAAACGCATGCAGGAAGAAAAATATATTTATTTCAGAACGGGAATTAGCCGCCATTATGGGGCATCATTCCGTTCACAGCCTGCGTTACAATGAAGCGTTGGATTATTTTCGTGTTTTCAGAACGGACGATAAATGGTCGGATCGAATTCCGGATATTTTTATCAGTTATCCTGAATTGATAAATGATTTGGGCAAAGCTTTTCAGTATACTCAATCGGGCGGGGAAGGGCTTACTCTTTATACGCAGTGGCTGAAAGACAAGGAGCTGCCTTTCAGCGTACAGTACAGTCTTAATTTTTACGCGGGACGGGTAGCGCGCAGAATGGGCGGGCAGAACGCGAAAGCTATCGCTCTTTTTGAACAAGCGTTAGCTCTCGCGCCGGACGCCGACCAGCTTGACGCCTGTATCTGGTATATTCTTGATTTAACAATAACAGGTTCAACTAACAATTTTATGGAAAAGCTGACGCAGTATTTTCCCGACTGGCATCACGCAAGTTATTATAATGATATTTTAGAAAGGTTTTTGCATAAACTTGTATCGGAGCAGGATTGGAACAAAGTAATAAGAACGTATGATTTAATAAAAAACTCAAGCGCGTATACTTCTAAAATAGCCTACGCAAGAGTGATAGCCCGCGCGATGGAAAATAATTACCTGACAGCTGCAGATTTGCGTCTTGCCGCGAAAACGCTTGGTGAAGAAACAGTGAGCGCGTATGCCTTTTTCCGTGTCGCTTATAATGTCGGTGTTGTTCCTTCTATTCCGTCTTTTCTTTACCGCTCGCAATGCGCCGACGCTTTGAACGAACCTTTCCTTGTTTTAGATGAAAAAACAGAACCCAAGCTGAAGAAAAAAGAATATTCCCCTCTTTTGCAATTTATTATGGGTTTCTTTGAAAACAAAGCCGTTGATTATCTGCTTCCTCACCTTAAAGAACTGGATAGAAGACTGAATGCCGATGAATTGCGTATTGTGGCTAAGGCGCTTCATGATGAAGGGTATTACGCGAGATGTATGGAAGTTGTTTCCTCGTATATTTACAAGGACGGTTACAGCAAGAACAAGCTTGATTGGGAATTATTGTTTCCGCGCCCGTATCTTGATTTGGTGGAGAAGTACGCTAAAGAATACTCTCTTCCTCCTTCGCTTCTTTACGGACTTATTCGCTCTGAGAGCGCGTTTAGGGCGGCGGTGATTTCGCGCGCGGGGGCTGTTGGGTTAATGCAATTGATGCCGTTTACGGCGAAGGATATGGCGGAGAAAATAAAGCGTGAAGGCGGCCCTGATTATTTCGGGGAAGGCGAAGTTGTTGATTCTACAAACCCCGCTCATAATGTTCATATAGGCACTTATTACTATAGGTATTTACACGATTATTTTGATGATGCGGTCTTGGCGTTAATGGCTTACAACGGCGGACAAAACAGGATACGCAGATTACGCAACGCAAACAGCAAATTGCCAATCGACTTGTTTGTGGAAACAGTTCCTATTCTCGAAACGAGGGATTACGGAAAGAGGGTTCCGGCTGTCGCGAAGATTTATCATGAATTGTACTACAAGGATGCCAAATAGTTTTCGCAGGCGGGCGTCATTTGGTAAGAGCATTTTCAAGCTGAAGGCGGGGGTCGCCTTTTTTAGTGATTTTTTTTGCGGCATTGATAAAAGCGGGAAGGTCTTTCCCCGAGCGTTCGTATAGCTCTGTGTAAAAATTATCCTCTGTGTGATAAATTCTGAAAAGTTCAAGGTATGCGTTGTTTACAGGTAAGTCCGCAAACTTTTTGTAATTATCGCTTGAAAAACGTTTGTCATACTCGGCGTTAAACCGCTCTTTCGCGGCTTTAATTATCCGCTCTTTTCCCGCTAATTTTTCTTCCCTGCTTGTTCCGCTCGTGTAAAGAACGTCAAGTTCCGCGATCAACCCTTGGATAAATTCGACATAATTTTGGCTGTCTTTGTCTGATATAAATATCTGCCGGTATTCGCCGGAATTTTCCCCGTATCGCTTTGCTATGAAAAGTCTTGCCCCTTCGCTGCCGATAAATTCCGCCAGCTCCTCGTTAAAATCAGCCTGCCCTTTTATGAATACCGTAGCGTGGACAAGCTCATGGATAATTAAATCCGCCAGTCTTGCGGTTGAATAATCCAGCATGTAGGAGTAAATGGGGTCTTTAAACCAGCCCAGGGTGCTGAAAGCGTCCACTCCGCGAATCCAGACATCAAGCCCTTTTTTTTCCAGTTTTGTCCGTTCTTTGCGGGCGTCATCAATGTTGAAAAAACCCTTGTAGGGTAAGCGCCCAACAACGGGATAATTCCACTCATGGCGGCGGAATGAGTCTTTTGCCGAGGCGGAAACAACGGCGGCAAGGTAATCTCTGTCAAGTTTCACAAAGCGGGTGTAATTACGGCTTTCTTTTAACCCCAATTCGTCCATGGCAAAGGCGCGAATTTCCTTAACCAGCCGTATAAAATCCTCATTATCAATTTTTTCAAGCGGAATTGCCCGGTTCAGATACCCCAATAGGGTTATACCCTGTTTTAATGTATAACAGCCCGACAGCAAAAGGGTTGAAAAAACGGAAAAAGCGCATATAAAAAGGGGTCGGTTTATCTTATTCATCATAATTTCTCTTGAAATTTATTTATTATTATTCTATTATAGCCAAATAGCTTTAGTCAAATATATTTAATCTGCTAGGAGGCATATATGTCAAGACCGATAACATTATTTTCGAGACAATGGGTTGATATACCCTTTGATAAATTCTGTGAAAAGGCAAAATCGTTTGGTTATGAAGGGGTGGAAATCGCCTGCTGGGGCGACCATCTGGATTTAAAAAGAGCTGCGACTGATCTTAAGTATGTGGAAGAAAAGAAGACGGTGCTTAAAAATTACGGGCTTAAAGTTTGGGCTCTTGGAACCCATATAATAGGGCAGTGCGTCAGCGACGGTCATGATCCTCGTTTGAACGCCTTTGCGCCCTCGAACCTTGCCGGAAAAAACGAAGATATCCGCAAGTGGGCGATTCAGGAAATGAAGTACGCCGCCGCCGCCGCGAAGAATTTCGGCGTAAAAGTTGTTACCGGTTTTATGGGCAGTCCTATTTGGGCTTACTGGTACTCCTTCCCGCAAACTACGGAGGAAATGATCAATGACGCCTACGCCGCGGTAATAAAACAATGGACGCCTATTTTTGATGAGTTTGATAAAAACGGAATAAAGTTCGGGCTGGAAGTTCATCCGGCGCAAATAGCGTTTGATTATTATTCAGCGGAACGGCTGTTAAAAGAATTTAAAAACCGCAAAACGCTTAATTTTACTTTTGATCCGTCCCACCTTATTTGGCAGGGCGTTAATCCGCAGGTTTTTATCAGGGATTTTCATAAACAAATTGTACATGTTCACATTAAGGATGCCGCCGTAACTCTTGACGGTAAATCAAGCTTGCTTGGTTCTAACTTTAACTTCGGCGACATAAAACGCGGCTGGAATTTCCGCTCTCCCGGACACGGAGACGTTGACTTTGAAAACATTATCCGTGAGCTGAACGCTATTAACTACAAAGGACCGCTCTCCGTTGAATGGGAAGATTCTGACATGAACAGGGAATACGGCGCAAAAGAAGCTTGCGAATTTGTAAAGAACATAAATTTCTCTCCCTTTGATGCGTCAGGTGAAGACCAAAAAACGGAGTAGATAACCACGAACCACACGAACCAATACGAACGCCGACAAGATATCGGACTAAAAGTTCGTGATGTTCGTGTTGGTTCGTGGTAAAGATTTTTGAAAAATTGATTTTGTGGACGATTAACTCAGCGGGAGAGTGCTACCTTCACACGGTAGAAGTCACTGGTTCAATCCCAGTATCGTCCACAAAATTGGTTTTATCCCTTTATGTCAACAAGTGAAGCTTTGTTTGAGTTGCTGTAGGCGCTTCTGCCGCTTGCGGCGTAGGGATTGTTTCGCAGGGTTTTGATTTCTTGGCGAAGTTCTATCATGCGCTTTGAGAGCAGTTCTTTGTTCTTTGTCGATCTTATTACAGCTTCGTTCTTTAAATTTTCAAGAGATGCTTTAAGATTCGGTACTTCTTCCTGTGCGCCGTTTTCCAACTTGATGTTGGCGGAGTGATCTGTGACAAGCGAGTTGTACATTTCTTCCAGCGGATCAATAACTTTCTGGATAGAGAATATATCGGCGACTATTTTTTCCTCAATTTCAACATAAGTTAAAAGGTCTTCTGCGCTGCCGGACTCAATAACATTTTGCTGTTTATCAAGTAAATCAAGATATGATTTAAATCTTTCTCTCTGCTGCGATAACAGAGTTTTAAATCGTTTTAATACTGCCACTCTTTGGGCAAGCTCTGCGGAATCAATTTCCGTTGTTGTTACTTCTTCAGCGATAGTCGGCATATTTCCTCCATACATTATCCGGCAATGTTAAGCCCTACTGCCGTCTCGCGCTTCGGAGGTTCGGCTGCCTTCTGACTTACAATTGTGTTCCATGAGTTTCTTAGATCCGCCATCAAATCTTTTACAGCTATTATTCTGTGCACATCCTGACCGATGTTCGACTCTACAAGTTCTTTGGTAAACCATGTATAAATGGAAAACAGATTTGTGGCGATTTCTCCGCCTTTTTCAATATCCAACGAAACTTTTAATTCGGTTATGATTTCCTGAGTTTTTACCATAGCTTTGGATATTAACTCGATTCTGCCCGGGTCTTTTTTTCCTTTTTCGTTCAAATGAAGAAGCTCTATCGCGGTTGTAAGCTGTTTTAAAGCTTCATCGTACAGCATTACTATAAGCTGACCCTGACCGGCAGTTTTTACTTTAGCTTCTTTATATGATGATGACGCGGTTTTATATGACATTTCTCCCCTCATTTATATTATCGGTATTTTCTGTAAATTAATATAACACATTTTTCGGGGTTTTGGATATATTAATAGGGCAATCTGATAACTAAAATATGCCGTTCTTCTTCAAGAAAAGGCGTTTTACATGGGATTATTTCCCAATTTTCGCAGTTTTTTCCAATAGACGACATTTCCGCCTCTATTTTTTCACGTCTGCCCTTGTAAGCGGCGATTATTCCCCCCGGCTTACAGATGCTGAAAAGGGTTTTAAGCAATTTCGGTTCCAGCGGTTTGAAGGCTCGAAAAGTAACAAGATTAAAACGTCCGTTTTTCGTTCTTTCCAATTCGTTTTCTTCTATATTGACGTTAGAAAGAGACAACACCGCCTTTGTGTTCAGTAAAAATCCCGCTCTGCGCCCCATGCGCTCAATTAGGGTAAAATCGCAATGCGGCATGGCAATCGCAAGCGGAATGCCGGGCAGTCCTGCGCCTGAACCTGCGTCCGCTATTTGCGCCTTATTTTCGGCGTTGGTTTCTTTAAGCAGTCTGTTTATTATCCCAAGCGGCGCAAGTGAATCGAGAATATGTTTTATTATCAGCTCATTTTTATCGTTTACCCCGACAAGTCCGTATGCGGAGTTAAAAATTTCAATTTCTTTTATGTAATTTTCAAGCTGAGCGGTAATTTTTTCGCGGTTGGGGGCGATGAGGCTTTTTATTTCCTCATCGCTTTCGCAAAGTACATCGATACCTTCGTATAATAATTTTTTTTCATCCATTACTTATATAAAATGCACCAGATTTTTTTCTTCTATAAAGCCGTTTGTTCTAGCCAATACATAGGTGCAGAAAGAGTTAAGCATTACGTCGATAAAAGCGCCTACAGCCGCCAAGTAGAAAGCCATCGGTTTTAAAATGAGGTAGCCGGCGCTGTATGCTCCGCCGCCGTAGGTAAGGCAGAGGGCGGCTAACGCTATGAACGCTCCGTCGCCGGGATGACGAGCAAGGATGAAAGAAATAAAGAAGGCGTATATGCCGATTGTTAATAAATCGAGCATACCTATTCTTAAATACGAATAAGATTTAATAATGACGATAAAAGCCGCCGCCGCCACCATGGCGCTTCCGCATCTGCAGAAGGTAGCGAATAATGATATTGATATGGAGCTTGACCGCCTTCTTATGCCGAAATTTTCCTTTGAATGGCGTACAAGCACCGGAATAGCGAAATTAACGTCCCCTGAGAAGAATGCAGCGATTGCCGGCCCCAAAAAGCCGTATAGGACATGCCATGGGTTTGTTTTTGGTTTTAACAGGTACATGAAGAACGGCATAATGCCAAAGCACAAAACGACGCTGAAAATCCCCAAAAGTGCGATTATATCCTTGTAAACTTTTGCTTCCAGCAAGCCGTGAAAGCGCACCGCCCAAAAAGCGGCAAGTACGATTAAAACGAACCCTAAAATCTCGGAGAAAAAGGAAGCGATATGGTAGAAAATCCGTGAAAGCGAGTCCACGATGGAAATTACAGGTTTTGAATAGTTGCGGTCGTAATCAAGCCCTAACCCTAAGAAAAACGCGAATATACACGCCGGAAACAGGTAAATTCCGCCTGTTGAGATGACGCTGAGCATATTGGGCGGGAAAATATCCAGTAAATTGTCTCCAATATTCAGGTTTAACACTTCCTCTTGTTCGATAGTGCCTATCGGAATCCTTCCCGGGGTAAAAATCATGGTTACTGTAATGCCGATAAAGATAACAATAGCGGATGTTAAGAGGATAAATGTGATATTTTTGAAAATAATAGGCCAAAATTGATCGTCCATGCGTAATTCATAGACCGCAACAGTCAAAGAAAACACCAAAACGGGTATAACGGTGTAGCGACCCACGCCGATAGCGAATTTTTCCAGCCATTCGAGAGCTTTTACAACCGCTTCGTTACCCGGTAAGAGGAAACCGATTATCATGCCCAAAATTGACCCGATTAAGAATTTAACCCATATTTTCATGGGAATAGAATAGCGTATTTTAAAAATTTATCCTAGTGGTTAGACGGTGCTTATGTGTCTCTATAGACAAAAAAGAGTGCCTTTATTATGATTTACAGACCATCGCAGGAACAGTGGGAAGATGGCGGCAGAAAGCGGAAGGAAGGCAAACCATGAAATGCGGAATTTGCAAAGCGGAAATGGAAGAAAAAAACGTCACTTATACCGAAGATATTGATCAGGGGGTTATTGTTATCCGTCATGTTCCTGCTCATGTTTGTACAGAATGCGGCAACACATGGTACTCCGGAACAGTTGCCTCACAGCTTGAGAAAATGATAGACCGATTTGCGTCCTCGACGGGAGATGAAGTTTCAGTAATAAATTTTGAGAAATCGGTTGCGTAACGCCGAATATGATAACTTGAGGCCGCAAATTGCGATCTCAAAAAGTTACGATAATTTTTGCAAGATGTATACTTAAGAGTTTTGTTTCCTAATCTGCTTGCGCAGTCAGGCAGTCTGTGCGCCGGAAAAACTCAGGAAGAGCCCGCCTCCACAGCCCCAGACCGGCTTTTTTCTTTCATACAAATAACGGCAAAGGTTTGAAGATGCGGGAGACAAACATAATCCTCTTGTCGGTCTGCTTTTTTTCGCTCGCCAAATTTAACTTTTTTCTAATGGTCTGTTACGGCGGGGAATTCCTGAAAATGTTTTTCCGTCACCCAGCCTGCCTGCCTGCACAAGCAAAATATTTGGCATACATCTTTAACGCTCATAAACATTGGGAAAAAAGAGGAGTAGTGAAAAACTACTCCCCTTTTTTATTCTCTGCTAATTACTGATTACGGCTGTTTCGTCCAGTCTGCACTTGACGTGTTCGGTCTCGTGTACGTTCCCGCTTTTCCTGTATAGTAGGCTCCCTTTAAACTGACACCATCGTAATCATTAGGAGGAAAGGCATTGGTTCCAAAATTAGCGTCCGGTATGTTGCTTCCTGTTGCAAATGTTACGCTGGTAAGGCTGTTGCACATGCCAAAAGCACTCTGCCCAATGCTGGTAACGCTTGCCGGTATTGTTACGCTGGTCAGGCCGGTACCCCCAAAAGCGCTATTCCCAATGCTGGTAACGCTGGCGGGTATGGTTATGCTGGCAAGGCTGGAGCAACCGTAAAAAGTGTTATCCTCAATGCTGGTAAAACTAGCGTTAGTAGGTAATGTTACGCTGGAAAGTTTGGTGCAATTGTTAAAAGCCCCTAGCTTAATGCTGGAATCGCCCCCAATTCTGGTAACGCTGTTCGGGATGGTTATGCTGGCAAGGCTGGTGCAACCGAAAAAAGCTTTATCCCCAATGCTGGTAACTTTGCTGGTTGCTTCAAAGGTTATACTGGCAAGGCTGGTGCAACTATCAAAAGTATTCTGTCCAATGCTGGTAACGCTGTTTGGTATGGTTATGGCGGGAAGGCTGGTGCAACTGTTAAAAGCATATTGCCCAATGGTGGTAACGCTGTTCGGTATTGTTATACTTGCAAGGCTGGTGCATCTGGCAAAAGCACTTTGCGGAAGGGTGCTAACAGTGTTGGGTATGGTTACACTAACAAGGCTGTTGCAGCTATCAAAAAACGGAGCAGTAGTAGTAGTAGGAGAACCTTCAACTCCTGGGGGTGGTGGAATAGTCGTAATATAACCAAGGCTGTTGGCGTTACTGCCGGAAAGGTCAAGGCTGACGAATTTGGTATTGTTGTTTTTAAGCGTGCTTCCCACGTTATCAGTAGCGTTAGTGCCGAAACTGCCCACGTTCAGTGCGACGGGATAGGCGGTTGCGGCGGCGTTTTCGGTTTGTTGTCCGAGCCATGTGCCGAGATCGGCGATTGCCTTAAAGACGTTGATTTCCAGCGTTCCTGCGCTGAAATTTGTTGCCGCATTCCAGTTTCCCGTTCCCGCCACATCAAAAGTTACGGTAAACGTACCAACTTTATCTGGCTTACCTGCTTTTTTTGTATATGGTGTACCGTTTGTACCTTCACAATAAACGGTTACTGCGCCGTCCGATCGTAAGCCGGTTGTTTTTACCGTAACGGGTACGGCAATGTTATTTACGCTGGTTACAAACTGCGGCGGCGTCAGATCATAATCGCCTAAAACAGGCGTTGCCTTGTTAATCGTCAGCGTTCCTTTGGATAACCCTGTTACCGCAGTCCAAGCGTCTGATTCTGAAACGTCAAAGGTTACGGCGTAGGTTCCGGCGTTTGTAGGAGCCGTGGCGCTCTTGGTATATGTTGTGCTGCCTGTTCCCTCATAATAAATTGTTACTGTACCCTCCGTTTTGCCTTCTTGCGCTGTAATGGTTACGCTTTTCGGGCTTCCATCGTATGTAACGCTTATTCCGGTAATGTCAAAATGTCCCGCTTCCGGAGTAAAAAGAGTATCTGTAACAAGCATAGTTCCGGCTGTTAAACCGGACGCAGGATTCCAGCCATCCGCCGCCGCTACGTCAAAAGTTACGGCGTATTTTCCAAGATCAGAAGGCGCATTGGTAGATTTTGCGTAGTCTTTGCCGTCCGTCCCTTCATAGTAGGCAGTTATTGTTCCGGTTGATTTGCCTGCCTTTGGTGTAATGGTTACCTTGTATTCTGTAATATCCGCTTCATACTTGTGCGTCAATCCGTGGATGTCAAAATCGGCGGCTGTAGGCGTACTTTTTGGCGGAGGCGGCGGCGGAGGAGGAGGTAAACTTTCCTCGTCGGGACACCCCGTCAGAGGCAGAACCATGAATCCAATTACCGCAATAATTGCGATAATCCCTAAAAATTTTTTTATCAGCTTCATAAAGAAACTCCTTTGCGGACGATTCCCAAATCATTACCGCATGCGGTCTTTTCCCGCCGTCAGTTTTTTGTGTTTAACCGCATAGGTAAAAACACCTATAAAAGCGCTGAATTAAACGTTCGTTTAAATTCATCACTTTCAAAAAACTGACTTGAATTTATTAAAAGTTATTATTTTAAGAATTTATGGCTATTTTTTATATATTTTGTGTTTAACACGAATTTGACTTGACTAAAATTAACATTTTTTGTAATATTTCAAAAGAAAAATGTATAAAGAAAAAACTAAAAGTGTTTAATTTAAACGAACGTATACATTAAGCAGAAATATAGGTAAATTCCCCTATAAGCCGGGCAAATCCCTTTAATTCCGCTCTCTCTTACGCGCCTATCTGTAGTAAACCCCACCGCTCTCTAGGTTCGCTCCCTGTTCGTGTGGTTCGTGGTAAAATCCCCCTACAACCTGACAATATGCGACGCAGTAAGCACCTCGTTCCCGCCCTCGGTAATAAGCACGTCATTCTCCAAGCGGCAGCCGCCAAGCAGCGGATCGTAAAGCCCGGGCTCTATGGTAAAAATCATTCCCGGCTGGAGTATCCATTCATTGTCGCTTGAGTTTCTTATTAAAGGGAATTCATGCTCCTGTAAACCTATGCCGTGACCGAGACCGTGCGGCATTTTTTTCCTTGATTTGGAAAAAAGCGTGTCTACAGCCGCCGCAACGTCCTTTGCCGGGTAATCGTTATGTGCTATTGAAATAGCAAGTTTAGCCGCTTTTTCTACAAGGGTGACAAGTTTTTCCTGCTTTTCGTTTAAGTCTCGGGCGAAGGTGAGAGTTACATCGGTGCAGTATCCGCCGAATTTTACGCCGAAATCCAGAATGGAAAGCCCCTGTCCGCCGAAGGGGGCGGTTGTCCAGTTTGGGAAGGCGTGAATGGCAAAACTTCTGTCCGGTCCTGCGGCAAGAGTTCCGAAGCTTGTGCCTTCGCAATCACGCCTTCTCGCTTCCACTTCGATAAACAACGCCGCATCGGCTTCTGTTTTTATTTTTCCCGATACCACGTTTTTTTCCAGTTGATCAATTAAATCGTTTGTAA
>Ga0268262_10002713_pt1 | contig 20081 bp, 19 predicted proteins | sample TergutNc150P3_FD_190354 | JGI IMG/M metagenome (GOLD analysis project Ga0268262, IMG submission 190354) | Nasutitermes corniger P3 segment gut microbial community from laboratory colony in Florida, USA - Nc150 P3 (SPAdes) (version 2) | ecosystem: Host-associated > Arthropoda: Insects >... | reverse complement strand
GGCGGCTTCAATAACCCCTACGCCCTCCGGCCCCTTCACGCTCTCCGGACGCGTAATAAGCGCCAGAACCGGCAAATCCCGATTCCACGGCGAAGCCGCCGGAACGATGATCACAATGGGAAGCCTGGCGCAAGCCGCCGAGACGCTCCTGGAAAAGATGTTCGGCGGCAAGCCCGTATTCGGCCCATCACCGCCAACCGATACCGCCTCCAGCAACAAGGTGGCTGAGCGGAGTCGAAGCCACGTTCCGCAAATCCAACGCCAGCTCGTTTCGACTCCGCTCAACGAGCTTTCCCGTGATTCCGCCGATACCTCCTCCGGCAACAAGGTGGCTGAGCGGCAGTCCCTGAGCTTAGCCGAAGGGAGTCGAAGCCACATTCCGCAAGCCCAACACCAGCTCGCTTCGACTCCGCTCAGCGAGCTTTCACGTGATTCCGCCGAAATAATCATCGTCAATAACGACGAATCCGCCGCCTCTGATACCGTGGCCGCGCCGGAATCTCCCAAACTCATCCCCGTAACGCCCGAGCAGGGCAAGCAGGCCGTTGCGGTCTACATGGCCGGCGAGGAGCCAAATGGCGCGAAAGGCGTCCACAATATCATGGGCGGAGAACTGGCCAGGGTTATGAGCGAGAGCGATAAGTACACCGCCGTAGACCGTACGGAGGCGATTCTCGAACAATTAGACCGCGAACACGTCTACCAACGCAGCGGCGCGGTGGACGACGACCAGATAAAGGCCATCGGACACCAGCTCGGCGTACAGTACCTCTGCATATCCAATATAAACGCCGTCGGCAGCCGCTACTACTTAGACACACGCTTGGTCGACATAGTCACTGCGGAAATAGCGCGTTCCGTCACGGCGACCAGCACCCTGAAAGACGCCGCCGAAATGGCCCGCGTGGGGCGGAACATCGCCCTGGAACTGTTGGAGGCCGATAAGACACGGCAGCAACGCGCGCAGAGGAAAACGATATTCCGCAGCACAGCCATCGGCCTGGATGTATTAGGGGTATTGACGTTTGCTTATGGATATGTCGAAAACAACAATGTAATAAAGCAAATCGATAAAGACAACGGCCCGGAAGCCGACAGAGCCGCAACGAGACGCAACGTCGCATATATCGCAAGCGCCTTGATCCTTGCTTCCGGAATCACTATTCACATCGTCTTTTAAGCGAAAGCGAGATATAAATGACAAACACCAAAAAACACACACAGATACTAGGCTGCCTATTCTGCGTTTTCGCGGCGGTACTTTTTACCTGCGAGAGCGTGCCCGAATACTGCGGTAAGGGCACAGGCAAGAACTCATGGCTCAAAGAAGGCCAATTCTGCTTCGGCGACGCGGCGTACAACACGTGTACCGGCAAAAGCTACAATCCGCTCGTAGAGGGCTGCGACCCGAACTCCGATGTCGGCACGAAATGCCAAGACGGCAGCGCGGTTCCGAAAGGCACCCCCTGCGGCGGGTACACCCTCACGACAGCCGTAACCCCGACACAGGGCGGCAACATAACGCGCACACCCCCCGAAACAGAAAAGACAAACTTTGCGGCAGGGGACCAAATAGTCCTGATAGCAACCCCAGAGGATGAGTACACATTCATAGGCTGGGCCGGAGCGGCGACATCGATAAAAAATGAGACGGCGGAGGTCACAATGAGCGGTAGTAACAGCAATAAGCCGATAGTCGCCATGTTCAAACCTAAAGACACGCCCAACACAACCGTGTACACGCTCACAGCAACCGCGTTCCCGGAATACGGCGGCGAGATCGCCCGTAACCCAAACGCGGCGACCTACAACCCCGGAGAACAGGTAACCTTAAATGCCACGGCGAAACCCGGCTACACGTTTGACGGTTGGTCTGGGAATGTGACATCCGAAAAGGCGACGGTTTCGGTCTCGATGAACGAAAGTAAAACGCTCGTCGCCATCTTTACGTCCATAATCTACAAGATCAAAGCCAGCGCAAACCCAGAGGCGGGCGGCGCGGTATTTGTCAACGGCGCCGCGCTAGCCGGAAATACTTCTCGAGACGTCGGGACAGAAATCGTAGTGTGGGCAAGCCCCGCGGACGGATACTCCTTCATTGGATGGTCCGGGGCGGCGGAAGCGGCTGGATCGAACAACCCAGCCACAATTAAAGTGACTAACAACGGCATGACAATTATCGCAAACTTTAAGAAAGGCAACGACGAAATACCGGTAACGCCGCCGCAAATCGTATATACACTGACAGCCGACGTATCACCGTCAAACGGCGGCAGCGTGTCGCTCAATCCGGACGCAACAAACTACGCTATAGGAACACCCGTGACCGCTACGGCCATACCGGCGGCCGGGTACAAGTTTACGGAGTGGTCGGGGGCTTCAAACTCTAAAAACGCGAGCGTGACAATTACAATGGACAATACCAAGACGCTTACCGCCAACTTCCTATTGGATAGCGTGACACCGCCGCCGCCACCGCCCGATACTACCGTAGAAAAGTATACAGTAACAGTTTCAAGCATAGGCACCGGAGCATCGGGCAGAGGTAACTATGCGGTTGGCGATACTGTTACCATATCGGCTGGAACGGCACCAACCGGTCAGCGGTTCAAAAATTGGATATCTACAAGTAACGGCGTAACATTTGCCAACGCAGGTAACACGACAACTACGTTTATCATGCCCGCAAACACGGTGGCGGTGACGGCGAACTTTGAGCCGATACCTTCACCGATTACTTACACGCTCACGACAAACGTGTCTCCAACGGGCGGAGGGAGCGTGTCGCGCAGCCCGAATCAAACAACCTATACATCCGGGACGAACGTTACCGTAACAGCCACGGCGGCAAGCGGTTATACATTTACTGGGTGGTCGGGAGCGTCAACGTCCGCAAGTTCTTCTGTGAGTATTACGATGAATGAGGACAAGACATTGACTGCTAATTTTCAACAGATACAGTATACTCTCACGACAAACGTGTCTCCAACGGGCGGAGGGAGCGTGTCGCGCAGCCCGAATCAAACAACCTATGCATCCGGGACGAATGTTACGGTAACAGCCACGGTGGCAAGCGGTTATACATTTACGGGGTGGTCGGGGGCGTCAACGTCCACAAGTTCTTCTGTGATTATTACGATGAATGAGGACAAGACACTGACCGCTAATTTTCAACAGATACAGTATACTCTCACAACAAACGTGTCTCCAACGGGCGGAGGGAGCGTGTCGCGTAGCCCGAATCAAACAAATTATACATCCGGGACGAACGTTACTGTAACAGCCACGGCGGCAAGCGGCTATGCGTTTACTGGGTGGTCGGGAGCGTCAACGTCCGCAAGTTCTTCTGTGAGTATTACGATGAATGAGGACAAGACACTGACTGCTAATTTTCAACAGATACAGTATACTCTCACGACAAACGTGTCTCCAACGGGCGGAGGGAGCGTGTCGCGTAGCCCGAATCAAACAAATTATACATCCGGGACGAACGTTACTGTAACAGCCACGGCGGCAAGCGGTTATCGATTAAAAAATTGGACGTCTTCTATCAGCAGTATGGCATTCGATCCCAGAGAAACTAGCGAGATTGCTACGTTTACTATGCCAGCAAACGCAGTGACTGTGACGGCAAATTTTGCATCAGTCATTGACCCTAATACCGTGGTTAAAGGTACAATCACCGATAGCAGAAACGGTCAAACATATAAAACGGTGAATATAGGTAGTCAGACTTGGATGGCGGAAAATCTGAACTATCAACCACCAGTGGGTAATTCTTGGTGTTACGATAACAATACCAATAACTGTAACACATACGGGAGATTGTACGATTGGTCGACGGCCCAAACGGTTTGCCCAAACGGGTGGCATTTGCCGTCTAATCAGGATTGGGATATTTTGATGACAGCTGTGGGTGATTCTTCTACTGCCGGTAAAACGCTGAAATCGCAGAGTGATTGGAATAGTTATAGTGGCATTAGCAGTACTGATGAGTACGGCTTTTCGGCCCTGCCTGGCGGCCTCCGCCACTCCAACAATATAGATGTAAATGGCCTTTTCAACTATGCCGGCTACGAAGGCTACTGGTGGACGGCTACGGAGTACTCTAGCGGTTTAGTTTACCTCCGGTACATGAATTGCAACTACGACGGCGTGGGCGAGACCCTCAACTTCGTGAGCCGCGGGCAATCGGTGCGTTGCGTTAAGGACGATTAAGGTGGGAGATAGAATCAAGATGGTGTTTGGTGGTGGTATTTGTTAAGTGTTGCGTGTGGAGAAAAGATGTTTTTAGTGATATAAATGCAAGGCAGGCGTCATATTTACGATGACACAATCAATACAGTAATTATTATAATAGGAGATTTATATGACTAAAAAAACGTCAGAATATATTGTTGCATATATAGATATGCTTGGCACGAAATCACGTATGAAAAATTCCGAAAAAAACCAATTATTTTTGAACACACTATATAAAAGATTTAATAACATAAAAAAACAAGTAAAAGACCCATCTAGTAAAATAGATCTCAAGTTTTTTTCTGATAATCTTGTCATAGCTAAAAAACTAGTATCTTCACAGAAGCCACAAGAGCGTGTGTCAAATATTAGAAATGTTTTATCTTTAGCAAGCTACTTTCAATATGATTCCGCCGTTTGTGATAACGGTTTTTTAGTTCGCGGAGCTGTCACAATTGGAGATTTTTTTGTTGAAAAGGGGTCCATTGTATATGGACATGCGCTTGATCGAGTCTACAAGTTAGAAAGGGATATTGCAATCTATCCGAGAATTATCATTGACCCAAAGGAACTGCCAGAATTTAAAAACAATGAAACAATACGTAGTTATATATCTAATGATTTTGACGGTATATATTTTTTGAACTATTTGAAAAATATGAAAAACCAGAAAACACCATCAGATAACGAGTTTGAGAAGATAAAAAAAATGGGTTATTATGATAAAAAAGATTTGCATGATGAAACAGGTGTATATGCAGACAAAGTATATCAAAAATGCTCTTGGCACACGAATTATGTGAACAGAGAACAAGGTAACTCGAATACGAACAATAAACCATCAAGTTAATCAAGAGGAGCTATCATGGCTTGGAACAATGCGTATGGATATATCGTTGGAATAGATCAATACCAAAATCTACCGAAATTATGTTTTTGTGAAAGCGATGCTATGCTGTTTAAGAAAAGCATAAAAACACTTATACCGAACATAAAGACAACTTTAGTTCTCGGTAAAGGTTTTACGTACAAGAACTATGCTAACTTTTTAGACGATATTGGCACAATAGATAAGAATGAAAACGATGTGCTGTTTTTCTATTATGCAGGGCACGGATTTTCGCATGATGGAGCTGATTATTTAACATATTTTGATACTGTTATATCGGCCATTAAAAACACTAGTGTAGCAACAGACCAACTGATAAGGGCAGCGACTAGGACAGGAGTTAAAACAATAGTAATGATATTTGATGCGTGTAGAAACAGCGTAACAGATACACGAACACTATTTGTTCCGTGGTTTGGTAAAGTAACGTCAGAAATTTCCAATAGACAGGGGATAATATCTTTTTTTAGTTGTTCTCCCGGAGAATACTCTCAGGAAGTGGAGGAGTTATCGCATGGTATATTTACGTATGCCTTAGTAAAAGCGTTCGAGGAAAGTGAATACCGTACCTCGGTAAACTTAAATAAGAAAATTGTTTATACAGTAGGTGGTTTAGTCCAAAAATATAACCGTTCACAACAGATCCCGTATACAACCGTAGGTCCGATAGAAAAAGCGAATTTAGATATTATTACCGGTAAAGATATTACTATTGCGCATGAAAAACGTGCGAAATGTATTTTGATCGCAGGCCCAACGCATGCCGGAAAATCCAGCATAGGTGCGTATTTAGCAAATCGATATGGTTTTAGGCACTATGAGTTAAGTTCGTTAGTATTTAATCAATATGATGAATTCACGAAAAACAGTACTAGCGAAAAAAATATTTATGATTTCATAAAAAAAGAACTTTGGTTAAAAAATGAAGATAAAGATATTATTGCTAGGAGTTTTTTAGAAAAGTATGATGGAAACAATGATGTCGTAATAAGCGGCCCAAGGTCTGTAGAAGAAGTAGAGACATTTTTGGGTTACAATTGGGATGTAATACCACTGTATATTTATGCTGGTACAAAGCCACGAATGAAAAGATATAAATGGCTTCAAAAAGGAAAATCAGATTCCAAGGTGTTTACGCTTGAGGAATTTATAAAGAAAGATATGGAAGAGTTACACTGCGGTCTAGCTGAGATTGCGACATTAAATGATTTTAAAATGATTATTAATAATAGTGAAATTAGTGAATTTTATAAAAAAACAAGAAAATATGTGGATCCGTTTATAAACTATTGAGATGTTAGCTACTATTTTAGTGTATATACGGTGTTTATACATAAACACAAAATTTCGCATAAGGATGGTTAATAATATGAAATTGATATGCATTACCGGTGATAGCGGAAGTGGAAAAACCACTGTGGCAAAAAAAATTCAAGAATTTTTACCTCATTCTTTATTAATCCACGCTGATGATTATATGAAGAACTGGGTAAAACACAACATAGCGGAATGTCAGCGCATATTCAACATATCTCAAGAAACCGTCGGTTTCAATGAATGTAGGCTATTGTGTTGCAATACAACATTGGAACAATTTAGAAAATTTATAGCAACAGTTACACCATTTGTAGAAAAGGATGTTGAAAAAATCATTAGTTTACAAAAAAACGGTAGATATAGTTACGCAATTATCGAATGGGCTGGGCTTTGTAATTTCAAAATTTGGAATAGAGCTGACTATCGTATAACAATAAAAACGCAAGAAAGTATGCGTATAAAAAATCTTACAAAAAAAATGGTGGCTTCTGGTAGGTATAACGATAATGCCATTAAAGTTCGTACCGTACCTGACCCGGATAATCATAAAATATCTCTTAATCCCAGTTTTATAATTGAAAATAATTATGATGATAATTTGTACCTAAACATTCAAAGCGTATGTTCGTCGATCATATCTCAAGAAACTGATGCATAATAAAATTAAATATGAGGATACTACAATGACAATAATTTGTATCGCGGGGCATAGTGGGAGCGGCAAATCAGAAGTAACCAAATCATTAATCGAGCATTTGCCGAACACCGTTTTAATTGATGGGGATAAATATATGTTTCAATGGATGGCAGAACACTTGGAAGACTTCAAGGATGTCTTTGGCATTTCTAAAGAGAAGTGTGATCTAAAGGAATGTATGGATATAGCAAAACAAATGACTTCTGAGCAGTTTAGAAAATTTGTTTATACAAGTGCACCTTTTATTGAAAAAGGTATTGAGAATGAATTGTGCAATTTGTGTGAGTATAATAAATTATACGTAATAATTGAGTGGATGGGAATACCTATGTTTAAAGTATGGGCAAGGTCAGAATATCGAATAATTGTAAACTCATCTTTTGAACAGCGCCGTGAAAAATTATTAGAACGTACATTAAAAGAAGGTAAGGCATACAAGGAAGATCCGGCTACTATTAGAACCCCATGTATTGAAGAGATATTAAAAATAGTAAAAGATGTTGATTTTGTTCTAAACAACACATATAACGAATATTTTTCTTTAGAATGTAAGCGTGTTTGTGACAAAATATTAGCAAAAAATGATTGTTTATTAAATTGTAAGTTAAAATACTTGTAATAATTAGACCATAGTAATAATAATCCAAATAAGTGAGATTAAATAATGAACATAGATATTAAAATAAATGATGCAGTTATACTTGCTGGTGGTAAAGGAAGCAGATTGCAAAATGGTATTAATGGTTGTTCCAAACCTATGACGCCAATATTAGGGAAAAGGCTAATTACATTTGTGATAGATTCATTATTAGAGTGTGGGATTAACAATATTTACATTGTTTATCATTCATCCACAGCCGATGTATTAACATTGAGTACGTATAATGATATATATTTTAAAAAACTTAAATTCATTAAAGCGTCAGAACAAAAGGGGATACTATCGGCAGTTTATTGTGCAAAAAATTTTGTTGATGTGCCATTTATAATGACATTTGCGGATATTATTGTACAAAAAAACGATTTCCGACAAATGCTGTTTAATGGTCTTAATAATGTAAACAAACACCCTGATTTACTTATTCAATCTGTACGCAACCCATCAATGCCAATTGAAAAAGTTTTATTAATACGGGATGGAACAATAATAAAGTGCGATAAATCCGGTCTTATTGGCCAAGAGTCGGGAAATTGTAAGGTTAAGTCAGGAGGAATGGTCTATCTTTGGCTCAAGAACCCATTTTCATTGATAGAGACTTCTCTCGCGGAAGGGAATTATAAGTTTAAGCAATTTATACAACCGTTTATACAAAAACATATTGTATTAGAAATGCCGATAAATGATATGTGGGATATTGACACACATGAAGATGTATTACAAACAGAAAAGATATTGAGGCTACTTACCAAAGAGATAGATTCAGCGTTTATATAAACATCCAAAACATGAAGAAGTCTTTTCAAAAAGTATGATTATTAAACGAATTAACATGATTAAAGACCCAGTACACAGCTCTACGGTGAGCGGATTAATTTCTGTTGGAGCCTACCTTCTACCCTTCGACTCCGCTCAGGGTCCACCGAGCGATGCACCCCTAACGGTGTGCAAAAAACTACGATATTTCTTTCCCGGTTCGCAAAATCTCTTTTACGAATGGGTTATCGTTGTATATTTCCGACGTGGGAAACGCGATTGGTTCAAAAAAGGCGTTTTTGTAGTCGGGAACATTTGAGAGGCGTAACATTTCCCCAATGACATCCACCCGTCGCTTGCCCCCGTAGTTGTCAAGGAAAAAGCAGATATCTATGTCACTAAGCGCATCTGCTGTACCCTTGGCGTAGGAACCAAACAGCACTGCCTTATCGACCGGCATTACGCGCCGCACATCGTCGGCGTAGCGTCTCGATAGTTGCATTACGGTTTCAAAGTCAGTAGCCACGAGAAAACCTCCTCTGTTTTAATAAATATTGAATGCGCCTCCGCCTCGTTTACCTGCGAACTTAGCTTACTTATGAACTCCGGATACCGATTATTCAACTTGTTGGCACATCACCAAGACGTACAGCCAGCGTCCGCTCTCGTGCAGAGAACTTGCGGTTGCAAGATCGTACTCGGCTATGTCGAGCCAGTATTCGTATTTTTGTTCATCGGTCATCATAGATAGTTAATAATAATATAATAAAAAGCCAATGCGTTTTGGTGAAAAAAATAGTATATTATGCGTAAGTCATTGATATATAACGAATTATGTAGTAATGCCATCCATCCCAAATCCGCCCCGCCGTCTCCCCGCGTCCCGCAGTCGTGCGGTCTGGTCGGTCGTGAGTGGTTCCGGTTATTTCGGTATCATCGGTTAATAACGTTTTTATTTGAGAGCCATCCGTCTGCTCGCGCTTCTGTAGCGGCTTTCAGGATACCCGTCTCGACATCTTCGGGTGACGGTTCCGGCTGTTCTTTTCGCCATTTAGTGTAGTCCCATCCGGGCGTGCCCCTGCATTGTTTCAAAAAAGCTTGTGCGTTATCGTGTCCTAACGCATCGTCCAGCGCCTTCATTCCGGCCATGTGTAATTCGACGGAATTTTTAATTTCTGCTACGATTGTCATATTGACCTCTTATTTAAATTTTAATGGGTTTATGACTATTACTCGGCTTAATTTTTTATTTGTGCTTATTCGCTCAAAATCTTTGTCAACGGTAATTAACACGTCTGCGCCTGCGGCTTCGGCGGCCGCGAGGTGATAGCTATCCATGACCCCTAACCCCACCTTCATGAAAATCTTTGCTCGCCCAAAGTCAATCTCGGACGGGATAACGTAACTATCTATAGTATTCCTATACAGTGTCATAGCGGCGTCCCGTTCTTTAATGTTAGGATTTCGTTGTATTTCAAAATCCACCACTGGACTTCCGACTATGATATGACCGTTGATATGCCGCTTGCCTATGATTTTCAATATTGCATCGGTTTCCGCTTCTACACGCTCGCTACTTTGGTCATCCTTCGGTCTATTGTTGCAACAGTTATCTAAATATAGCATCATTTTGTTGTCATTCTCCATTTTTCTACATCAAGGCTATCTGTGTTCATACAGCACAACTCCTTCTTCTGATATTTCATGTTCAAGCGATCCCACGTATGCCGCACGATAAAAAAAATCATCTTGATTACGGGTAAATAGATCTAACGCTGAATTCTGTACTTTAAGTAATTTTACTCGAAATTCTATAGATGTTTCAGTAAGGCGTCTCCCTTCGTCTTTTATGGTAGTGAGGACGCACAAATCAATATCACTGTTCGTGGTTTCTTCGCCTTTAGCGTAAGAACCGAACAGGATGATCTTGGTCACGATCCCTGTTTCCGCCAGCGTGCTTACAATTCTGTCGAGTTCTGTTTTAACATTTTGGTTCATATCGGCATGTCCTTTGGGTATGATACATAATATAATAAAAAGCCAACGTGTTTTGGTGAAAAAAATAGTATGTTATGCGTAAGTCATTGATATATAACGGATTACGTAGTAACGTTATCCACCCACAACCCCGCCCCGCCGTCTCCCCTCGTCTCGCGATCGTGCGGTTTGGTCGGTCGTCTCACGCCGCCCCAAACCCCATTTCCGCCGAAATCAATTCTTACACAAATTAATCATCTTCCGTAACGGCAAGCCTTTTTTGCGCAATTAATATGGCCTTATGCAATTTGGCTTTTAGTTTAGCTTTGCTTGGAAGGACGGTGAAATACTCGGCAACGCGGATATTACTTTTTTCAAGTTGCATCAGTTCGATATGTTCTGTATTCTTTCCTGTACAAAGGATTAAGCCGATGGGGGCGTTTTCATCACGGCGGAATAAGTGCGATAATGTGAGTCCAACTCAATTGTCGTATCAGTGATACGACAATCTTCTTTTGTGGAAACACTTGCGCAAATTGTGCCATTCGGCGAATATTCTTTTCGGAAAAAGAACTACCGTAATCTGTTTCTAGTTTTTTGCTTAATGTTGTTATTACACCCTTCCCATATTCTGCCCGGCCATTTTTCAGTATTTCCGAGTTAATCCTATTTCCGATATTCCAATACAGCATTGAAAGTACGGAATTCACAGAAAGAGCGGTAAACTTTCGCGCTTCGTCAATAAGTTGCTTTACATCGGAGTAAAGTTGCCGAGGAAAAGATTTGGATAAACCACAATTTTTTTTCTTCATACAAACCCCCTTTCCGCCAGCGTACTTACGATTCTGTCGAGTTCGGTTTTGATATTTTGGTTCATATCGGCATGTCCTTTGGGTATGATATATAATATAATAAAAAGCCAACGCGTTTTGGTGAAAAAAATAGTATATTGTGCGTAAGTCATTGATATATAACGAATTATGTAGTATAGTGGATCTTATGTAACTCTCTCTTCAATTCACCAACCTCACAAAAACACCGTCCCCCCAATCCGCCCCGCCGTCCCTCCACGTCTCGCGGCCGTGTGGTCTGGTCAGTCGTGAGTGAGACAAGACCGGTGCTTATTGCGACATCGTCTCCCCCTTTTTTATACCCCATTACCCTACAAAACCCCATTATCAAAATAGGAACAAAAATAACAACAAAAAAATATTAGATTCCTACAATTCCCAACCTTGCGCGATATATGTTATATTCTATAACATTTTTTGGAAGCGAGGAACAAAAATGGCTGATTTTGTAAAGCAGTCTGAATATCGCGATTGGCTGCGCGATCTGAAGCGGCAAATTAAAACCGGACAAATAAAAGCAGCTCTTTCGGTCAACAGCCAGATGATCGCGCTTTATTGGGATTTGGGCCGGCAGATTGCTGAAAAGCAGGAAAAGGCCAAGTGGGGTAGCGGCTTTATAGAGCAGCTGAGTAGGGATTTGCGGGAAGAGTTTCCTGAGATGACTGGGTTTTCTTTGAGAAACTTACAAATAATCAAACAGTGGTATCTATTTTATTCTCAAAAAAAGATATCAAAAACGAAACAAGTTGTTTCGCAATTGCCGGAAACGTTAAATTCTCAAGTTGTTTCACAATTTGCGAAACAATCTGGCGATACAGCCGGAGATCAATTTTTGGCGCATATCGTACAAAAGCTGAGTTTAATCCCTTGGGGGCATCATGTCAAAATCATGCAAAAAGTCAAAGATGTTGATCAGGCCTTTTTCTACATAAATAAAACCATTGAAAACAATTGGAGCCGCGCTGTACTCGAATATCAGATAGAAAGCAACCTTTACGGCAGGCATGGAAAGGCCGTTACGAACTTCAAACTCACGTTGCCTGAGCCGCAAAGCGACCTCGCGAACGAAATTATGAAAGACCCGTACAATTTTGACTTCCTGCGACTGTCGAAAAAGGTGATGGAAACAGATCTCGAACGGGCGCTTGTACAACATATTTCGCAATTTCTGCCTGAACTGGGTATCGGATTTGCCTATATGGGGCGGCAGTTTTTGCTCAAGGTAGGGAAAAAAGAGTATCGTACAGATTTATTGTTTTATCACACGCGGCTGAAATGTTACGTGATTATCGAACTGAAAACCAAAGAATTTGAACCTGAATTTATAGGAAAATTGAATTTTTACATCACGGCTATTAACGAATTGGTGAAAGATAACCTTGATAAACCGGCTATCGGTATCCTACTATGCAAGAACAAAGACAACTATGAAGTGGATTTTTCGCTCAAAGACGTAAACAATCCTATCGGCGTAAGCACTTTCCATTACACCGAGTTGGCAGAAGATATAAAAGCCGCTTTACCGTCGGCGGAAGATTGGCAAAACGAGCTTTTAACGTTTGAGCGTGAACATGAAAAAGACAAAAAATTAGGCTCTTCCTGAATTATAGCGGATTAATTTGTGGTAGAACCCGCGTTCTGCCAAGTTATGCACCAATAATGTTTGGCCCCAAACACCGTCCCCTCAATCCGCCCCGCCGTCTCCTCTCGTCTCGTGGTCGTGTGTTGTGGTCGGTCGTGAGCGAGACCGGTTAGGCGAAGAACCTGAGCACCGTCTCGTGCAGAATCCCATTTGTCAATACAATTGATCCCCCGTGGACCGTCTTTTCCCCGGTGACGGATGAGAATCGTCCGCCAGCTTCGGTTACTATGCAGGCCGCGGCGGCGCAGTCCCAAGGTTTGTCTAATAGGTTTACGCAGGCGTCGAGGCGGCCGCTGGCCAGCAGTACGTAGGAATAGGCGTCCATGAAGCCGTAGGTGTAGTCCCACGAGCGGGTCAGGGCTATGAGGCTGTCGCCAAGCGGGGTGCCGGCGTGCTCCGTTATTCCCAAGACGCTGCCCATTGCTTCGGAGAGGTCGCCGGTTGACGAGACGCGAATCTGCTCGCCGTTTATGTACGCGCCGTCGCCTATTGACGCGTAGCAGGTGAGTCCCATTGCCGGCAGATGGATTACGCCTACTGTCGGCGTTCCGTCTTCCTCCAGGGCGATAAGGGCGCTGTGGGTTGGGATGTTGCGGATGAATGGGCGGGTGCCGTCTAGTGGGTCCGCTATCCAGCGGCGCTTTGTCATCCCCGCGTTCTCGCCGGTTTCCTCGCCCAAAAAGCCATCGTTTGGGAATTCGCTCAGCAGTATCTCCCGGATGCGTGTTTCGCAGGCTTTGTCTACCGCTGTCACCGGGGAGCGGTCGGACTTTTTTTCGATATTTAGGGACGCTGATTTTCTCAGGCCGTCAAGTTGGATTTTTCCGGCTTCTTTGGCGGCATTAATGGCGGCGGTCAGTTCTTTTCTTTGCATGAGAGCGCAATATCCTTATTAATACCCCAATATTACCATTCGTTAAATTTTTCTCTTAATACTCTTCTGGCTACCGACGATGCCGGGTTTCTCCCGTCTCTGGCGGCCTTTAGGGCCGGAATGGCTCTGCGGTCGCCGATTTCGCCTAATTTTTCCGCGGCTCTGATCTTGGTTCTGGCGCTTGCCGAATAGTCCAAGTCTAAGATGTAGACGGGGACCAGGTCTACCTTTTTGCCGCCTTTTTGTTGGATATAGACCGCGTTCCAGCGGACCCAATAGTGTTCGCTCGCGGCCCACGCTTTCACTTGGCTGTTGTCGTGCAGGTATAGGTGCGACGCGCAAAGCGTTATCAGCGAGTCTGGCAGTTCGCGTTCTATCCACGCCTCCAGATACCTTATGTAAAAGGGGTGTTCCTTGCGTATTGCGGCTTCGCCGCCTTTTATTTCCTGTACTTTGGCGAAGAGCGCGGCTGCGTCGTTGAATTTGTCGGCGCATAGGGCGGCCATCGCGTTGAACAGGCTGCCGCGAAGGATGTAGTTTTTGCCCTTGCCGGTGGTCAGGATACCGGCCAGTTCTTTCGCGTTGAAGTAGTCGCATTTGTCAATGTACTCTCGGCAGGCGGTTATCAGTTGCTTACCGTTTTTGACCGAGTAGCCTTTTTCCTGCGCCGCGTTCGCTAGGCGGTTATTGTCGTTTATACTTGAACTCACGGCGGCGAAGAGCAGTATCAGCACAACGGCGGCTATGAGGGAGGTGACGCCGGTAAGCGCGATTGTGAGTTGTTTTTTTGAAAAACGCTTTTCCAACGGGCCGTAGACCTTGTTGAATATCTTTTTGGCAAACGGCATGATACTCTTTTCGTATATGGCGTAGACGGCGTCTACGGCGCGGCCAGCGACGGGCGGCAAGGCCTTTTTCAGCGACCTGGCTTTTCGCAGCGCCAACGCGAAGCCGAATTTTACCTTTTTTACCGCGTTGTGCTTACCGGTGCCAACGCGCATCATACGCGTTTTGTCCTTATCGCTCAGGCACTCCGCGATCATCGAGCACACTTCGTCCGCGTTTATTATGCGCAGGTTTCTGTCGGCGACCAAGGACATCTCCACGAATTTTACGAGCTTCTCAGGCGCGTCCGCCCTAAGCTCGCGTATAGGTTTGTAGTTGCAGCTCAGCGTCGCGTAGAAGGTGGCCTGCACGGTGTCGCGCAGGAACGGGTGTACGCCGGTGAGCATCTCGTAGAGCACTATGCCGAAGGAGAAGATGTCGGAGCGGGCGTCTACCTCTAGGTCGTCTATTTGTTCGGGCGACATGTATCCGGGCGAGCCTACGGCCGTGCCGCTCTGCGTGATGGCCGCGTGGGGCGACTTCACCACCCCGAAGTCGGCGAGTTTGGCGATGCCGGACGTTTCGTCTATAAGGATATTCGCCGGTTTGATGTCGCGGTGGACGATGCCCATGCCGTGCGCGTGGCGCATGGCCGCGGCGATATCCCCCGCGATCCGCAGTATCTGGTCGAACGGCAGTGGCGTTTTCTGCGCTATCAGGCGGTCTAAGTGCTCGCCGGAGACGTACTCGAAGGCGATCCACGGCGCGCCGTTCTCCTCCCCGGCGTCGTAGATTGAGACTATGGAGGGGTGGTTGAGCATGGCGCACGCCTGCGCCTCGACGGCGAAGCGCTCAAGGAACTCGCGCCGCACCGCCGGTTCAAGGTTGCGGTCGGTGGGGATGACCTTCACCGCCACGCGGCGCTTTAGGATCGGGTCCTCGGAAAGGTACACCCGGCCCATGGCCCCCTCGCCCAAAAGCCCTAAAACCCGGTAGCGGCCGAAACTGGTAGCCCCCCCCGCGCCGCTCTGGTTTTCGTCTTTGCCGGTATGCCGTTGCATTTTTTAAAGATAACTATTGCGCACGGGCGGCGGGGCTATTATTTTTATATAGGGCCGTTTCAAGGCGGCCCCCTCTCGTTGTAGGCGTCGCCGACCCGTTTAGTATGGGTTGATGTCGTTTCGGATGGGTAGTATTGCGGTACCCACGAAAAATCTCTCGCGGTACAAGCGTTCTCTCTGTATTTGCCGATTTGCAATTTCGATCTGTGACGTATTGATACGTGCTGATGCCGGTTTTATCCGTTAACATCAACACGACCTTAACACATATACGAATGGATGCACATATTATGCGCCAAAAAACCATTGTCTGCGCCGCCACGGCGATTTTTGCAATCACCTCGGCATTGACCGCCCAATCTTTGGGCGTCGCCGTCACCGAGCTTCACCGCGACCCGTCCGCCGGCAACAAGACCGCCGTTCCGGGGGGTTACAGCCACTCCTTCGTGGAAATCGCCAACTTCGGCAGCGACACCTTCTTCTTCAAGAATGTTTTCCTGACGAACGGCAAGACGGCGGACTCGGTCAAGCTCTTTGACGCCCCCGTCGCCGGGCACGAATCGTGCCGCTTCGACGCCGCGTACCTGCCTCCGGGCGGCGTCGCCGTCATCCTGCCGCAAAACTACGTCGCCGGGCTGGAGGCCGCGCCGTCGTCCGCCCACCCGATTGCGGACGGGGCGTTTTTGCTCACCGTGAACCACAAAAACCTCTGCGGCGGGCTGGCCAACGACGACGGGGTCGCGCTCTACAGGGGGACGCGGTCGCAGATCGACTCTCTGATAGACCTCGCCGCCGACCCGGGCGTCCACATCAGCGCCCCGCTCTCCGGGAAGATCGTCCTGAGCCAGAAACAGCCCAAAGGCGTCTCGGTCGTCCCCGCGTCGCTTATACTGGGCGATAGGCGGTACGTCGTCTCCGCGACCGCCCCGCTGACCCCGGGGCGGTACGAGCCGCTCTCGGAAGGCGTGTTGACAGAGTACTCGGTGTCTATGGTTTACGGGGCGGTACGGTGTTCGCTCGCGGTCGTCTTCGTTACCGAGGAGAGCGGAAACGCGTCGTGGCGTTTCTATTCCCGCTCGTCAAGCGGCGGCGAGGGCGGCGGTCAGGGCGCGGACGAAATAAGCGGCGGCGTGTTCGGGAATCCGCGGCAGTATATGCTGACCGTCGAAACCGACCCCAAACCGCTCGACTACGTTTTTGAGATTAAACCGGCCGGCGGACGAACGATCTCCGTCCCAGTCGACCTATCCGGTTTCTGGGCGGCGGCCGGATGCCTGCGCGTAACTGAGATATACCCGCGCGGCTCCGGGACAGCCGGTCAGCCGGAGTGGTTCGAACTGCAAAACACCTCGCCGGCCGGGGTCAACCTGAACGGGTGGATGTTCGGCGGGGCAAGCGATACCGCCACGCTCGCCGCGTCCGACCTAATGCTGCCGTCCGGGCAATTCATCGTGGTGACAAAGGATTCGGTGATGATGCGGAACAAGTATCCCCACATTCCTAAAATGATAAAGCCCTCCCGCTGGATCACGCTTAACAATCAAAACGACACGCTCTGCGTCTTCTCGCCAAGCGGTGTGACAGCCGACATGGCCGTCTACCGAAGCGCCTGGTTCGGCGGCGCCTGGACGACCCAGTCTTTGGAGCGCGTATCGGGCACGGGCAACGGCCGCGACTCACTATCTTGGACACTCTGCGATAGCCCCACCCCCGGATCCCCCGGCAACGCGGAGGTATGGCGGTCGGTAAGCGCGCCCTCAATGGAGATAGGCCCCACGCCCTTCCGCCCAAACGGAAAGAAAGCGGACCGCTTTCTGTCAATCCGCTTAAAAGCCCCGCCCAACTACCGCGTAAAAGTAAAGATACTGGCATTTAACGGTAAACCGCTGAAAACGTTCGCCGACGCGGGGGAATTGACAATGTGGGACGGAAAGACAGACAAGTCCGCCCCGGCGGCGCCGGGACCGATACACGTGATCGCGGAATTTACGTCGTCGGGCGGGAAAAAAATATCCGTACGAAAAGACGGGATACTGTGGAGATAATTTTGATTCTGAATAAGAACATAAATAAGAACATTAAAGGAGTATGGAAATGTCAATATCAACGGTATCAATACGTCTGTTAAGAAGCGCGGTAATAACGATCATCCTGATATTCTTAGTTACCGCAAAAATCGCGCCCGCCGGCCCCCGCGACCCCTTCCCAATAGGCCGCTCTATGGCGTCGCAAGGCGCGATAGCCGACCCCGAAGGGGCCGCCGGCCGCGAACCCTGGGTCAGCGCCGCGCTCTACCGCGACACCCTGCGCTACGGCGTCTCCGCCGCGGCGGTCTCCTACCACGGCGGCAGCTCTGTGTCGCAGTACGCCGCGGGCGGTTTCGGACTGGTCGGCCCGATTATCGGCAAGTTGTCGATAACGCACCTAGACGCCCTAGACGTCTACTACGAGCAAGCGGCGGGGCTTTCCATCGGCAGTTGCGGCAAATACCTGTCCTACGGCATAGACGCCCGCCTATACCGGCTCGGCCTGTACGGTAATTCGGAAGACACCCGCTCGTCATTGAGCGCGGGCGCCTCCATCTGCCTCCGCACTAGCAGGATAAGCGCCGACGCCGCGGTTGACGGCATCACAGTAATGAGCGCCGACGCCGAGGAGGCCGACGCGCCGCTATCCGTGACCCTCCGCCTCTGCACCGTAAAAAACCGCTACGGCACGCAGGGGGTGATGGTGAGAATCACGCCGGCGGACGGGTCGCCGCTGCGGTTCGTCCTAGCTCAGGAGTACAGGATAGGCGACATGTTCGCGGTGTCGGCCTCAATCGCCTCCAACCCCACCATGATCGGTTTCGGGATAACGGTGGACAAGCCCCCTCTATGCGGCGGCGCGGCGGCGGTGAACCACCCGGAGCTGGGGTGGTCGAGCGGGGTGGCGGCGGACTGGAGGGGGCGGTGATATGCGGGACACTGCGGGTATGCGAACCCGAGTCAAGCCGTCCAAATATTATCACGAAGTCCGTATAGCGCATCCTTTACCATAGAAAAGACAACCTCAGGTATTACATCCGGCGCTAATTCATAATCCAGGGTGTGCCCGTTTTGCGTTAATTGAATAGGCTGTTCGTCTGCGGGGGTTCCACAAGCTAAAAATTCACTAAGGCGCGATAACAGTACCCCCGCGCTTCCCCAGGATAGAATATCGTTTAACGCCTTTAAAGCGTCTTTCGCCCTTTTTTGGGCGCGAAGATTAAGCGCTTCCCTCCTTGCGAGTTCGTCCTCCGCAGGCTCTTCTTCACCCTCGATAATTACAAGGGGCGGGGCTCCTCCCACCTTTCCTCCCGGCGCGGCAAGACGCTCAAGTTTTTTCAAGGAACTTTCTTTCAAGCCGTACTTGTCGGTGATTTCTTGAATATTAACGTCCGGTGTTCTTGTTTCGACGCGCCCCAGCAGGTAATCGCACGATACGCCGAAATACTCCGCTATGCTGACAAACATCTCCATCTTTGGGGCGGCCTCCTTTGCTATATATTGCTGAATTGCCTGTTGAGAGGTGCCCACCTCTCTTGCGAGTTCCTTTTGGCTCATATTCTTTTCGGCCATAAGCGTTGCTAATCGGTCAGAAAAAGCGTTTTTTAAGTCTTTTTTGTTTAACACGATGTCTAATTCCCTTTCCTATTTTAGGTTTTCTTGTTTTTTCCTGCCCGCAACAAATGTATAGCGGTACCGACTTGTATTAAAAATTGTATTATATTTGGTACTGACAATATCGTGTTTTGTGATATTTTTGATATTAACTATGTTACATTTTGTTTTATACTTATAATATACGATACTATACACAATAAAACAAGAAAAAAATAAACTTTTTTCAAGGCAATAGGAGTTTTTTTTGTACGAAACCGGTTTGACCGTTGCAAAAATCGTAAAGGGCACAAAACGTTCAGAAACCGCCGTTAAGCGGATTTTAGGCTTGTAAACCGCCAAACACCCCAAAACAACCCCGAAATCAATCCGAACACGCCTGACGCAGGGGGGATTTATATTATACCGAGAAACGCAAAAAGACGGGCGGGACGGGCCGCCGCCTACCTTATTTGGGGGGTGTTTAATCTGTCGCGCCCTGCATTCGGGCTTTGCTCTTTGACCGCTACCATGTCCGGCAGGTGTCGGGTTTGTCTATGTCGAGTTTATCCTCTTCCTCGCGGATCTCTATGACGTATAGGCCCTTTTTCAGGGCGTAGGCTCTGATAGGATCGTGTACGATTGCGCCTACCACCGCGCCGAAAAGCGTCT
>Ga0268262_10002712_pt1 | contig 20082 bp, 16 predicted proteins | sample TergutNc150P3_FD_190354 | JGI IMG/M metagenome (GOLD analysis project Ga0268262, IMG submission 190354) | Nasutitermes corniger P3 segment gut microbial community from laboratory colony in Florida, USA - Nc150 P3 (SPAdes) (version 2) | ecosystem: Host-associated > Arthropoda: Insects >... | reverse complement strand
CGTTCATCCAAAACCAACATGGAAGAAGCCGCTGTGCCCCATACCACATCTGCCTGCGGATTATCCTTTTCTGCTATGAGCCGAGCGGTTATTATGCCTGTTGATTCACGCACAACATTCACTTTTATATCGGGGTATTTTTCATAGAACGATTTTAAATATTCAGTCACAAGCTCATCTTCTAAAGCTGTATAAATAACTATAGAACCTGTCGTCTGCTTTTCTTCTTTGCAGCTGGTTAAAAACAAAACCGCTACTACGAATATGACAAATATACTGCGGTACATTTTCATACTTTCCTCCTTGTTAAAGTCTATATTAAATATAGACTTGGGATGTTAAGAATCGGCGAAGGTCTGGTGAAGATTTTGTTAGATATTTACTTTGACTTCTGCGCTCGGTTTTGCCACTCTCGCGCCACTCGTAGCTATTACACGATATTCACAGCCAGCTTTGCCGCTTGCATCTATGAATTCTTTATCTTTGATACCCGGACTGCCTATCGCTTCCCACGCGGAGCCATTTTTGCGTTCCACAGCGAGGGAAGTGACTTCCGGGGCTATTTTCCAAACAATGCTCACCCCATTTCCGCCTGCCGTAGCCTTAACTCCAAGAGCAGGCGGCGCGGGAGCAAAATCAAAGCCCAAAGGTTCTCCGTGAACCGCACCAGTTGCACCGCCAAGCGGGTCTCTTTTAGGTTCTTGAGGATTTTTTGCAGCCCTTGCTTTGCACCAAGCAATAATTTTATCCAATCTCTCTTCATTTAAACCTACATTCAAAGGCATGGCGAGATTACCGTCAACAACATCCGTTGCAAAGTCGTCATTTATGAGCATCGCAGGGCTATTGCCGCACGCTCCAAGGCATTCCACCCTGACTATCGTGAATAAATTGTCTTCCGTTGTTTCGCCCGCTTCTATTCCGAGTTTCTTTTCCGCCAAGGAGATTATATTCTCCGCTCCCGCTGCATAGCAGCATATATTTTGGCAGAACTGCAAAAGAAAACGTCCGGTTGGAGCGTGTTTGTACATCGTGTAAAAGGTTGCAACTCCCCAAGCGTGTGCCGGAGAGCACTCACAAATTTGAGCAGCCCACTTAACAGCCGCCTGCGGAACCCAGCCTAATTCGCTTTGGGCAATCCATAGAACCTCCAAAAGTGCACCTTGCTTAACAGGGTATTGTTTTAACAGAGATTCTATTCGGGTTTTAACTTCTCCCGAATCTAACTTCGCGGAAATTTCTTCATACGTCGGCTGCGCCAAGTCGCTTTTATGCCCCATTTGCAAGTGCAAAGGTTTGCCTAAAGTTTCCGCCTTTGGGTTAGACGGCGCAAAATTTACGTTAGATACGAACTCTATCATGTGAAGTAATGTAGAAAATTCCGCCCTGCACAGCCTGCAAAATAGCTATGGCATAACTTAAAAGCAAAGAGGCGAGTATTTGTTCTGAATTTACGGTATAAGCGGTTAAAGCGAGCAAACTCCATTCTCTAACCCCAACCCCGTTAAATGAAATGGGAATAGCAGTTGTTAAAATAGTAACAGGCATAACAACAAAAACAAAACCCAAAGAAATTGAAATTCCTGTGGCTTTAAACAAAGCCATATAAGCTAAAATCCCTAAAACCTGCATGAAAATAGAATCAAATGTAGCCATAAGCAAGCGGAATGGGTATTTTTTATAACTTCTTAATTTCTCCGCAAATACTCCGAATTTCCCTTTTTTAAAAGAATTGAAGGCAATGCAAAGGCAAAAGACGAGCAAAAATAAAGAGACTGCAGCCATAAACCAAATAGCCTGCTCCGGAACTTTTTCCGAATACGGCAAGGCAATCCAAAACAGCAAACATAGTGCGAGGAAGCCCAAAATTTTTGCAATAAAAACAGCCGCTACACTGCTCGCCATAAAATTATGCATACGCCCAAGAGTAATGGAACGGTAAGCATCTCCACCTATTCCTCCAGGCGCGAGTAAGTTAAAAAAATATCCTATAATTGTGTATTTCAATAAGGTGCCGAATTCAGGTTTTCGCTCGCTGGGAACGGTTAAAAGGCAATGCCAGCGAAATGCTTGATTTAGAATGATGAGTTCGCAAAGCAGAAAAGAAATTGCAAGCCAAAAATAGTTCGTATTTTTTAAAACCGCAAAAATATCCCTGATGGGAAATTTGTAAAAAATAAACGACACCAAAAAAACACTAACCGCTAATTTTAACGCAAAGCGCAATTTTTTCATAATTTTCTTCGCATAAAACCAAAAAACGCAAACCCAAAAAGCAAAACTATACCCGCAACTCCTATCCACAGCGAAATTCTAACGCTATCAGATATATAACGCAACTCCACAACGGATTTCCCCTGTGGAACATCAACAGCCATGAAAGTGCTGAACGCTCTGCGAATCTCCGCATTTTCTCCGTTCACCTTTGCTTTCCAATATTTGTGGTAATTCTCCGAAATAAACAATTTCCCAGCGGCAGAATTCTCCACTTCAAAAACCATGTTGTCCATTTTTGCATAGGTGATTTTAACGCTGCCCTGCCCAACTACTTCGCCTTCACCTGCGCCTTCCAACAGCAAAATATTTCCATAATCAAAATCTCTATCCTTTAATTTTGCAATTATATCCTCGCCAGAATTTTCGCTTTGCCATCTGTAATAAATTTTTGCCCTGCCCAAATCACCCGGATTTTGCTCTACTCCAATGCCTCGCTCGCTATCGTAAATTATATAACCCACGTTCATCAAATCCAGCATAGCAGGGTTTTGCAATTGTTCTTTGAAAGTCCTGTAACTTGCAATTTCATTGTCGTGAAAGCCGAGGGCGTTTCTCATGTTATAGGCAGGGAAAATGTTTCCGCTTATTGAAGGCTGGCGAGTTAAGGCGAATACCCTTGGACGCTCTATTTCATTTGGGCTGTCTTTTTTTATAGCCTTTATAACCGGATGGTTGGGGTTATAATACTGAATGCTCGGCACATTTTGAATATAGGGAAAATTGACAGCAGCCAAGTCCACCGCTGCGATAGCCGCTAAAACCAAGGCTTTTTTGGCTATGCTCGCATTTGCATTTAAAAGGATAAAATACACCGCAGCAATAACCGCAGCAATAACCGTAAAAGAAGTTAAAGAATGTGAAAAAAAATTCTCCGCAATAGCAAAATTCACGGGCTTAAAGTAACTTCCGCTAACAGGATTTAAAAAGAAACTTGCCACAATTAAAAACGGAATAGCCCACAAAATTTTAGCGCGTTTGCTCAGGGGGCTAATATCATTTTGGGTTTTAATAAACAACGCACCATAAGCAACAATCAAAATGGCAGCACCAAAACCGGCAAAAGATTCCCAAAAATAACGAGCGATTAAAATTGCCGTAAGCAAAATCCCATAAAGAATAGCACCCTTTTTAAGCACGAGCAAACCTTCTTTTGTCTCAAAAGATTTTAACACCGGAGCAGATAAAAACACAAAAGCAAGCGGCAGCCAAAATATAGACATACTCGGTGCGCGGAAACTTTTAATGCCTGGGATTACGTTAAACCAAACGCCGAATAAAAACGAATGTAAGCCAACAGCATAAGAAAGGGCTATAACGCAGCCAAAAAACCAAAACAGGGCACGCCTGCGATTGCTTGGCAATAGGCAACCGCAAAAAGCCAAAAATGTCAAAAGAGTTCCTGCACCGTCTAAATTCAACTTAAAGGGATTTTGCCCCCAATAAACGTTATCATTTGAAGTCGATTGCCCTTTATTGACATCGGTTCCCAAAAAACCCGGCAAAATCATAGCCGCCAATTCCTCGCCGTGCAAACTCCAACTTGCGGAGTGTTCTATATTTGTTTTTTCTTCCGAACTACGAACAGATTCTTTTGTTGTGTAAAGGTAAGGCGGAATAATCTGAAAAGCACTAATCATTAAAGATATCGCAAGAGCAAGAGATGCAAGCCCCAAACGAATACCGCGAATTTTTGCAGAAAGCGGATTTGAAAAAAGTTCAAAGAGAACAAAAAGCCCTGCGCCCCATAAAAAGAAATAGGTCAATTGCAAGTGCGGAGAAAGCACCATCCAAATTACGGAAAACGAAAAATAAATCCCGTGTTTTACAGAACTTTCGCGCAGAAGTTTCATCAAAGCATACATAGCAAAAGGAGCCGCAGCAAAAACTATCATTTTGCCATCGTGCCCGCCGTATATGTATGTGAAATACTGGGGGCTGCACGCGTATAAAAAACCGAGCAATACTGCCCACTGCCATTTACCCGTCAAATAACGAGCCAAAATAAATGCAGCGATGAATGCACACCAAATCGTTAAGATGAACTTAAAACCGGTAGCCCTGCCCGGCTCCAATATAAAATAGACCAAAGAGAGCGGATGGTAAACATCTGAGAACAGGGCATCCATAGTCGGTATTCCACCGAGCCGCGAATCGTCCCATTCCGGTAAAATCAAATGCTGCGTTCTAACATAACGGGAACCTATGCCGTTCAACTGGTCGCTGTTGAGCATCAATTGCGAACTGTCAAAAACAAAATCGCTGAATACAACCAAGAGCAACGCAAGGAACGCAAGCGCTGCGATAATTAAAACATTTTTTTCTTTCAAAGGCTATTAATCCTATTCGGTTAACTGCCTATGATTGCGTATTATGAAAAAAGCAATCGTGCCGGAAATTATTACGACAGCGGCTAAGATTATAGAAATAATGGTCTTGTTCATATACGAGCTCCTTTGTTTGAGGTGTAATGTAGAAATTATTTCAACGCATCATGCTCCAGTAGAAGCGTGTAGTTTGTGACATCGCATACTTCGGTTGGTCCAAAATATTGGATTGGTCCGGGGTAGAGATATTCCTCGCCTTTTGCCCAGGCGGCTCTATGCTCGGCAAAGTATTTAAACGGCTTGCCATTCAAATCCACAAGGGCTTTTTGAATAACCGGTTTGTCTTTGCCGTGCCTATGCTCAACATTCATCATCATTGTGATTGGGACGCCGCCTGCAACCCAATTCTCAGAACCTGCGGTTAAATTGCGGATGGAAGTCATGTAGCCTGTTTTTCTGTGCAACACCAAAACGGAAGCCGCATAGCCAAGGCTATAGCAGTAATCCGCATCAAAGTTGGAAGGTGCCGCGCAGCGACCCTCATAGCCAAAGAAATGATTCTGAGTGGCGAATTTGCCCTTGAAATTCCTGAGTTCTAATTCTTTGGTAACCATTTCAATTAAAAGTTTTTCTGTTCCAATGAGAGATACCTGAACATTGCCGTGCGGGTCCCTGTCCATCATCAACTGCAACTGTATGTCTTCCGGTAGGTTTTTGAGCAGCTTTGCGGAAGCGTCGGAAATATGCCTGCAAGCTACTTCTACCATATCTGCCGCTTTGCTAGCTTCTTTAATTTCAACTTTGCCATGCGCAGCAGCCCGGCTTTCTATATCTTTCTGGATTAGGTCTTTTATTTCTGCTTCGTGATGCACAAGAGCATCGTTCAGTTCAGAAATCAAAGTTCCAAATTCTGGGATGAATTCAACCAAACCCTCTGGTATAAGCACTACGCCAAAATTCTTTTTTTTCGCGGAACGGTCAACTATAGTATTTGTTATTGTATTTACAACCTGTTCCAGGGTTAATTTCTGCTCCTTAATTTCTTCCGAAATCAAGCATACATTTGGATGTGTTTGGAGCGCAGCCTCTAAACCTATATGGCTTGCGGAACGCCCCATCAATTTGATGAAGTGCCAGTATTTTTGAGCGGAATTGGCATCGCGTTCAATATTGCCAATCAATTCGGAATAGGTTTTAACGGCTGTGTCAAAACCAAAAGAAATTTCTATATACTCGTTTTTCAAGTCGCCATCTATGGTTTTTGGGCAACCTATAACGGCACAGCCAACTTTTTTTGCCGCAAAGTATTCAGCGAGAACCGCAGCATTTGTATTGGAGTCGTCGCCGCCTATTATTACAACTGCATCCAGTCTCAGATTTTTCACAACTTCTATGCACTTGTCAAATTGCTCGGTACTCTCCAATTTTGTTCTGCCGCTTTGGACAATATCAAAACCGCCTGTATTGCGATACTTAGCCATGAGCAAATAGTCTATTTCAATGTATTTTCCTTCAACAAGGCCTGATGGTCCGCCTATGAAACCGTAGAGTTTTGAGCCTCCTATAACGGCTTTGATGCCATCAAAAATTCCGGCTATAACATTGTGCCCACCCGGAGCTTGCCCACCGGAGAGAACAACACCAACATTCAAGGGTCCACCCGCAGTTTGTTTTTCTTCTGCGGCGTCAAAAGTTAAAATTGGCGCACCATAAGTATTTGGGAAAAGAGTTTTTATTTGCTCTTGGTCGCTAACAGATTGCGTGGCCCCTCCAGATTTGATTATAACTTTTAAAGCCCCTTTGCGAAGCGAGGGTGGAAGTTTAGGTTTGTAGCCAGCGCGAGCAGTACCAAGAACAGAAAGATTTTCAGACATTTTTTCTCCATACATAATGTTTTTGAAGAATATAGCAAATTTTCGAGCAGCCGTTGTCTATTGCATACAAAACAGCCCTGAATCTTTATACCAGTCAAGCAAGCTATATTGGTTAAAAAGAGTATCATTTGCAAAAGGAATGTAAATGCTTATCCCGCAGCTCTTTTCAATGGGAAATTCATCCAAAAAATAAGGCGTGAAATCATTGTAAATTACTGTTCTGGAAATCTGCTTTCTTAAAGCAATAAAATCGCTTTCATTTAAAATTATATGTTCCAAATAATCTTCAAAATCAAAAAGCAATGCGGGTTTCCTTGTATCATATCTTTGGATAAGTTCCCTATTCGGGCAAATTTCATTTTTTATGGTTCCTTTTACCAAATTTGCCAATAACTCTAATTGCTTGGTATCAATTATGGCTATGGATGCAGATTGCAAATTGCCATTTCTATTTTTATAGTATTCCATATACGCTAATGCTATTTCTCCGTAGTTAGGTTCTGGCATTACCAAAAAAGGGAGCGTTTTTTCGTAAGGAAAACCAGCGACAAGCGTTTCGGTAGGGGAAGCAATTATTATTTTCGTTTTGTTTCGCAACTGATACAAAACCTCTATCCCGCTCATTAAGCAAGCATCAAAAATAATAAAGTCTAAATTTTCTGGCAGAGCTTCCGCAAGGTCTGTAATTTCCATTTCTTTGTTTTCATCTTTCCCAAAGGAACGGGTGTTTGTTTCTTTTATGTAGTCGTAAACGCCTTCGGGCAGCCAGCTTGTTCCGTGAGACCATAGGATTACGCCGTAGCTTTCTGCTGGAAACAGTGAAAAAATTTCGTCTATTACAGATTTAAGAATTTGCTTGGATGCGGAATTTTGCGTATTGTATTGCTTGACCGTATCTATTGCTCCTTTTTTGATTTTTAGCAAATTTGGATTGTTGTTTGGGGTGTCTATATATACAAGCAAATTGTATTCGCTTGGGATTGCTGCTTTTTGCATATCGTCAATATTTTTATATGCGCTTTTGTATAGGTTGTTATCGGCTGCCATATAAACGAGTATTGTACGTATGGCAGGTTCCTGTTCTGTGCCGTCATTGGAACAAGAAAGGCATAGGCAAGCAACTAATAGCAATAATATTCTTTTCAATTCACTCCGCAGACTGGCTGACTTTAATTATACCAGAGCCACAAGCATCGCCGCCAATGGTTGCAATAAACTCTCTTTCTTTTCCAGTTTCATTTTTGTCTGTAGAAAAAACTATTTTCTTTTCATCAAGTATATTAATAGTAAACCAAGAACCTTTTTTTATGTATGGAGGCTTGAAAATAATAGATTCAGATATAATGCCTATATCTGAGCCTCTAAGTATAATAGTAAACCAAGGTCCTTTCTTGTTAGTTACAGTTACACTATCTATCCCTCCTTCGGCACTAAATAATAATTCCTCTTTTGACAATTCAATAGGAAGAGGGCATTGAATTATTGTAAAGCTTCCGGTATATGAATTATCCTTTATATATATATTCTGCATTCTCTCTTGGTCAGTATCGTTTTGTTTTACCGAAACAATTATTGTGCTATCATCTTTTTTTACCGTGCTAAACCAAGAGCATTCTATTTTTTCATGTTCAATAAACTTACATCCTTTAAATTCTAATACTTTTTGTCTATCCCAAAACCACCAATAAGTATCATCAAGAACAAATACGCTATCAATCCCTTCCTGCGAATTAAATGATAATTCCCATTTAGATATGTCTATTGGTTGGAAACAACAATCAGGTTGCGAATTCGAATGTTCACAAGAGCACAAAATCAAGCAGAAAAGAAGTAATAGGCGTTTCATGGCGAGTGACCATTATTTGTATATATTTGGAGCCATTTTTATCTGATATTGATAATTTTTTGGTTCGCTGGATTTTGTACCTGTATTGGAATCAAGATGTGCCAGATCTGAGTTAAATACACCAATTGCAAAATAACCATCGTACATGCCACTCCATCCCCAGTTATTATGTATATGTTCAACGTCAGAACTTCTCGTGCCAAAAAATCGCCGACGTTTCAAATAGCCGTCTATTACCCAAACATGGCAACTGTCATAACTTGTAGAAACTGTTATTCCTAAAAATTTATGATCTATTTTTTTAGAACAACCCCTTGCAATTAGTGGTCGCTTATTATTCAAAGAAGTAATAATGGCACTTGAATTGTAATCTATTATTCCTCCTGTTTTAAACCCTTGCTTTGATAAAAAATTTACAGCGTTATCTATATTTGAGCTACTACCGCCACAACCGTAATTCATGCTTACTCCTTTGCCTATTTGCTGAAATAGGTTTGCTAATTGATTTTTTACATTATCAGGTGCGGAAAGTACAGAACTGTCCCCTGCCCCAGGATAAGCCTTTCGTCTTGATAAAGCAGTGTACTTGTTTAAATCTGTCCAGTTAAATGAATAGCCATTTATACTATATGGATACCCCCAACGAGCCATGATTTGCGCCACCGCAACGGCAACACAGCCTGCCGGATATTTATCATCTATACGACTATAGCATTGTCCCCCAAGATTGTTATTGAAAGGCGTTCCCTGCCCCCATTCCACTGGCACAAGCGGCGATATTAAATTTATAATTTCCGTTCTAATAACAGCATTATCCTCCTCGCCAGCCTTAGTTCTTGTTTCGTCAATTTCAGCATCCAATTTCTCCAAAATACCGGCGAGCAAAGAATCCTTCTGCTGCTCTGTTTCTGCAATGGAATTAAGCATATAATCCTCCAAGCGTTCCAAAAATATAGCCACGCCGGGGTTGTCTATTGAATCTGCCAAAGAACCGCTGCCTGTGAATGCAAGCAGAGGGTCGTCAATGCGGGTATCTGCGGAAACAATGGCAAAGCCGAGGCTGTCGGCAAAATTCAAAACATAGGCTAAAGTGTCTGGGATTTCAACATCGCTGAATCCGCTGGACTTTAAAGCAACGGCTTTGGCATTGCCAGATACTAAGGCGGAAATGAAATTTACTTTCCTGCTAACGCCGGATTTGAGGGCATTTTCGCCGTTCAAAAAATCAATCACCCAATTAACTTGTTCCATAACCTCGTCAATGCTGACGCGGTTATTGTCACTGCGCATACTTAAAAGGATTTTGGTTTCCGTTTCTGTGAGCTGGGTTTCTGCTTTGCCAAAAGTTGAGGGTTGTTTTTCATCGTCATTGGAACAGGAGGCGAAAAAAGCAATGGCAAAAAATGCGCAGACAAGTTTATGTATTCTCATAGAAAATCTCCTTTTACACAAATATATATATATTTTTTTTAAATAAAAACAATTTTTGTATTCAAAAAATGTCTATAATTCCCAAATTTTTCTACATTCCGTTGAGTGTCCTCTACCATAAGCACCATACGCACAGCAAAAATCTGTAAAATGTACGGAGAAAGAACTGTTGTGAAGGATGTTTCCCTAAGCGTTTCTAGGGGCGAGATTGTGGGGCTTTTGGGACCAAACGGGGCTGGCAAAACCACTTCGTTTTACATGATAGTTGGGCTTGTGCGCCCAGACAAAGGATATATATTTTTGGATTCCAGAGACATAAGCCGCTTACCCATGCACAGCCGCGCAAAATTAGGGCTTGGCTACTTACCACAGGAGGCTTCTATTTTTCGCAAACTCTCAGTTGAAAACAACATAATGGCAATTTTGGAAACACTAAAACTAAACCGCAAGCAACGCAAAGAAAGGCTAGAACAACTGTTAGAAGAATTTAAAATAACCCATATAAGAAAAACCATAGCGCACAGTTGCTCCGGCGGAGAACGCAGGCGATTGGAAATAGCACGTGCCATTGCAAGCGAACCCGGCTTTCTTTTGCTGGACGAACCTTTTGCTGGCATAGACCCAATCGCCGTAGATGACATTAAATCTATGGTAAGTTCGTTGAGGTCTAAGGGCATGGGTATTTTGATAACTGACCACAATGTCCGGGAAACTCTTTCCATAACGGACCGTGCTTATATCATGTACAAAAGCGAGGTGCTAACGGAGGGGACTTCTCAATTTTTGGCAAACGATGAAGAAGCAAAGAGAATTTATTTGGGCGAATCGTTTTCTTTGGGTTGATTTTATCATTCTGCTTTCATGGTAACGCTTTGAACCTTGTCTTTTGAAACATAGTTTTCAAGAATCAAATCTTTGCCTGGAAATCTGGAATTCAGATTTTTTTTCAATTTCACCGCTTCTTCGTAAAATTCAGCATCAGTTAATTCTTTGCTTATGCTATAATGAACTGCGTTGTCTCTTATTTCCACATGGACATCATCACCAAGCCCTCTTGCCAAATTTGTCAAAACCTGCTGCGTTTTTATCGCTCTATCGTGAGATTCCCTTGCTGCTCTGGCTCCGGCAGAATCACCGTCTTTTTCGAGTTTTTCGTAAAGAATTTTCCATATGCTATCGTTGTAGGGATTTTTAACGAGTGCTTTTTTTAAATCTCTGTTAATTTTATTACTTAACGCTTCGTCTTTGTCTTTCTGAGCGGAGGAATCTTCTACTATTATACGATGGAACAAGCCAGCCGGGTCGCTAACATTATCACTTATCCAGCCAGCGGGATTAGCGACAAAATTCTCCGCTTCTATCTGAATTTGCCCAGCGCGAATTTGATATTTATTGTAACCAAAAAAGTAAGAAATCACAGAGACAAACAAAACAGCGGCAGCGGCTATTATAAATGGCCATTTTTTGTCACCTATGCCTTTTCTAGAGCCAACAGTCTGCAAATGCCCGGAACTGCTTTTTTGCCGCGACACGGCTTCGGTATTCTCTATTTCGCATACTGCACCGTATTTTTCAAGAATATCCATCATGTTGGTAGCTTCTTGTTCATATTCTGTGGATAGCACAAGAAGGGGAGGAATTTTTAAACCTGCGGATATTTTCCCTGAATCTAGCCCTGGCAATGAAAGCAAGTATTTTACGAGGGTTTTCATATCTCGTTGTGCAGATAGTTTTACAATTCTTAGTTTATACACGTCTTTGAATATAGAAAAATGTCTGAACCACGATTCATCTGATCCTGTTTTTTCTATATTTATCCCCATGAAATGCACAGTTAGAACCCGCAATCAAAAAAATGTTTTTGATATTCCGCAAATCGCGAGTTTGCGCTCAGATTTTGAAATTAAAAAAGAAAAGGAAGCCTCTAAAGTCCGCATATTGGAGACCTGGCCCGACGGCTCGCTCAGGCTCGTGATGGTAAACGGAAAAGTTCTATCCGTCACAGTGCGCAAAAAAACCAACGGTTTTCCAGATTCCGTTGAAATAAATGGCACACGCTATAATGTTGATGTTAGCAAAATAGACAGTTCCCACTATAGCAGCACAGAAAAACCGGCGAAACAGGCAAGCGGAAAAGTGGTAGCCGTGCTGCCCGGGCAAGTTTCCAGCTTGCAGGCAAAGCCCGGACAATCAGTTAAAAAAGGACAGCTCCTAGGAATTTTGGAAGCCATGAAAATGGAAAACGAAATTTTAGCCCCTTGCGATGGCAAAATTCAGGTTGTGAAAATCGAACAGGGGCAAACTGTTATGCGAGGCGACTTGATTTTGGAAATAGGTTAGAGTGTCTAGGACATTTTTCATAGGCGATGTTCATGGTTGCATAGAAGAACTTGCCGAATTGCTCGAAAAATTTTCACCAAATGCAAACGATAAAGTTTATCAGGTGGGCGATGTAATAAATAAAGGACCAAATAGCCTTGCCACGCTTGAATTTGTTTTAAAAAACAATATAAAATGTGTAATGGGAAACCATGAGGCAAAACTCTTGCAAATTCTGAATAAACAAAAAACAGAGCTAACACCCAAGGAACTAAAATTTTTGGATAACGTTCAAAAACCGGAATGGGTAGCCAACGTGGTTTCAAAATTCCCGCTGTGGATAGATACAGGCAAAGAACTTTTATTACACGCTGGTTTGGAACCGGGGAAAACTTTGGAGCAAACAAGTTCAAAAGAAATTTTAACCATAAGGCTGTGGGAAGGAAAACCGTGGTATGAGCAAGTTGTTGTCAGTGGACGATTAATCATTTTTGGGCATTGGGCTATGAACGGTCTCGTGGACTTTCCCCATGCAAAAGGATTGGACACGGGCTGTGTTTACGGAAAACTTTTAACAGGATATTGCCCCGAAGAAAATAAATTTTACCAAGTGGCAGCAAAAAAAATTTATGCACCATTGGCAAATGGATAAAATTATTTATACTTATCCAACTCTTCAAACCATTTTTGCCAAAATGGAGCGTTGGGAATAATTGCGAGCAATTTGCGCATCGCTTCGTTATAGTCATTTATTCCGGTGCCGCGAACCATTTGCCCTCTTAAAGTAAAGTATAATTCATCGGTGCAGGAGCGCCCTTCCAAAGATGGCAAAAAAGAGCATTGCGGACCGTAAGAGCTATTGTTTTCGCAAAACACCTCTGTTGAAACTGGAATTAATTTAAGCCCGTAAGTACAAATGCCTGTTTCAATTTTATACCTCGAAGAAATTTTAGACGCAAGTGCCTGAGAAATTTGCTCATCCCCTCCACACCATATAATCTTGAATTTGGAAGAAAATTCTCCATAACTCCTAATCATCTCTTCATAAGATTCATTTTCTCGCAACTCCTCCTGTTTTCCCAACCCCTGCAAAACCTGCACAGCCATTATTTGCCTCATTCTTAAATTTTCCGCCACCTTAACAGATTCTTTTTTAGTACGCGGGTGTTCTTGGGCGAGCATCGTTTTAATTGCAATGCCTAAAGAATCATTTATTCGCCGCAACTCGCTCAAATACGGCTTTGCCGCATCCTCACGGCTCATGCAGGCAACTACCCCTATTTTGTTCCCGACTATTTTTGTTGATTGCAATCTTGCGTCTTGAGCATTCAAAAGCTCGGTAGTTTGTTTAACTTGAGAATTGAATTCCATTTCCAAAATTTCTTTATTTTCGCTCAAAAATTGTTTTTCATACTGTTCGCTGGCAAAAGTTATTGAAAGTTTTATCTGCGAAGAAATATCTGCGCGAGCTTTTGTCATAGCCTCTCGCTCGCTTTCTCCTATGCCGGAACCTCTAATATAACCTGCTGGGCAATTTATCTCTTCTAAAGAAATAATTCTCGCTTCACCTTCACTTCTTTTAGATTGAGCGCAATCCAAGCAACAAAAAACGAATGACAACAAAACGCAAAAGGTAAATTTTTTGCAAAACACTATTGTTCCTTCGCAAGTTTTCCAGCTTCGTCAAAATCGCCATATAAAAGATACTCTGCAATTTTGTCTATAATAGCTTTGGTTTCTTTTTTCCAAGATAACTTATTAAGGGCTTCAAGCGCGGCGTTGACGGGTCTTTCATCGTAAATCGCGCAAGCTTTGGCAATTACCTGCAACTGCCTGTGCAAAAAGTCCAAGTCTTCATCAACATCACTGCTGGGAGCGGCGTTATCATTTTCAAGCAGCATTCTTGCTTCTATGCGACGTATGGAGTCTATCAATGGCTTCGCATGAGTTTTAATAAAACTGCGATTCTGTTCTTTTCCGGCTAGTTCCAAGGCAAGAGCTTGCTTGGAAGTCGCTGCTTCGCCTATATTTGCCAAAGCGCTCTTCATCGCATGCACGCTTATTGTGAACAAACGCAAATCATCTTCTGTGATAATATCTATGCGTTCTAATGTGTCTTCCAATATTGGCAAGGACTGCTTGACATCGAGCAAGAAAACCGTTTGCAACACGGAATTAGGCTTTACTTCGTTTTTAAGACTGGACTCCAACTCGTTTTGTTTTTGCTTATGCGCTGCCGCTATTATTTCCGGTGTCTGTTTATCGCGAACAAGTTTGTTGAGAATGGCGTTGAGCTGCCGGATATCTATGGGCTTGGATATAAATTCATCAAAACCATTTTCAAGGAAAAATTTTGCCTGCCCCGTTATAGCATTAGCAGTAAGTGCCACTATGGAATTTTTATAACCTAAATCTCGTATTATTTTAGTCGTCTCCACGCCGTCCATTTTGGGCATCATGTGGTCCATGAAAATCACATCGTACACCTCGCCAGCTTTAATTTTGTCTATAGCCTCAAATCCGCTGGTAGCTAGGTCTATAGCCAAACCGTAAGGAACCATTAAACCTTTTGCCACATACAAATTAGAGTAAACATCATCCACTATCAAAACTTTGCCATAAGGCATATATTCGCGAATTATTTTAGCTTTCTTCATCTGGGAAGAACTGCTTATGCGGAAATTTTGAAGTTTTTCTGCAATCTCTGTGCCCAACACATCGGAACTGGCTCTCTTCTGAGGCAAACGCACGGTAAATTTAGTGCCTTTGCCTGGCTCGCTCTCAACTGAAATCATGCCGTTCATCATCCTCACCAAACGCCAGGTGATGTTCATGCCAAGACCAGTGCCTTCTACCGTGCGATTGATTTTTGGATTAAAACGAGCATATTCCGTGGTGAACACCGTATTTATCTGTTCCTCCGTCATTCCTTGCCCTGTATCGCTTACGCAGAAAACAATTGTATCATACTCATTTTCGTGAGAGGTCTCAACATGGACGGATAGTTTTATAAGACCTTCTTCCGTATATTTGTAGGCATTGGATAAAAGATTGTTTAAAATCTGCTTGATGCGCAGTTCATCGCCCAAAAATTTGGATGGTATGTTCTCATCAACTTTAAGCTCAAACTCCACAAATTTGCTGCTGCGCATCATATTTATATGCACAATGTCGTTGATAAGGCTTGCAGTTTCGTATTTTGCGACGTTGAGTTCCATTTTATCCGCTTCTATTTTGGATAAATCAAGTATATCGTTTATGATGCTTATCAGCAAATCGCCAGAATTATAAATTTCGTTAAATGCTTCTTTTATATGCGGCTGAAGATATTCGTCTTGCAACTGAATTTCGGTTATGCCCAAAATCGCATTCATAGGCGTGCGTATCTCATGGCTTATCCTCGCCAAGAAAGCAGATTTAGCGCGACTTGCGGCTTCCGCATCCGCCTGCTTTTTTGCCAGTACTTTCAGGTTGGTGACATCCTGCGCTATTTCGATATACCCCATTGTATCACCATTTAAATCTTTGAGTATTGCTGTATCAACCTGTAACGATATGTCCCCCACAGAAAAATACGTCTGCGTAATGCCTCTTTTCACGCAAGCGATACCGCAGTCTGGAGTATTGCAGACTGGCGAACCCCAATTGCTGCACGGCTTGCCTATTGCATCTTCAAATTTTATTCCCAAAATTTTTTCAACCGCCGTATTTATGAACGTCCATTTTGCATCGGCATCGGTAACAGATATGGGCAGCGGTATCGCATTTAGGATTGAATTATACCAATGTGCCATTGCCCGTGAGTTCTCATTTTCTTCGTGTATCTCGGCAAGCATTGCTTTTTGCTCGCGTAAATCGCGTGTGTATCCCACAACAATATAGTCGTCTTTATATTTAACGCGAATAAGCGTAACTTCGCACGGAATAGGCTCGCCGTTCAATTTCTGATGAATCCATTCAAAACGCTTGTAACCTTCTTCAAACGCTTTTTTGACAAGTTCAATGCCCTTTTCGTATGATAGTCTCCCGTCCGGCTGATATTCCGGCGAGAAATCGAAAAATCTGTCAAGATATAGCTGTTTATTCGGCATATCAAACAGCCTTATAGTTTCCATATTACAGTCTATAACGCGATAATCCCTGCTCCAGAAGTTTGCGCCAATCGGGGTAGAGTCAAACATAAGTTGTACCCGTTCCTCCGCCTCTTTTATTTCACGCAAATCACGCATATATGCGACCAAAACAAATTCGTTATTATGTTTAACGCGCACGATAGTACATTCACCGGGTATTAGTTCACCCTTTAGATTCCGATATGTCCATTCAAAATGGCAGTAACCCTCGGAAAAAACTTTTTCATGAAATTGATCCATTTTTTTGCTTGATAGCTGCCCATCCGGCTGGTATTCCGGCCAAAGCTCAAAAAATTTCTCGCGAAATTCCTTTTTGCTTGATAATCCAAACATATTAACCGCAGCATCATTGCATTCAAAATAGTCAAATTTTTCATTGTGAATGTTGGCACCCAAAGGCATGGAGTTAAACACAAGCCGCATACGTTCATCCGCATTATCTTTCTCTATAGAAATACGCCCCAGTATTATAATGAGTATTACTGCCAGCACCGTACCCAGTGCGGTAAGAAACAAAGCCATGTTTCTTGTGCTTTGATAATATTTGTCTCTGGGCGTTACCACTCCCATATACCAGCCATTGTAGAGCCTTTGGATAAAGACGATGGATTTGATACCACGGTAGTCAGTCGTTGTGATCTCATGAATATAACCATTCTGCTTCAATTCATCTTCATAAGCTGCTATATAGCTTTTCACGTCACGTAACCGCATACCCAGCATCGAAGATTCTGGGTGGGCGATTAACTCCATGTTCTGATTTAACAGGAATCCGTAACCGTTTTCGGCAAATTGCGTATTAATGGCGTGCTGCTTGACCCTGTCAACGAATATATTTAGGCATATAATACCCAGAGGCTGGTGAGCTTCATTGAAAATGCGGCGTACAAATGTAATTGTTTCTTCTTCTGTGGCTACATTAAAATATGGCGGAGTGACTCCTATGTCCCCGTTCGCCTCAACAGCCGCAATATAAAATGGACGGTTTTGCATATCATAATCATCCGGCGGCTTCCAATTCACATCTCCGGTTAGAAACAGCCCACCATACACATCGAAAAAACCATAAAAACCATTGACGCCCAAAAGACGTTTTTCCTCGTTATTTTGCATATAATTATTGATATTCTGAATATAACTATTCACCGTTTTGGCATCAATGCCTATTAAAATCATGTTACGGATAGTTTCTGAAATACCTGCCAATATTGTTTCCGGTTCCAGCATATCGGCTTTGATATTGGCTTCCGTATATGAAATAGCGTCTTTAATATCCCTCTCCAAGTGCTTGCTCTCAATATCGCTTACAAAGGAGTAGCTTACGGTAATCATTAACGTAAAAGCGACCAGAATAAAAAACGTTTGCAGATAAGGTAAACGACTAATCACAATGCCTAAGATTCTTAGTCTTTTCCTCATCCTAGAATAAGCTTTTTTCACCTATCTCTTACCCCACAGCCCTGAATTGGTTGTGAATCTCATAAAAGACATCAGTAATTTGAGGGTCAAAACTTTTGCCTTTTTCGGACATGATTATGCGCACCGCTTCTTCATGCGGGAAAGCTGGTTTATAAACTCTTTCCGAAACAAGCGCATCATAGACATCTATAATTGCGAGTATGCGCCCTTGCAATGGAATTTCAGTACCTTTCAACTCATGCGGATAACCGGAACCATCCCAATGTTCGTGATGATATCCCACAAAAAGTTTCGCATAGTAAAGAAAAATTCCTCCGCTGGTTTGCATAATCATATTGTCAATAATTTTTTCTCCTGCCGTAACATGTGTTTTCATCTCCTCGTATTCTTCTTTGGTAAGCTTGCCCGGCTTGTTCAAAATCAAATCTGAAATTGTAATTTTACCCACATCATGCAATTTAGACGAGCCAATCACCATATCCTTATCCCAATTCTGCAATTCTTCAGTATAAATTCCGCGTTCCAGCATAGCCTCAATCAACATTCCTAAATATTTTGCGGAACGTTCGATGTGACCTCCGGTCATTCTATCCCTATCTTCTACCAATTCCGCTATAATGGATATAATGCTGGTATTCAGTTGTTCAAGCTGCTGAGTTTTTTGCCTTAACAATATTGTTTGTTCCAAAATGAGTTCTTCTATATGCAAATGGCGTGAAATGCGATTCAACAGAACAGACGTCGAAAAAGGTTTGGTCACAAAATCCACAGCTCCTAGCTCCAAGCTACGCACTTCTCTGGCTTCGTCCCCAAAAGCTGTTAAAAATATAACGGGAATATGTTCCGTCTTTTTGTTTTCCCTCAACCTTTGCATGGCGGTGAAACCGTCCATTTCAGGCATTTCAATATCCATTAAAATTAAATCTGGCGTAACTTTTTCAAGAAGCGTAAACATCTTAGCTGCAGAAAGCAAAGTTAAAACCCTATAGCTACCCTCCAAAGCCTGCTTGGCCTTGGTTAAGTTAACTGCGCTGTCATCTACGACAAAGATGATTTTCATATTGCTTCCTTTTTTATTCAAAAATAGTCTACGTCTTACGTTAATATATATTAATTATCCAGCAATAATATATATTTTTTATAAAATCATAAAATAGCCTCTTTAACTGCGCTTCCCATCCCCTCTGTACCCGTTTTTTTGCATCCGTCCACCCAAATATCGCCAGTACGGACCCCTTTTGATATAACATCTTCGACCGCAAGTTCTATTGCCCTGGCAGCTTCCTCTTCCTTAAATGTATAACGCAGCATCAAAGCAGCGGAGAGTATCTGCGCTATGGGGTTTGCAACACCCTTGCCCGCTATATCTGGCGCGGAACCCCCGGCAGGCTCATAAAGCCCAAAAGAACCTTCCGCTATGCTTGCGCTGGGCAAAAGCCCCATAGAGCCTGTGAGCATAGCACACTCATCGCTTAGAATGTCCCCAAACAGATTGGGGCAGAGCATAACATCCATATCCCTGGGCCTTCTTATCAGTTGCATCGCGGCATTATCCACATATATATGCTCCAGTTCTATCTCAGGGTATTCCTTTGCTACTTCCTTCACCACTTCGCGCCAAAAAACGCTTGTGGTCAAAACATTGGCTTTGTCCACGCTCGCCACCTTTTTTCTGCGGAGTTTAGCGGCTTCAAAGGCAAACCTAGCTATGCGTTCCACCTCTTTTCTGGTATAGACCATAGTGTCAAAACCTCTTTCATTTTCGCCAGCTCCATCTCTGCCCTTTGGCTGCCCAAAATAAACATCGCCTGTAAGCTCCCTTACGCAAAGTATGTCAAAGCCATCACCCACGATGTCTGCTCTGAGCGGGCACGCAGATGCCAGTGATTTATACACCCTTGCAGGGCGCAAATTGCAATATAATTTAAAGTGTTTGCGAAGGGGCAAAAGCGCGCCTCTCTCCGGTTGAAGCTCTGGGGGCAAGCTCTCCCATTTAGGACCGCCAACCGAACCGAAAAGTATGGCCTGCGCAGCCTCTGCTGTTTTAATTGTACTTTCTGGTAAAGGGTGTTTGTGCAAATCGTAAGCCGCGCCGCCAACCGGAGCGTATTCCAAATTCAAAGAAAACCCAAATTTTTTGCCTGCGGCTTCCAGAACCTTAATGCCTTCTTTCATAACCTCAGGACCAATGCCGTCCCCGGCAAGCACCGCTATGGAAAATTGTTTCATAAGCGGGTAATTTAGCAATTTTTTTTAAAGCCTTGACAAACTCCCAAAATTTTGCTATATTTGCTTAACTATGAAGAGAACCTTTCAACCTCATAATCGCAAGCGTGCCAACAAGCACGGCTTTATGCACCGCATGGAAGACCGTTGGGGGCGCGATGTACTTAGCAGGCGGCGTGCCAAAGGCAGAAAAAGACTCACCGTCAGCGATGAGCTATATAAAAAATAATTCG
>Ga0268262_10002711_pt1 | contig 20089 bp, 18 predicted proteins | sample TergutNc150P3_FD_190354 | JGI IMG/M metagenome (GOLD analysis project Ga0268262, IMG submission 190354) | Nasutitermes corniger P3 segment gut microbial community from laboratory colony in Florida, USA - Nc150 P3 (SPAdes) (version 2) | ecosystem: Host-associated > Arthropoda: Insects >... | reverse complement strand
CTTTCGCAAGTAAAGGTCTTGCCATCCTGAACAGCCTGATTGGCATCCTTAATATAATTACCGTAGACAACATCCACGTCGAGCAATTGCTTTCCTACGCGCTCCGGTACATAACTTGCTATAATAAACCCGTTGCTGGAGTAAATTGATACCGCAGAAATTTCTTCCCTGGTTTTTATGGTATTCTCTATAGTCGGCTGTATCGCGTCTATTACACAAAGACAGCCCACGCCTCCCACTACTTCGTTGTTACGATGATTAATGATGGGAACCATTATCCTGAAATACCAGGTATCTTTGCCGTCTATATTTCTTGGAACGGGATGTTCATACCTGTCATTGCGCGCGTTGGGACCTGTTAAATACGCCATGGCATCCGCTACATCGGTGGTAACCGTGAGATTTGCCTGCCCGTTTTCCATGCGATACGCGGAGGCATACTGCCCTGTGTCGGTATTACCGGGACGGCCAGCGTAGCGTGCGTCCATTCCGTCAACCGCGTTTGGCTTCCAGACAGTGTAGACTTGAAATATGGTAGTTTCCGCCCTTGCAACGGATTGCATCATGCTGTTATACATATCCCGCCTTCGGTCCACCGGATCGTCTTCAAAATCGCCAAAAATATTAGCCAGCGTGCGGGCGACCCGGTAAAGGCCGTCCTCCCTGCCCTGCCAGTACGCGGCGCGCTGGCTGGCAAGGTTATCAAGAGACCGTGTGCTTAAATCTATGCTTGTGGTAGAAGCCTGCTGCAATAAAACTACAGCGACTACAACTAAAATGACCGCCACAATGGCGATCATGATGATGCTCAGTTTGAAGGTGATTTTCATTAAATTTCTCCTTTACTTGTCTTAGTAAAAGATTATATCAGATCTATATTAAATTTGCAACTTATTAATGCACGAACGATTAATTTTCAATTATTCCTCATAATAGAGTTGATTTCCGCTTCGCAGCTTCTCATCGCCAGAATTGTTTGCTCAATAAGCTTGTCCAGATCCCAGCCCAGCTCAGCGGCGCCTTTATCTATTGTTTCCCGGTTACATCCCGCGGCAAAATTCAAAGTTCTATATTTTTTCTTGACGGATTTTAGTTCCATGTCCATCACGCTTTTCGAGGGCCTAATTATAGCGACTGCCCAAATAAGACCTGTAAGCTCATCCACGGTAAAAAGCACCTTTTCCATCAGGTGTTCAGGTTTTTCCTTTGCACCAGTCATGCCCCAGCCATGGCTGCAAACTGCGTGAATGAGCTCTTCATTGGCTCCGGCGTCCGCGAGCAATTGGCGAGCCTTTACGCAGTGTTCCTCCGGGTACTCGCCAAAGTCGATATCGTGAAGAAGCCCTACAATTGCCCAAAAATCCGCTTCATCTCCAAAGCCCAATTCTTTGGCATACCACTTCATTACCCCTTCCACAGTCAGCGCGTGCTGAATATGAAAAGGGTCTTTGTTATGCTTATTTAGCAAGTTCCAGGCTTTTTCCCTGGTTAAAGATGATTTTAGCGCCATTCCTCATTTTAACTGAAACTATTTCCAAGGACAAGCCGGATTGTTATCGACCCGCGATAGAATCGGCGTAGACCGGATTTTTAAAGCTAAGGCACACGTCCAGATTTTTCAGAATAGATATCGATACCAGGCAGTCATCCTTAAAATGCCACTCGGTGAAAAAAAAGGCGTTTTCGGTGCTGATTGCTTCAATCTCTTTGCCATCGCCTTTCTGATAAGGGGTTTCATAGTATTCAACGGCAGTGTCGAACATTCCATAACGCCTGAAAAGAACTTTCCTGTAATTCTCATATTTAGGTATCGCAGTGGTATTTGAAGAAGAATAAACCACGTTCCCGCAGTAAAAGCGGTTTACCCTGTTGAATAAAAGCATGATAAGCGCTTCTTCTCCCTCATATTTTGATACTGCCATAAGGCAATTAGCATCCTTAAAAATCTCCAATCCCCTATCCCTGAAAATAGCTTCAGCCCTTTCTATAGAAGTACCCCAGGGTATATCCCAAAAATGGGTTAGGGCTTTCTTGTTTTGGGCAAAACAAACCATCGGGATAAAAATAAGAGCGAAAGTTATTTTTTTCATATTTAATTATCGACTATATGAATAATGAAAATTACAGGCCAAGCTTTTCCAGGGTACTCTGCGCTTTGCGGGCAATACTGGCGCTGTGTTTCTTTTCATCCAATAATGAACGAGTTACATCGGCCATTTGGCGGAATTCGTTGTTCAGTATTAGATCCAGGGCAAGGGACTTCTCAATTACGCCGCCGCCCTGAATTAAGCGTAGAGCCACATTTTCCATGGAAGCTGCCTTCGCGGTACCCATTATTCTGATAAACCCGTTGTAAAGTGGGGTCTGGTTTTTTAATTTCGCATCATCCATTTCGGCTAATACGCGGCTGCCGTAAACTTCAGCGTTGTTTTGCAGAAGCATATCCGCCGCCATGATCCTTACTCGATCGGAATTCTTCCGCTCGGAAAAAAGCGAATCCAAAATGGCCATCGCTTCATCGTTATTAATCGCACCAAGGGCCTTTATTGCTTCGTCCTTAACGGTGGGAACCTCGTCATTTTCCGCCCTGTATTTTAAATAGGGAACCGCGCTTGCCATGCGGCGTTTCCCTGCGGCCTGGGCTGCCCCTATGCGCGTGCGGTAGTAAGAATCCCGAAACGCTTCCAAAATGGCGTTTTCAGTCGCCTCCCCTGAAAAGGGAGCAAGGGCAGCGACAGCGGAAGAGCGGACATTGGGATCCGGCGACGAAACAGCCTCAATAACAGCGTCCAGGCTTACCTCGTCCCCGATTTTTGATATTGCGTCAAGGGCAGCCATTCGCAAAACGCCCTTTTCCTCCGCATCGTTAATAAGGTCAGTAAGAAAAGAAACGCCATCCTTTGAGCCTGTATCGCCCAGGGCGTTTATAATATCCCGCTTTGTTTCTTCATTCGGGCTGCGGTCGGTGTAATAATCAAGCAAAAACGCGGCAACATTGTCCGCTTCTTCTTCCGGCGTCGCACGGCCCAGTGCCCTGAATGCATTGCCCAGGAACCTGCTATCCCCATGAACAATCAGATCTTCAAGAGCGTCAACAGCCGCGTTTGCCTTTACGCTTCCTATGTAATTTACAGCTGCCATAATCGAATCGTTTGCTTCCTGGTCGCGTTCCTCAATAACCCTGATTGCCCGTTCTTCAAGGCCGCTCTTTTCCGATTCGCCGAAAAAACTGAAAATCCCCGAAAGAATTGCCTTGTTCTTAGTTTTCTGGGCAACATCAATAAGCTCGCTATCCATGTAAGTAACTTTCTCGTTTTTTATAACCTGAATCAGCGAGGCAATTTCCGTGTCGGTCCCAAAGCGCAGGGTATCCAGGCGCTGTTTTTCAAAGGCGCTTAAAGCCGTTGGAGCCGGAGAAGCCGCCTGCGGCGCTTCGCCTGTTTCATCCGCCCATATATGCGAAAAAAATAAAACGCATAAAACAAGTAAAATTGCTCTTTTCATTCCCCACTCCCTATTCCCCATTCCCCATTCCCTTTTCTTCATTATATCTCGACAGAAAATCCTTTTTAAACTCCAAAAACCGCTTTCCCCTGATCGCCTTTCGGGCATTTACAACAAGCTCGTTTATAAAATACAAATTATGATAGCTTGCCAGGATTGAGCAGAGAATTTCCCTTGCTTTAAACAAGTGCCTTAAATAAGCCCTTGAATATGTACGGCAAACCTTACAGCCGCACTCTTCATCTATCGGCATAAAATCAAGGCGGTTTTCGGCTTTTTTTAAGGCGAAAGATCCCCTGTGGGTGAGAACGTTGCCGTTACGGGCGTTCCTTGTCGGAAACACGCAATCGAACATATCGATACCGTTTTCAATTGCAAAAAGTATATACTCCGGCGTCCCGATGCCCATAACGTATCTGGGCAGATCTTTTGGCAATAGCGAAGCGGTAAAAGCCAGGTAATCAAAAAAGACCTCTTCGCTTTCTCCCACGGAAAGCCCTCCTATTGCGATGCCCGACGGCTCTGTTTCAATAACCCGTTTGCAGCTTTCAGCCCTAAGGTCTTTAAAAAAGTTTCCCTGAACAATGGGGAAAAATTGCCCCCTGTATCCGGAGGCTTGTTCCAGTTCCCAGGCATTCTTTCCCCTTTCCATCCAAAGCGATGTGGTAAAAAGGGCATTTTCGGCTTCTTTCCTGGAAACTCCCCAGCTTGTGCAAACATCGAGCTGCATCTGTATATCGCTTCCCAGTATCGCCTGCAGCTCAACTACCTTTTCCGGGCTGAGGAAGTGATACGAACCGTCAATATGGGAACGGAATTTGATCCCATCGTCCGTTATTTTTCTGAATGGGGCGAGCGAATAAACCTGAAAGCCGCCGGAATCTGTCAGGATGTCTCTGTCCCATTTGGCAAATTTGTGCAGGCCCCCTCCCATAGAAGCTATAACATCCATCCCGGGCCGAAGATACAGATGGTAGGTATTGGACAGTATTATTTGAAAGCCTATTTCCGCCAGGTCGTCGCGTGTAAGGGCTTTTACTGTCCCGTTGGTTCCGACCGGCATAAAGGCAGGCGTTTCTATCTCTCCGTGGGCAAGGGACAGTGTTCCGGTTCTGGCTGATTTGTCTTCGCTGGTTATATTAAAAACTTGGCTCACCGGCGTCTCTTACGAATCAGGTTTTAGCGGTTCTCAAAAGCAGGAACGCCGCAATGACAAAAAGAAAAACCGGAAACCATGCCCCTATAAAAGGAGGAATATACCCCAGCTTGGCCATCATCATGCTTATCATTTCCGTAACATAAAAAACAACCGCTGATCCAAGGCTCGATAAAAGGCTCATTAACATTATGTTCTTCCTGAAACGCCCCCCCATGGAGATAGAAAGGGCAATGACAACAAAAGAAACCGCCGAAAAAGAAAACCTGTGGTGGAAATCCGCAAGGGCGTTGGTATACGGCAAACCAGCGAGCTTTAGGTCATCTACCAAAAGACGGGCGTCTTTAAAATGCAGTTCCTCAACATTTACCATGCTCCTTCTGAATGTATCAGGCTCTTCGCGGTATTTGTCGCTGCTGAAAAAAAACCTGTACTTCAAAAAACCGTTATTCCATTCGTAAATTACAGGGCTGACAAATTCCCAATGCTCGCCGTTCCATGAAGCCCTCTGCGCCCGTATAAGGCAGACAAGCTGCCCTTTTTCATCCTGTTCTATAATGCTTAATCCATGCAGGATTTTTCCGACAGAGTCATAATAATCAGCCGAATAGATCAACTGGCCGTTATTTGCTTTAACAACAATATCAGCCTGAAACTGGGATCGCTGTTCATTTAAAAGCGTCCTTGATATTTCATTTTTTATTTTTAAGGTCGGGATAACCACTAAATCGTCAAAGAAAAAAGAAAAGATTGAAGTGGCGAACCCAATTATCAAAAGCAATACGCTAAAACGCCAGAAGGGGATGCCCGCTGCAAAAACAGATGTTAATTCATTTCTTGCGTAGAGTTCGCCTAGAATATAAGCGGCTGCAAAAATTAATGAAATTGGCAGGGCGTAAGAAAAACTTTTTGGTACATAATACAGGCTGACGCGTAAAACATCCCTGGCAGCAACCTCGTTATTAAGGTACCGCGCCAGGTTGGTAAAAATATCAATCATAACAAGAAGCAGGACAAACATCGATGAGGCAATCGCAAATACGGGCAGAAACTGTTTAGTCAGGTATCGATCAAGGATCATTTTTGAATCCTTACAATAAAAAGTACTAACCCAATGAAAAATGACAAAATATTGGGAAGCCACATTGACCAAAACGGCGAATATCCCAGGCGTATTCCCACTGTTTGCCCTGCAACCATCATAATCCAAAACAAACACGATATTATCAAGCCGAGAATTAAGCCTACAGTCTGGCCGCTTTTTTTCGCGAAAAGCCCCAATGAAACGGCGAGAAATACAAACGTAAGCGCCCCGAACGGTATTGAAAACTTTTTCATATACTCAAACCTGTGGACAAAATAACTCCTGTCCTTTTTCATCACACCGGCAATCTGGTACTCTTTGGTAAAGGCTTCCAGATTTCTCTCCCTGCGGTTCCAGGCTGATTCCGGGGGGCCTGCCCTGAGGCTCTCTTCAAGATCAAGGGCATGAACCAGGCATTTGGCATATTGCTCATCCAGCCTGTCTCCCAGCTCGACGCCCTTAACCTCAATCGCTTTTCGCAAATCCGTAGAACTCATCTGGTTCGGGCTTATGGAAGATATCGCCTGAATAAGATCGCTTTGCGGAACCCAGTAGCGCAGGAAATCCGTGAAAGCGTAGTCATAATCGTTTCTGACAACATCTTTTGAAGACTGCATAAAAGCTTTTGTAAGATCAAGGCTGAGCCCTTCCCTGCCCCCATCCTTTAATTCGGCTTCCTGGGCCATTATAATGCGCCTTTCGCCGTCGCTGGTTCTGTCAAGAATTATAATGTTCCCAATCACAGCTCCTTGAACCGGCCCGGTTACAATTGTTGTATCCTTAAAGCGTTTAACGGAATTGGACTCCAGTTCCAGCTCCGGAGTAGAAACCAGAATTCTCCGGTAAAGTTTTGACAATTGAATATTGCCTGCCGGAAGCAATACGTCATTGGTAAAAAAAGAAATTACTGAAATAAAAATTCCCAAAGCCAGGGCGGGAATTAACACCATCCTGTATGAAAGGCCCGAAGCCAGAATAATCAAGACCTCGTTATCGGAACTCATCCTTCCAACGGTTATAAGGGTTCCCATAAGGGAAGCGAAAGGCGAAGACATTGCTATTACCTGAGGCAGGGCAAAAAACACCAGCATCATAACCTGATAAAAAGGGACGTGTTTGGCCAGTATTTCCTGAGCCATAAGAAGCAATTGGTTCACAAAAAAAACAAAAAAGAAAAAAAGAAAAGAAACAATAAACGCGAAAAGCATATCCCTGATGAGGTATATGAATAAAGTCCGGGACATGATTCGATCCGGCGCCGGCTGTGCCTGAGCAATCATTTTACGGCTCCCTATGTGCCTGTTGATCCGAATCCGCCGGAGTCGCGTTCGGTTTCCGAAAGACGCTCAACTTCAGATATTGACGCGCGGACAACCGGAGAAATAACCATTTGCGCTATCCGGTCGCCGTTTTTTACCGTAAAAGATCCGGAACCTGTGTTAATAAGTATCACTTCAAGTTCCCCCCGGTAATCCGAATCTATTGTTCCTGGCGAATTTAAAACGGTTATTCCCCATTTTAAAGCAAGCCCGGAACGCGGCCTTACCTGTGCCTCGTACCCTTCGGGAATCTCCAAAAACAGGCCGGTAGGTATTTTTGCCCTTCCCATTGGCTGGATCTCCAGATCGGAAGGTATGAACGCCCTGATGTCCAGGCCGGCGGATCCGCCTGTTTCGTATTCAGGAAGCGATACTTTCTCGCTCTTTTTTTTGACCCTAAGCATAGGGGCGGTTTCCTGAACCATAGCCATCCGGCAGCGCCCGTTTATAGCGCCTAATTGCGGCGGAAATCCCGCCTGTTATCTGACCTTCCGCCTGAAGAATTTCCTCCGGAAGGTCCCCGGCTTCCTTCATTTGAAAAGCCAGGATCGATAGCGTCAATGTATGAAAGGTTAAGGCGCCCTGCCTTGTCTATTTCTATGAGTTTCACTTTAATTTTTTCACCTTCCCTGACCACATCGGTTACCTGCGCGACCCGCTGGCGGGAAAGCTTGCTGATATGTACCAGCCCTTCCCTGCCCGGAAGTATTTCCACAAAAGCGCCGAAATCCATTATGCGTTTGACAGTGCCATCATAGATTTTGCCTACTTCTGGGTCCAGGACTATACCCAGTACCGCCGCTTTCGCGTCTTCCGCGTCTATGGAACTCTTTCCAAATATGGTAACGGTTCCGTCGTCTTCGGTATTGATTTTAACGCTGTACTGTTCGCAAAGCGCTTTGATATTTTTCCCGCCGGGACCAATCAACGCGCCGATTTTATCGGTGTCGATGCGCAAGGTTACTATTTTTGGCGCGTATTCGCTGATTTCATCCAAAGGCTTGCTTATCGTCTTGTTCATGATGGAAAGAATATGTAAGCGCCCGCGTTTCGCCTGGTCAAGCGCGTTCCGCATAATTTCAGGATTTACCCCGGCAATTTTAATATCCATCTGAAAGCCGGTAATGCCGTCTGCTGTACCGGCGACCTTAAAGTCCATATCCCCAAGGTGGTCTTCCTCGCCCAGGATATCGGAGAGAATGGCATAGCGGGCTCCCGGCGCGTTGCTTTCGGTTATCAGCCCCATGGCAATTCCTGCCACCGGCTTTTTCATAGGCACTCCGGCGTGCAGCATTGAAAGGGTTCCGCCGCAGACCGAAGCCATGGAAGAAGAACCGTTGGATTCCATTATTTCAGAAACAACCCGTACCGTGTAGGGAAAAACCTCTTTTGGCGGAATCATGGCTTCCAGGGAACGGCGCGCCAGGTTTCCGTGCCCAATTTCGCGGCGGCCTGTGCCCATGCGCCCGACTTCCCCGACAGAAAAAGGAGGAAAGTTATAATGAAGGATGAAATGCTCCCTCTTGTCGCCTTCTATGTCATCGTAAATCTGCTCGTCAAAAACCGTCCCTAGGGTTGTCACCACCAGCGCCTGGGTTTCGCCCCTTGTAAACAGGGCCGAACCATGCGTCCGCTTGAGTATGCCGATTTCGCAGGTTATGTCCCTTATGTCCTCGGTTCTCCTGCCGTCTACCCTGATTCCCCTGTTTAGTATAGATGACCGCAGGATCTCATACTGCATGTCCTCAAAAAGGGCGTCGAAAAGTTTTTTCTGATTTTCGTCTTCCAGTTGGGCGGCATGATGATTGGCCAAATCGGCTTTCACTTTTGAAATGGCTTCGCGCCGCTCCTGTTTGCCTTTCAGGAAGCAGGCGGTTTCGAGCAGCGGGCGGGCGGCAGCAGCTATAGCGTCCCGGTTTTCCAGCTCATGGGAAATTTCCGTCAGAGGCAGTTTCGGCTTGCCCGCCTGTTCCCTGAGTTTCTCTTGCAGCAGGCAAAGCTCTTTGATCATGCCGTGGGCTTTTTCCAGGGCGGAGATCATAACATCTTCGCTTACCTCATTCGCGCCGCCTTCCACCATGGTGATCCCGTCTTTAGTCCCGGCTACTACAATTTCAAGGGTCGATCTTTCTATCTGCTCGTAGCTTGGGTTCAGGACAAGCTCGCCGTCCACCTGGCAGACGCGGGCGCCCGCGATAGGGCCGCTAAACGGAATATCGGAAATATGTACCGCAGCCGAGGAGGCGACAATTGCCAGAATATCTGTGGGGTTCACCTGATCTGCTGAAACAGCCGTCGGAATGACCTGGATTTCGCGGCCAAAGGCTTTTTCAAAAAGCGGTCTCATCGGCCTGTCGATGAGCCTTGAAACAAGAATTTCCTTGTCCTTGGGGCGGCTTTCCCGTTTTATAAAGCCCCCGGGAATTTTTCCGGCGGCGTAGTATTTTTCGTTATAGTCGACGGTAAGGGGGACATAGCCCAGACCCTCAAGCGCTTCGCTGGAAGCGCAGACAGTGGCTATTACCGCCGAGCCGGCGTATTGGGCAAAAACAGCGCCGTTCGCCTGTTTTGCGATCCTGCCGGTTTCCAGGATCAGTTCTTGTCCGGCGATTTGAAATGTTACCTGCTGGAGCATAATTATTTACGCAGCCCCAATTCTTTTATCAGGGAGCGGTATTTTTCAAGATTCGACCTTTGAATATACTTTAACATCCGGCGGCGCTGCCCAACCAGAATAAGCAAGCCTCTTTGGCTGGATTTGTCTTTTTTAAACTGTTTGCAATGCCCTGTCAGCTGGTTTATGCGTTCCGTGAGCAGAGCAATCTGAACTTCCGAAGCTCCTGTGTCTTTTTCGTTTTTACCGAACTTCTTAATGATGGAGTTTACCTCATCTTTCTTTAACGCCATTTATTCACTCCTAAAATGTCCTAATATATATAAACAGGCTAATGCTCATTCTGTAACAACATTAACAAACTCAAGGCTTTCCGCTTCCATAGGCAGAAAAATTTTCCCTTCTTCCGAGGACACTTGCCCGGCTTTGCCGGCGGCAAAGCCATATGGAAACATCAGAACAGAATAACGGCCCGCAACCGGTGCAATTCTGCTTACGGAACAGAGATCATAAACATATCCTGATCCATTGTATTCGGGCTTTATATCCGACAAGTCCAGGCTGAAATTCCGTCCCAAAAGCTCTGACGCCAGCTTTAGATTCCCCGCGAGAACCGCCTGCCTGATTAAGCTGGAACTGACAGGCCCGCTTCCCGCTGAATAAACCGGCGGAATAAGCTCTGTCGGGATTCCCTTTTCTTCATTCACCTTTCTGGCAAGAACAGCATCGGTATCCTGCCGGAATCCGCAACGGAAATTATCGCCGATGGCCAAAAAAGCCATCTTTCGCTTAGCCCCAAGCAGATCAAGGAATTCCCTTCCCTTTAGCTTACTGAAATTTTCAGAAAAGTCAATCAGGACAAGGAACTTAACGCCCAGGCTGTTAAAAACTTCCATTTTCTGTTTCAAGCTGTAAATATCCCCTTTATACGATCCTGGAGCTCCGGCTCCCGCAATCCGCCATAGCACCTTTTTTGGGTTTTCCCTGAAAGTTACAACAGTCGGGTTTGGCCCACGCCTTACTATCTTTTCTATAAGCGCCTGGTGGCCAAGATGGACGCCGTCAAAAACCCCGATTGCCATCGCCGAGCTAAAATCCGGTGGGGAATCTTCAAAAAACTCCTGCCACTCAATTACCCGCAAAGACATGGCCGTAGCTCCATTTTCCGTTTTTGCGTTCCAAAAAACCCAAAAAATTCAGGCGATCCCTTGCAAAGACTCCAGCTGTATCTTTTTCTGTAGAAAGGTTTTCTGTTTTAATAAAGCCGTCAAGGCTCTTGCCATGGATAAAGCTTTCTTCCGCGTTGGAATCAATAAATAAAAAAGGGAGTTGAAGTTTTCTAAAAAGAGAGGCGTTTATTGGATGTAAATCTTTAACGTTAAGGCACTCTTTATTCACGGCGTCTTCCAGGCAGAAAGGCCCAACCATGTTTCGCTTCAGGGCGGAAAGATGCGCCCTTGTCCCTGCGGCAATGGCTATGTCCCGCGCCAGGGATCGTATGTAAGTCCCGGAAGAGACACGAACGCGAATCCGGCCTACAGGCGGAGACCAGGAAACAAGCGCAAGCTCATGGACTGTCACCTGCTGTTTTTTCATTTCCGGCTCTTTCCCTTCCCGTGCAAACTCATAGGAACGCCTACCGTTAATGTGCTTTGCCGAATAAGCCGGAGGGGACTGAAGGATTTCCCCGCAGAAGCTTTCAAGCACAGCCTCAATTGCTTCGCGGGAGGGAAGCTCCCCTTTGGCAATAACAGTCCCTTCCGGGTCAAGGGTATCGGTTTCTTCGCCGAATAAAATATCGGCGGTATACTCCTTGGTACAGTTAATAAAAAGGGGATTGAGCTTTACCCCCCTGCCTACAAGAACCACTAGCAGGCCGCTCGCGAATTTATCTAAAGTGCCTGTATGGCCAACTTTGCCCGTAGCAAAAACCCTTTTTACCGCTGCCAGAGAATCAAAAGAAGTAACACCCGCCTCTTTATTTAGCAGCAAAAGGCCGTGCCCTGAGCCTTGTCTTTCCGATTCGGCCATTTACAGGCTTTGCCCTGTTTTATCCGGATCTTTTTCAGCGTCTTCATTAATTTTATCGAAAATTTTTTCGATTTTTTTTACCATTTCAAATCCCTGCCGGATGCTTTGATCTTCATGGAAACGGAGCCGCGGCGTTAACCTAATCCTCATTCCCGCAGCCAATTGGGACTGTATAAATCCTGCGGCGCTTTGCAGGCCTTCTACGCCACGCGCGAGCTTTGTTTCGGGTTTGAATGTGGAAATATAAACATCAGCCCAGGACAGATCGTTTGAAACTTTTACGCGGGAAACCGACAAAAAAGGATTTACCCTTGGGTCTTTGATTTTTCCTTCGATGATAAGGGCGCTGATTTTTTCCTGAATCAGAGCGCCTATCCTCTCAGTCCTGAATTCTCCCATTGTGCTAAGTTGTATCTTTTAGCTTTCTGGCTATTTCTATCATCTCAAAGACCTCAAACTGATCCCCTACCTTGACATCATCGAAGCCTTCGAGGCCTATCCCGCATTCATAACCCGCTGCAACTTCCTTTACATCGTCCTTAAAGCGCCTGAGCGAGCCAATTTTGCCTGTATAAATTTCAATGTCATCGCGGATGATATGAATGCTGGCGCTCCGTTTGACATTTCCGGTCAGCACATAGCAACCGGCAACAACGCCGAATTTCGGCGTCTTAAAGGTATCCCTTACTTCCACAGTGGCGATTATTCCTTCTTTGGTTTCAGGCTTGAGCATTCCTTCCATTGCCTGCTGGATTTCTTCAACCGCCTTATAAATTACGTTGTAGCGGCGAATTTCAACCTTTTCCTGCTCCGCAAGCGCTTTGGCTTTTGGAACGGGCCGCACATTAAAGCCGATTATAATAGCGTTAGACGCAATGGAAAGATCAACGTCCCCTTCGTTAATGGCTCCCGGCAAAGCCTGGATAACATGAAGCCTTATTTCTTTGGTTGAAAGCTTCTCTAAACTTGAACGCAGGGCTTCCGCTGAACCCTGCACGTCGGCCTTTATTATAACCTTTAATTCCTGTATCGCCCCTTCATTGATCGTGGCATGAAGGTTATCCAAAGTAATTTTCCTGATGGTTTTGGAATCCTCAAAGCGTTTAAGTTCCTGCCTTTTTGACGAAATGGCGCGCGCGGTTTTTTCGTCTCCAACTACCTGCAGAGGATCGCCGGCATTGGGGATGCCTTCAAAACCCAGGACTTCAATAGGCATTGACGGCGTGGCTTCTTCAACCTTGTCGCCCTTGTCGGTGAAAAGGGCGCGAACCTTGCCGGGCCAGACCCCCGCCACAAACGAATCGCCGATCATGAGGGTTCCCCTCTGAACCATCACGGTGGCGACAATTCCCCTGCCGTGATCGATCCTGGATTCCAGAACCTTCCCTTCGGCGTTGCGGTTATAATTTGCCTTTAGATCAAGGATTTCCGCCTGAAGGAGTATCGCTTCAACTAATTTATCGATGCCTTCTTTTTTAAGAGCCGATACTTCGACAAATATAGTCTGACCTCCCCAGTCTTCAGGAATCAAGTTAAATTCGGAAAGCTGATGTTTAACCTTGTCTACGTTGGCTTCGGGCTTGTCGATCTTGTTTACCGCTACAATGATGGGAACACCGGCTTCTTTAGCGTGGTTAATGGCTTCCACTGTCTGAGGCATAACCCCGTCATCAGCTGCCACGACAATAATGACTATATCGGTAACCTGTGCGCCCCTTGCCCTCATACGGGTAAAGGCCTCGTGCCCCGGCGTATCCAAAAAGGTAATTTTGCCGTTCGGGGTCTCGACCGTATACGCGCCGATATGCTGGGTAATGCCGCCGAATTCCCCGGATACCACATCTGAACTCCTTATCGCGTCCAGAAGCTTAGTCTTGCCGTGATCCACATGGCCCATTACCGTTACTATAGGCGGCCTGGGCATCATCTCCGCGTTATCATCGCTTTCAGTTTGGATTACCGTTTCGTCGTAGAGGCTTACAATCTTGACGTCCGCTCCGAATTCCGCCGCAAGGATTGTAGCGGTATCCGCGTCAATCTGCTGGTTTATGGTAACCATCTGCCCCATTGCCATTAGTTTGTGTATTAAGTCGGAAGCCTTTAAATTCATCTTCCTGGCTAATTCCGATACGGAAATGACTTCCATGATCTCTATTGACTTTGGAACAGGATTCGCAACCTGGGTAATTTTCTTTTTTGTCTGGAGGAGTTTTTCTTCCATCTCCAGTTCTTTTTCTTTTCGGGTATAAATCGGCTTTTTGGCTTTAAATGATTTTTTGGCTGGCCCTTCCGCAGATGGAGGCGGCGTTCCCCCCGGAGGCGGAAAAGAGCCGGGGCGTATGCCTCCCGGACGCTGCAACCCCTTCTGAGGGCTGCCGGGCGTTCTTTGCTGACCAAAACCGCCTTGCCCCTGAGGCTTACCACCCCTGAGCGCACCTGTATAAGGCCTGCTCTGAGCGAAACCGCCGGGGCGGTTTTCTCCCGGGCCTTTCCCCACTGGGCGGTTTCCGGGCCTGCCGGTTCCTCCGGTCGGGCGCTGCCCTTGATATCCCGGTTTTGGGCTTTCTTCGTGTGTTGGGCGGGGCCCTACATACTTGCCGCCAACCCTGCCGGCTGCGGCAACAGGGCGCTGGGCTATCAGGAAAGACGGACTTTCAGAGCCTGGTTCTTCTTTCGCCTTAGGCTCACGGTTCGGTGCCGGAGTCTTTTCTTTTGGAAACGCCCTGCTTTCTTTGGATTCAGCTTTCCCTTTTGCAACGGCATTTGCTGAAGCTTCAGTATCATCGCCTTCCTGGGAACGGGTGGCTACTACTTTGGAAAGGACTCTTTTAACATTGCCTGTAGCCGTGCCAGTACGACGGCTTTCAGCTCCGGAACCTGACGCTGGGCGGTTTTCGCTTCCACCCCCGGAAGCGCCCTGAGGTTGAGGTGTCGCGGTGGAAGACTTTTTCTTTACAACAATCACCTTGCGGCGCTCCCCATGTTCCTGAACCGCTTTGGCAGTCCCTTCACCGGTTTCCTGTTCGCTTTTTTCCGCTGCAGAGTTTGGGGCGCGTTTAATCAATTCCGCTTTTGGTTTTTGGGTACTTTCTGTTTCCTCAGCCATAATCATCCTTATACTTACACCTCTATATTGTCATCTTCATACTCAAAGCTCAATCCGATCCCGCAGTTGGGGCAGTTAGTCATATCTACCGTAATTCTCGCACCGCAGTCGGGGCATTCGTATTCTTCTTCGCCTGTACGGGAACCACCCGCTTCCTGTTCGCCCGAGGAAATTTCATCTTCCCCTTCGGCTTGTTCATCATCGTATTCTTCTTCAACAATTTCGATATGTTCTTCGATTAGGTTCTTTAATACCTTTTGCTGCTCATCTGACAGGCCGATTTCGGCAAGTTCTTCTTCAGAAAGGGCAAGAAAGTCTTCGATAAAGTCCTTGTTGTTTTCCCGCAAAATTACGGCGACCGACTGGTCGACTCCAGGCAACTGGGAAATAAGCGTGTATTCTTCCTCAAATTCGCTGTCGCCAAACAGTACAGAAACCGCCCTTCTGGACTCGGCGGCAATATCCATATCCTCAAACTGGGCATCGGTTTTCACGTCGATGTTCCAGTCAACCAGGCGGTTCGCCAGCCGCACGTTAAGCCCCTGCTTGCCAATGGCCAGCGAAAGCTGGGATTCGCTTACAACAGCCAATGCCTGGTGTTTTGCTTCGTCCATTATAATTACGTCCTGAACTTCCGCAGGGGAAAGCGCGTTTTTAATAAACTTCCTTGGGTCAGGATCGTATTTCAGAATGTCTATCTTTTCCCCTTCAAGCTCCTTGATCACAGCCAGGATGCGCACGCCTTTAAGGCCCACGCATGCGCCTACGGGATCAACATCATCCCGGTTTGAATAGACCGCGAGCTTGGTTCTATAACCAGGCTCGCGGACTATTTTATGGATTTCCACGATTTTATCGTAAATTTCAGGTACCTCAAGCTCGAAAATTGCCTTGACAAAATCCGTATGAGTCCGCGAAAGGATAATCTCTAAAGGCCCGTTTTTGTCTTTATTTACATCCACAATAAGGCTTTTTATCCTGTCATTGACGTGAAATTCCTCCCTCGGGGACTGGAACTTTTTTAGAAGCTTGCCTTCTATTTTTCCCAGGTCAACGTAAATTGTCCCGGCCCGTTCCCTTTGGTAATAACCTATGATTATCTCCCCTTTTTTATCCTTGAACTCGGCATAGAGGCTGTCTTTTTGGATTTCCCTGATGGACTGATGTGCTGTTTGCTTCGCGCTTTGAACGGAGCCCCTGTCGAACTCTTTAGGATCAACCTCAATCAGGAGCTCGTCGTTTATTTCCGCGTCCGGGTTCAGCTCCTTTGCTTCATCAAGCTCTATTTCAGAAATTGGATCGTAAAAGTTTTCGCTGTCCACAATCCGCTTTTTCGCATAAATGGAAACCTCATTGTTATCTTCACTGAACCTTACAATTGCGTTATCGGCGTTTCCAAAACGGCGCTTATAAGCCGCAATGAGGGTGTTTTCAATAGTTTTTAAAATTAGCTCTTCCGACATATGGCGATCCTGCATAAGCTGGCGAATCGCTTCTGACATATCAGTTGCCACTGGTTTTTACCCCCTCTATTATCTTTAGCCGCGCTTTGGCTATAATTTCGTATGGCAGGGTAACTTCCCCGCCTTCTCCCATTAGCTTGATTTTCTTATCATCAGCAGCCAGCAATATTCCAGCCGACCAATCCGAGATATCCGTCCTGTAGCAATTAATCCCCCTGCCTATATAATAAATAAATTCGCTGCCATCCTTTATTAACCTGTCTATACCCGGAGAAGAAACTTCCAGGTAAACGTCCTGCCCTGGGAAAGCCAGTTCCAGCCTGGGCATAATTGTACGGTGTGCCTTGCTGCAATCCTCTATCCCGGTAACCCCATCCCTGTATACAATAGCCCTTACCTGTACCCCTCCGCTCTTGCCGCCGCGAGCTTTCATCCGAAACACGTTAAGCTCGATTAGGGACATTCCCAATCCCCTAACAAGCGGCTCCAGGGAAAAAAACAGCTGGCCGTCAGGGTCTTGAGTATCCTTTTCCCGAACAGTGTATTTCATCGTCTTCCTAACCACAAAAAAAAGGGTCGCCGAAACGCCCTCTATTTCATGGAACTTAAACTGTCAATATCTATCCTAGCAAAACCGAAAAGACTTGTCAATAGGAGTTTTTGCCATAGGAGTTTTTGCCATGAAACAACAAAGGATTAATTAAGAATGGTACTTTTTCATTTAACCACCGGATTCTGCGTTGCTGTGCCGGGCATATTCCTCAAAACAGGCAGACTGCCCCCCCATTGCCAAACACTGGTAAAATCCCACCCGGCGGTATCCCAATTGCCCGCCGTAGTCCACCAGCTATGGCTGCCCCAATTTGCAGATGTAACGTTTGCACCGTCTTGATCATTTTTGTCATTTTTCCAGGCGGGACTGCCAATATTAGTCATCATATCGCCCCGTCCGTAGTTATTTTTCAATATGGGCGCAACACTACCATTGGTTGCTTCCCCCGCAATACGCCCAATCAAAGAACTATTAGTAGCGGATAAATCATGATTCAACGCTACACAGTTTTGCACCGTACCTTCTGATAACGTTGTATTATCAATGATATACCCCGCTACGAGACCCCCCACCACTCCGCCTAATGCGCTACCAGAATGGGAAACACTGGAGTTATAGACACTTCCTGTAGCGTAGCAGTTTTCGACTGTACCTATATTCATCCCCACTACTCCGCCGGCGAAGCCGAAATCATCCTGATAGACTCCTCCGCCCGTGTTAGTGTTTACATGGTCAATTGTAACATTTCCTGTGGCATAACAGTTTTGTACTGTACCCAAGTTAGCCCCCACCAGTCCGCCTACATTAGTTCCGGAGACACTGGCTGAAGCGTAGCAGTTTCGTATTGTACCTGTGTTCGCCCCCGCTACTCCGCCAACTGTGGAACCACTGCAGGAGACATTTCCTGTAGCATAACAATTTTGTATTGTACCTTCGTTATATCCTACCACTCCGCCGATAAATGTGTTACCGATGATTCCACAGTTCATCAGTCCAACATTTTCCACCACCGCAGAACCACTAATTTGGCCGAAAAAGCCCTGATAACTGCCATTTGAAGTTGATTTAATGACAAGGTGGCTTATAATTTTACCGTTTCCGTCATAGCTACCGGTGAAGGGTGTCGTATCTGTGCCAATCGGCGTCCAGTTTTGCACTGATGACAGGTCGATGTCCGCAGTCTGTTTGTAATGCACGCTTAAGCTCCAGCCGTCGGTTCCGGAACCGACTTTTTGCAGGCTGGTAACATTGGATACTAAAAATGGGTCGGTAACTGTTCCTGTTCCGGGCCCAGGGTTGGGTTTAGCGCCAATTACTATGGAGACAGGAACGGTGTTTATTGTAGTTGGCTTGCCGGTACTGGTATTTGTAATAACCACATAATACCAGGCGGTTCCCTCTGTAATCGTAGAAGGCATATAGCTGTGTGAAGTCGCCCCGCTGATGACTGTAGCGCCGGAATTGCTATTGGCTGTATTGCTATACCATTGATACGAAATAATGCCGCCGTCGCTTACGGAAGCAGACACTTCCAGGGGTGCTGCCGTATCGCCAAAAGAGTATGTCCTCCCCTGCGGTTTGGCGCTTATTACAGGCGGGGATGAATTATTTACGTCATAAGCATAAGCTTTAATCCGGTTTTTCCCTGAGCCTATTGCAACAGGGTTGTCATAAGCGATGCCGCAGGCGTAAGGGCTGCCGTCCGAAATTAGCGAAACGTCCATTGTAACTATGTAGTTTCCTACGTCTATCTTGCCCTGGATTGCCCCGCTTCTGTCCGAGGCGTAGGTTTGTTCCGCGCCGTTTGCTGTATTCCTGAATTTCGCTATAAATTTAAGGTCGCTGGTATTAGTCGGAGGGTAAGCCGCCCGCATATTCTCATTTGCGCTCATGCTGATGGTAAAATAGCCCTTTTCTGTTTCTTCTGTGGAAGGTTCGGAACAGGAAGACAATATAAATAACAAATAGCAAATAATAAAGAGCAAAGATAAGACAGTTCTTTTTTTCATTTTCGTTACTTTTTCATTTCACCTTCCATTAGCCAGAACTTGACGGCTGTTCCGTTGCCTTTCATTGAAATATATTCCTCATAAAAAGGCTGTCTGAGATCTCTGGGTATGGAAATGTCAAATATTCGGTCTGAAAGAAAAGCCATTCTGTCGCTTCTTTCCTGTACCTTTGCTTGCCATCTGACCATATGCACTGTTATTATCACTGATACCACTGATACTTGTATACTTACCACACCGGTAATTGCACCGATTAAGCCTAATATATTTTCCATTTTGTTCTCCTGCTCCGCAATTGGTCAATTCATTATATCACAGATTGGATGGACGCAAAGTTAATAGGGCTCTTTTTTTCATTTCTCTTTGCTCATTCCTCTTTTTCATGGGTTGCTCCCTTTCATCATTTTATTGAAAAATGGCGTCTACCTTCGGTTCTGTAGGGCACCATATGCTGCTACCTTTTAGTCCATATTGAACTTGAGGTGTTTGACCTTGTATACGTTCCTGCGCCTCCAGCAAGGTACTTGGAACGCAAGTCGCCTATGACAATATTTTCCCACTCATTGTCATAACCGAAAGCACTAATATTATAGTTCCCTGAAGAAATTGTGCCTTGAAACGTTACGCTGATCAGTTTGTTGTTGAGAAACGCATATTTGTCAATTGAAATAACGCTTTTTGGGACAGTAACATTGGCCAGTTGGTTCCCACTAAACGCAGATTCCCCAATGGTTTCAACGTTGTTGCCGATGGTAGCGCTAGCCAGTTGGTTGTTGGCAAACGCAGATTCTCCAATGCTTTTTACGCTGTTGGGTATGGTAACGCTGGCAAGGTTGCAGGAGCTATTAAAAGCATTATACCAGATGCTGGTAATGCTGCCTGGTATGGTAAATGAAGGGTCTGTCTTTCCGGCAGGATACACAAATAAAACGGTTTTGTCTTTGCTATACAGCACGCCGTTATCTGAGCAGTACCTTGTGTTTGCAGAGGCGATATTAATCGCGGTAAGGCTGTAGCAGGCAGCAAAAGCATTATCCCCGATGCTGGTAACACTGGCCGGTACAGCGTTACAGCTTTCTCATGCTTACTCATATGTATGCTTTATTACTCATAAGTCTATACCACATAAGGAATTAAGTCAATAAATTTTCTCATACTTATTTTTATTTAATCATACTTACTCACACTTAATCAAAAAATATGATGTCATTCCTGATGTCAATTTTATGTCATTGCACATAACGCTTTAT
>Ga0268262_10002710_pt1 | contig 20095 bp, 17 predicted proteins | sample TergutNc150P3_FD_190354 | JGI IMG/M metagenome (GOLD analysis project Ga0268262, IMG submission 190354) | Nasutitermes corniger P3 segment gut microbial community from laboratory colony in Florida, USA - Nc150 P3 (SPAdes) (version 2) | ecosystem: Host-associated > Arthropoda: Insects >... | reverse complement strand
CATCGGTGTTCACCTGGTTAAGGTTGCTCTGCAATTTTTCCGGGTCGCTAAGGTTAACAACCGTGCCTTCGCCGCAAGCGGCCAAAAACGCAAAATATGCCGTGAGCAACAGCAAAATTATTGGAAACGCACACTTCTTCATAAAACCTCCGCGCTAGAGCTATAAAATCCCCTATTATATAGAAATATATATTTTTTTTACAAAAGAGAGCCAAAAAAAATAAAAAATGGTGATTTTTGTGAAAAAAGCTCCATTTTAGGGGGGGGGGGGGGGTATTTTTACTTTATTCGCTGCGTATTTCTCATCGCGCAAAAATCAGGTCCGCACATAGAACAGAACTTGGAGTCGCCTTTTTGCGAAGAAAGGGACTCTTTATGGAATGCCCGCGCGGTTTCCGGGTCTAGGGAAAGGGCAAACTGGTCTTCCCAGCGAAAATCAAAACGGGCGCGGCTCAAGGCCCTGTCCCTCAAGAGGGCTTGCTCGTTGCCTTTGGCTATATCTGCGGCGTGAGCGGCCAATTTGTATGTCACTACGCCCGTGCGAACATCCTGCTTATTTGGCAACCCTAAATGTTCCTTTGGGGTTACATAGCAAAGCATCGCTGTTCCAAGCATTCCTATCACGGCAGCACCTATGCCGCTTGTTATATGGTCGTAGCCCGGAGCAATGTCTGTTACCAAAGGCCCAAGCGTGTAAAAAGGAGCGCCGTGGCAAAGTTTCAACTGCAAGTCCATATTTTCTTTTATCTTGTTCAAAGGCACGTGTCCGGGGCCTTCTATAAGCACTTGAACACCTAAATCCCAGGCTACCTTTGTGAGTTCGCCCAAGGTTTTCAGTTCGGCAAACTGAGCTTCGTCATTGGAATCCGCAATGCTGCCGGGGCGCAGCCCATCTCCGAGCGAAATAGCTATATCGTATTCCCTTAGAATTTCGCAGATTTCCTTGAAATGCGTGAATAAAAAATTCTCCTGCCCGCGAGCTTGCATCCAGCACGCCATCAAAGAGCCGCCACGCGAAACTATGCCGGTAGTGCGCTTTAGCGCAAGGGGAATATAGTCCTTTAAAAGCCCTGCGTGAATGGTAAAATAATCCACTCCCTGCTCCGCCTGCTCAATCAAAACATCCCTGTAAATTTCCCAGCTCAAGGAGTTCGGGTTGCCGCCTGATTTTTCCAATGCCTGGTAAATAGGAACAGTGCCAACGGGAACAGGGCAGTTTCTTATAATGGCTTCGCGAGTTTCGCTTATGTCTTTGCCCGTGCTCAAATCCATAACCGTATCCGCACCCCATTTTATAGCCCAAAGCATTTTTTGAGTTTCTTCTTCCTTGCTGCTCCCCAAAGCGGAGTTCCCGATGTTCGCATTTATCTTCACCAAAAATTTAGAGCCTATGAGCATAGGTTCGCATTCGGGGTGCTTTTTGTTTGCTGGCAAAACTGCCCTGCCTTCTGCCAATTCTTTTAGAACTATTTCCGGCTCAACGCCTTCCCTAATAGCCGCATATTCCATTTCCGGCGTGATTATGCCTTTGATGGCTGCTTGGCGTTGGGTTTGGAATGGATGCGTTGCAGGGATTGGATTTGAACGGGGGGTTACAGCGGTGTCGTATAACGTTATCTTTGGGATTTCCCTGTCGTCCAAAAAAATTTCACGCATTCTCACTTGAATTTCGGGGTGGATTTTTCCCCGAATGAAAACTGTACCAGCTTCCACCTATTAGCCCCCTTGAGCTGCTGTCACAACCAAAATTTTATCGCCATCGTGCAAGGCAAAAGATGCCCACTGCGAATCTGGCACAATGTTATCGTTCACGGCTACGGCAATGCCTTTAATGCCGCTGGCATTTCCAAGTTCAATATCTGCCCATTCGCCCAAAGTTGCATAATTCGCTTCTACATCTTCGCCGTTTATAGAAAGTTTCAACTGAAATCCCCCTGAAATTTTTAGGTTCTCTGCAATTTCAAAACCCTGGTGTCTGCCATAAAATCGTGCAAAGCCCGCTTTTCAATATCAAACGCGGCAATCAAACAGCCAGCGCCAAATAAAGAGCTGGAGAAAAAACCTATGAAAGCTCTAAGGCAAGCGCAGTTCCACGTCATAGGCTTTCCATTATGGCACACAACCGCCAAACCAAACACGATTTTCCCAAGAGTCCCGGAAAATTTTTTCACAAAAAAAGAGTTGTAAACAAACATAAGGCAAAATGCAAAAAGCAGCGTAGGCATAAGCTCCGCCACAGTTGTTTGCGGAGTCACTTCCGAGATAATGCCGAGGCTGGCGTGAATTGGGGTGAGCAAAAGAAAGAGCAATTGCAAAATAACGGCATCTATTGAAAAAGCGCACAGCCTTATCAAAAAACCGGCATATTCGGCTTTGTTGACTGCGATATTGGGCAAAATTTCCTCTTCTATAACCTGCTTTACCGTTTCTACCTGAAACTGCGTTTTAAGCTCCGGCTCGGCTATGCCCCAGGGCCGCCAGCCGTCAAAGCCATCTCTCCACACAAGGGTTTCCGGCACAAAAGCACCTTGCTCGGCAAATAAAAGCATCTGCCTCGGAGACCAAGGCCCGTTTCTCCTTTTGCCCTCCGGTTTAGAGGAATCTATGTAATACCAGTCCATTGTGGGAATATAGAAAAAACAACTTCACTTTTTTTCCCAAATAGTTATACTTTTTCGCAAAGGCACCCTACCAAATTTAGCCATTTGCTGGCTACTGTTGCCTTTTTGCTGTTTAAGCGAATAAACTTTCACCGGTTTAAAGCCAATTTGTTCCGCCAGTTCCGTAGAAATAAAATCGACGGAAATAACTTCGCCACCATATCTAACATTGTCATTTACAAAAGCAACTTTTGCACCATACTTGCACAAACGAAATAATTCAGCATATATGAAAGTTAATTCCGTAAAGTATCCATCAATCATTCGCAACACCCCTTTATTGTTTATATCCCCATTTTTGTTTCTTTCTATCAAGGATTCTTTTATTTCATTCAATGTTTTATTGTTTGCGATTATTTTCATTACATCATTAAAATCTTTTTCTTTCCCAATTGAAATATAACGCTCCTTTATTCGCTCTATTTTTGATTTATTCTCTACCGTGCAAGATAATAATTCCTGTCTGAGTTTTTTAAGATTTTCATCATTTATGTTCAAATATGCTAATTCCAAGGCATAAGTTCTGGTATAATCATAGCGGTTGCAATAAGGCGGCGATGTTATTATTCCGTCTAATATGCCATCCTCCAACTTGGGTAGTTCATAAAGAGCATTACCTTCTATAAACCGTAATTTTGCGTCGGTCGGTTCTGTATTTTTCTGAATGCTGCATATATCTTGGCAAACGCCATTAAGTTCTTCTAATAAAGTTTCTTTCAACGAAGGCAATTCGCCCTTGTCAAGCCTAATTACAAGAGGAGGCTTCCCATTTTGTTTACGCCATTCAACAGATTCTTGCATTTTTTTGCTTCTATAATCCCACCTCAAAAACTGCCCATCTTTTGCCGTGTAGCTCACTTTTTCCAAAGAGTTCAAAATACAAAGAGTCACTAAATTTTTAACCGCATCCGAGTAATTGCTTTTTTTACTCCATTCTGCAAAGAACGCAATTTCTTTCCTCGTGAAATCGGGATATGCTCCATCAGTAATATTGACATATTCGGTTTGTTTTGCATAACCGTTTGGCATAGATAAATTCCCAATTTCAACAATTAGCTTTTTTATCTCCTGCATATTGTAATTAAATACATTATTTTTAACTTCAATAGCTATTTTAGACATAGGCAAAATATCTATGCTTATGCTGCTTATTCCGAGCATCTTGCAAACTAAAGCCGTTGTACCAGAACCGACAAAAGGGTCCAAAATCATTCCACCCTGCCTTATATCAAACTCTTTTAACAAATTTTTCACTAGGCTGGCAGAAAACCCCTCTTTATATTTAAGCCATCTGTGCAAACAATCATTTTTGCTTAACTGGTAGCTGACGGATTGCCTATTGAAATCACTGGAGACAACAGTTATATCCATCAATTTTTGTTCTAATTTTTTTCTCGCAGATTGCTGTCCAAAATTATTCGCGGAAAAATTTGCGACTTGCCATTTGTCAGAAAAAATCGGTACATTAAATAAACTTAGCTGTCCCATTCTAAATCTCCATTAACCATTTACAATAATGTACCACTTGTGCATCAATAGTTAAATTCGCTGCGCAAGATAAAGTTTTATCTTTTAACTGCTCAAAAATTTCCATAGCCATTTTCTTTTCAATTGCCGCCGCGATAAAAGATGTAAGTATTTGCAAATTGTTTTTCTCAAATGAACTCCTAATTCTATTTAACGCAGTATTTCCTGTTTTCCAATGTTCATCTGCTCCGGCAGGATCAATTCCTCCTTTTAACTCTCCTAGCATAAGAATTTTATTTGGAGTATTAATAATCTTTCCATTATCGTATGTTTTTATATCCGCATTGAATAAGCATATATCTATATTGTTTTTAACAATAGGAATATTCAAATTAAATGCTAATACTCTCGATTTACCTCTAGGGGTTTTCCACAATAAGGCTTTTAACCTTTCTTCTATGGCAAAATCATTTGATAAATTTTCCTCCCATTTTTTGCTTTTATTATCAAGCCATTGATAACTTATTCCAGAAATTGAAAAATTTGATAATAAAGCCCTAATTAACTTTTGTTGCGCAAGTGTCCCGACAATATTGCGCATTGAACCGCCAAGAGCATCCCCTTTTATCAATAAATACCTATAAACAGCTTCTTCGACAAAATACTTTCCTGCTGGTTCAAGAAAATTCTCTATTAAATTCAAAATAGCTTTGTCTTTGTCAGTTTCTGAAAAATACGTTTCGGCTTTATCTGATAATCCTGCGGCGGTTATTAAAGCAAACCTTATATCTTTGATTTTCAGCAATTCTTTAGCGGTTCTAGCTTTGGAAGCTAACACCCTAAATGTTTTAGCTTCTTCAATGATAGGCGTTGACCTGCGATTTTTCTCCAAAGCAAAAGCTACAAAACCCGCTCTCGTTTGCTCGCGAGATGTTACCAAGTCCTCTGCATTTTTTATATAAGCTATGCTCACTTGGCTAAATATAGAAAGTCGGGCGAAACTGCCTGCCTATAGTCATAGTTGGAGAGCGCGTTTAGCAAACGGGCGGTTTCCAAGCCGTCTTTTCCTAAAATAAATTCAAGGGTTCTCAGTTTTACATACCCGAACATCTCTTCAAAAAATCTCTCTAACGGGTCTTTTTGTTTTGGAAACTCCTCTGTGTAATAATCTTCCAAGTTCGCAAGTTTTGCCGCCATCTCCAAGGCTGTTTCAAAACCGCCAAGCGTATCTGCAAGCCCTATCTCAACCGCTTTGGCCCCTGCCCAAACCCTGCCTTTGCCAATGGAATCCAAAGCCTGCACGCTTGTGCCCCTGCCCTCCGCGCAACGGGACAAAAATATGCCATAGCCACGCTCAACAAAAGCCTGCAACATAGCGTGCTCGCTTTCGCTTAAAGGGCGCGCCGGCAAAACCCCTGCTTCCAAAAACGGAATGCTTAAAATCTGCTCGGCAAACAAGGTGTTCTTGTTTGTCCCTATTCCATCGTAAGCAGCCCCAACCTGAGACGCAAGTTTTTCGCCGCTTGGGAAAAGCCCAAAAATCCCTATTGAACCCGTAAGCGTGGTTGGAGAACTCACTATTTTATTCGCACCGCAGGCTATGTAATATCCGCCGCTCGCCGCACTGGAACCAAGAGAGGCAACAACGGGCTTCACCTTTGAAAGTTCCCGGACGCTGTGCCAAATCTGGTCTGAGGCATAAGCAGAGCCGCCGCCGGAATTCACCCTAAAAACAACTGCTTTAACAGAACTATCCTCCCGCAATTTTTTCAACTCTTTCAAATATGTTTTAGAGGCTATTACAGAGCCTGAGTATAAATCCGCTTCTTCATCGCCAACAATGCTGCCCTCTGCATAAAGAACAGCTATTTTGCCCGCATTTTTTGCAACGGTTCTGAACTGATAATCGCTCAACGCATCGGAAATTTTAGCAAATTTGAGTTCTTTCCCTTTTTTAATCCCTGCCATTTCCTTTAAGGAATTTTCAAAATCCAATCTATAAGCAAGCGAGTCTATCAGCTTGTATTTCACCAAGTTTTCCGGCGCGGAAAAAAGCAAGTATTCGTCTGCGTAGCGTTCAAGCGAATCTATGGGAATCTCCCTGCTCTCGGAAATTCCGCTGAGAATTTCTCCCCACAACGCTTTTAGATAAGCGTTTTTTTGTTCCCTGTCGTAATCGCTCATCTTGTAGCTGGTATAAGGCTCGGTATAAGATTTATATTCGCCTACCTTGAATACCTGCATTTCAATTCCAATTTTTTCAAAGATTCCCTTATTGTATTGCCGCATACTCCCAAGCCCTTTGAAATCCAGCATTCCAAGTGGGTTAAAAATAATTTTATCTGCGACCGATGCTGCGTAATAGCTCCTTTGCGAAACCATTTCACCATAAGCAACCACAAATTTTCCGCTTTCCTTAAATTTGAGCAAAGCATCTCTTATTTCCTGCATAGCGGAAATTCCAGCTTGAACAAAGCCTAAATTCAGGTATATGCCTTTGTATTGAGCATTATACTTAGCTTCTTCTATGGCGCTCAAAATATCGTTTAACCCCTGCTGCTTTATCCCAAACTTGAAAAATGCCAGAGACAACGGGTCAAAGCTCTCTTTTTCCGAGATTATTCCGCTCAGGTTTATTCTCAAAATTGGCGAGTCGCTTTTCTGGGACGATTCGGAGAGCAGTATTATAGATGCAAAAACAATAGAAGAAAAAATTACCAGAGTAAAGGCAAAAAAAGTGCCAAGAGCCGAGGCAAAAAAATATTTGAAAAATTGTTTCATGAGCTACCCAACTTGCTTTGCGCATCCGCTAAATGCAAAGCGTCTATTATTTCCTGTAAATCCCCTGCTATTATTTTATCCAGATTGTAAAGGGTTAAATTTATGCGGTGGTCTGTAACCCTGTTCTGTGGAAAATTGTAAGTGCGAATTTTGTCGCTGCGGTCGCCAGTACCAACGAGGCTTTTTCTAGCGGCTGCTTCTTTTCTTTGCTTTTCGGAGATAGCGTGGTCTAAAAGGCGGGAGCGCAAGAGTTCCATAGCTTTTGAGCGGTTTTGAATTTGGCTGCGTTCCGTTTGGCAAGCAACAACCACGCCGCTTGGGATATGAGTTATGCGAACCGCCGAGTCCGTTTTGTTTATGTATTGGCCGCCTGCGCCGCTTGCTCTGTACACATCTACTTTTAGGTCTTCGCTGCGAATTTCAACATCAACTTCCTCAGCTTCTGGCATAACCGCTACCGTTGCCGCCGATGTGTGCACCCTTCCTTGAGATTCGGTTTCCGGCACGCGCTGCACTCTGTGCGCGCCGCTCTCAAATTTCAAAACCCCGTAGGCATCAGTTCCGCTCACAAAAAGGCAAATTTCCTTAAAACCGCCAACCGTTCCTTCGCTGATATCCGTTACCTCTACTCTAAAACCTTTGTTCTCCAAATATGCCCTGTACATTTTGAATAAGTCGCCAGCGAAAAGGGAGGATTCATCGCCGCCTGTCCCGGCTCTGATTTCCAAAATGGCATTGCGGTTGTCAAAAGGGTCTGGGGGGACCATTAAAATTTGCAACGCGCTTTCCATACTTTCAATGCGTTTTTCCAAAGGGGAAATTTCCATTTTGGCTGCTTGGGCGAGTTCTTGGTCATTGCCGCTAAGAGCTTCTTTCCATTCCCTTAAATCGCTGCAAAGCCGTATATATTCAGAGCCAACGATGTGAGTTTTTTCCAAAGCCTTAAAACTTTTGTGCAATTTTGTGAAAATTTCCGGGTTTGAGGCAATATCCGGTTTTGAAAGCTCCTGCTCAAGTTCTTCGTAACGTTCTAAAAATTTTTGAACTTTTTCCTGCATATAATAAAGACCGGTAATTTCAAAATTTCAGCTTCTGATAAATAACCGATTGTCTATTCAGATATGGTTTTAGAGTATCCCACGACAAAAATATCGTTTGCTCTCCTGCGGAGTGAGGCGCTAATTTGTAGGTGGGGTAAACAAAGTCCATACCGAGTTCGCTAATCATCGCATTGACCGGAGTAAAATCGCTTTCTTTTTTGGTATAAGAATAATCGTTAAGCGATTGCAAGTTCAGCATTCGCAAAAATTCCTTTATTATCAATTGAGTTATGGGCCTTTCGTAGCCTTTTGTGAAAATATTTTTCAGGTCTATTTTTTTCCCGTCCGCAAGCGTATAAATGCCTACTAGAGAGCCGTTTTCGCCGTGAGCTTGGCCTGATGAATACGAGTAATAATAAGTTACGAACTGCACAATGCCGGGCAACGGAAAAGAGATTTGGTCTTTCAAAATCTCTATTTCGTTATTTTGTTCTTTGTAAAGGCTTAGGGCTGCGGCTGGCTCTTTGTTCAAGGGAAAATTTTCCCCAAATTTTTGCTTTATAAAATTTTTCTGCAACTCCAGCAAGGCGGCTTGGTTTGGCAGGGCTGTAGGATAGGTGAAAAAGTATTTCCCTATTGAGTCCAAGAACGTTGTGCTAAAAGAGATAACTTTGCCATCAGGGGCAGCTTTGTTCTCGGCAGCCATTGAGCAAGTAAGGGCGCATAATAGGAAAAGAACTTTTTTCATAGGGGTAAATATAGTAAAAGTTGTCAAGGGGGTCTTGGGGGCAGGGTGTTTTTTTACTATATTTTAATATATGGAGCAGATATTAGCGTATGCAGGCGCAATAGGCGGTTTAGCAGGACACTAGCTCGTGCTTAAAGGCTCTCCCACTGCTTATAGGTTGTGCAACGGAATAGCGGATGGCTTAGATGGCGTTGCTATTGATAAATACAACGATTGCTATCAAATTCAGTTTTTCAATAAAAATTTGCTAGGGCAAGAAGAGGAATTAATACAATTATTGAAAGAGAATTTTTCCCCTAAATTCATCGCGGTAAAATATAGGTTTGCAAATGATAGCAGCATTAAAGCGGTGTTTGGGGATAATTCCAAAACCATTGTTGAGGAATACAATTGCAAATTTGCCGTTGATTTGCTGGATACCCTGAACCCAGGGCTTTTTTTGGATATGCGCGAAGCACGGCATTGCTTTGCGCAACTATGCAAAGGAAAGGAAATGCTGAACCTGTTTGCCTACACGTGCTCTTTCAGCGTTCACGCACGGAAAAACGGAGCGGTTAAAGCTGTGAATGTGGACATCAGCAAAAAAAATCTGAGCAAAGGCAAAGAGAATTATCTCTTAAACGAAGTGGAAATTAAACAAGGGGAATTTTTTTGCGGCAGCTCCGAAGAATATGTAAACTGGTGCATAAAAAAAGGAAAAAAATTCGGAGCAATTGCAATTGACCCACCCAGCTTTGCGAAAAATGGAAAAAATTTTTTCTCGGTGGAAAAAGATTTGGAAAACTTAACCGCAAAAGCGGTGAGCATTTTGGAAGATAGCGGAATTATATTGCTAGCGACCAACTACAGCGAATGGAGCAGCGAAACTTTGCTCAAAACAGCAAAAAACGCTTATGCCAAAAACGGAAAAAAATTCAAGCTGCTGCAAAAAGGAACGCAAGGCGAGGATTTTCCCGGCACAGGAAAAAGCAAGGAAAGCTCTATGGTGTTTTTAATAGCTAAAGCGCTTTAAGTCTCTTTTCGGTTCGCGGATGAAGCGAAAATAAATTTGCTAAAAAGCCAACTTTGCCCTCTCTCAGTTGCAAAAATTTCAAACTTTCCAAAGCGGATTTTCTTCCGCATTTTTCAGCGGCAAGGCGGTCGGCTTCAAATTCCTGAAAATGGCAAAAAAGGCGGTATAAATACAATGAGAGCAACAAAAATGAACATATCCCCAGCAGCAATATTCCTCGCTTAAGCTCGTGACGTTTTTCAATATGCGCTTGCTCGTGAAAAAATTCGTGGCTCATCATAACTTTCCATCCAACATAGCTTGAATGTCGCTTTCCTCTATTTTTGTGCCGCTTTCAATCAACTGCATCGCGTGCTTCAAAACCGAATCCAGCGCGCTTTTTTCCTCTATCTCCTGCACACTGGAACGTCCGCGCAAATAATCCGTTAAACCGCTTAAAACGTTTGGGTCTGGCGAAAAGTATGTTTTTTCTTTGGCAAGCTCTTCTTTATATTCATCGTTTTGCTTTTTTCGGTAAAGCCACAAAAGACCATTTACCTCGCTTTGCCTAAAAACTATGCTATCTATTTTTGTAAGTTCCAGCATCGCTATAAAAGTAACCGCAGTCATTATAGGCACTTTCTCTTTCCCTAATAAATCATCGAACATAGCTCTGCCGCGTTGCTCAAGATAACCGTTTATGTGCTGTTCCCTGTCTTCAATGGTGACATTATCCACTTCTATTGTGTGCACGCTGTTATATGAATGAGCTTGCAATGTTTTATGGAAAGCCTTGAGCAACTGCCATATATTCGCATCCGCAAGCTGAGAATCCTTGGCTATTTTTTCCATACGCCCACGCCCATAAGTGCCAAAATTTTGAGCTTCCAATTCCTGCAAGCCAAGCGCAACTCGCTTAAATTTTTGATATTCCTGCATTTGCCTTATAAGCGTTTCGCGCTCTATTTCAAAATCAAGCAGATTTTCCTCGCTCTGCTCGTTTTTAGGCAAAAGCTCTCTGGCTTTCAACACCAGCAAACGGCTCGCGAGATCTAAAAAATCCCCTGCGTAAGATAAATCTATATTTTCTGGGTCGCTTATGTGTTCCAAATATTGGTCTGCAATTTTAGATATGGAAATTTTTTCAAAGGAGATTTCCTCTTTTTTCATCAAAAGATACAATAAATCCAAAGGGCCTGTGTAAACATCGCCTAATGCCAGTTCGTAAAAATCATTTGCCATAATAAATTGCCCAAGCTTGCGTTTTTTCCAATGAATTCAGCCACGGATATATTTGCTTTTCTCCTTTTACCATTGCAGAAATTCTATCCGCAAACGAATAGCCCCAGTTATTTATATGCACTATATCCACCCTTGCGCTCTTCCTTAAACCAGCACCTCTTTTTGCTAACTCAACCGCATATTCAAAACCGCCTATTTCATCTATCAAGCCGTTTTCAACCGCGTCAGTTCCTATATACACCTTTCCGTTCCCAAGAGAATCAACAAGCTCTTCGCTCATATTCCTGCCTTCGGATACAACGCCTACAAAACGCGAATAAAATTCATCCATATATTCTTGCAGAGCAATGCTGTCGCTCTTGGAAAATCCGCTGAATATGCTCTGCGAGTTTGCATTTTCGTGGGTTTTTACAACTTCATTTTTCAGTTTCAATTTTTCAAGAAGCCCGCTTGCATTCACCTTGCCGCCGTAAATTCCAATGCTCCCCACAACGCTGCCTGCCTCTGCCACAATTTTATCCGCAGCGCACGCCGCATAATAAGCACCGCTTGCCGCCATATCGCCAATGCTCGCTATAATAGGCATTCCGCTTTCCCTAAGCGTTTTAAGCGAATGCCAAAGCTCATCGGAAGCAACCGCCGAACCACCTGGCGAATTTATGCGCAAAATCAAAGCCTCGTATTCCCCGGAATTATTTATATCGTTTATAGTTTCTATTAAATTTGCAACCCCTGCAATGCTTTTTCCAAACAATGGGTCGTTTGAGCCATAACTTGAAATCAACATTCCGTCAATATTGAGCACCGCTATCTTTGCCCTTGGCTGCCACGAATTTGAAATTATTTTTTCACCGCTTAAATACCAGCCTTCAAAAAACGCATTTTTGTTTTCTCTGCCCAAAAAAACTCTGGATATATATTTTGCAACATCTTCCATATAGAGCAGGGTGTCTGCCAAGCCGCTATTTTTTGCAGAACTCGCGGTTGTTTTAGGATTGTTCGCTATGCTATCCAAAAATTCTGAGGAAAGCCCTCTGGATGCTGCCACCGTATCTCTCACCACTTTCCACCAACCATCCAAAATCCCCTGCAAATTTTCCCTCGCCTCGCTGCTCATAGAATCCAAGACATAAGGCTCCATCGCGGATTTATAGCCTCCGTGCCGGAGCATTTCAAACTTGAGCCCAGCCCAGTCCAATAATCCTTTGTAGTAAAGAACTTCGCTGGCAAGCCCCTTAAAATTCACAACTGTTGATGGCTGCAAAATTATCTTTTCCGCAGCGGATGCGGCAAATATAACAGAGGGGCGGTAATCATTTGTGTAAGCTGCTATTCTTTTGCCTTTGCTTTTTAACGCGGCAATTCCTCTGCGAATTTCTTGGGAAATGCTGAACCCGCCTCTGTAATCAGAAAAATCAAAAAGCACAGCCCTGGCTTCGGATTTTTCCAAAAGCGCAAAAGTGTTTTTCAGAGTTTCCAAATCGTCTTCCTGCTCGCCAAAAACGCTCCATCCATTGCTTTTTTCATTGATGCTTCCCAAATGTACGCGAACCATATTATATCCCAAGGAACTTTCGTTTAATGCAGAATGCCTTACCAGGCTAAATTTTTTGAAATTCAGGTTTGAGCTGAAATCGCTTGCATCAAAGGCAAGGGAAGCATTTAGATACGAACCTATGCCAGTGGAAAGTGAAAGCGCGAATTTGCCGTTATTGTCCGGTTCAACAAATGGGTATTCCAAACCGAGAACCCAGTCAAAAGCCTCAAGCTCAAGCAGTATATTCTGCTCCACTCGCGAAGAAAAATGCTTGAATTGCTCATAATTTTTTATGTTTGCGTTCCAGCTTGCAGTTATTCCGTTCACCGGCCTTATTGAAAGCCCAGCGTTTTGCACTCTCTTTTGATAAAAGCCATATTGAAAAGCATATTCGCTCCAGAACCCAATTGAAACAGCAGATGCCGGGCGCAAGAGAACGCCGGGCGAAAGGGAAAAGGAAGTTCCGCTTTTTTGCGAAGTCCTGGTTGCCGAAAGCCTGCTGCCAAAAAATAACGAGCGGCTTGGATTGAATTCGCTGCCTACAAAAGACCATTCGCTTTTATCATAGCCGTTTTTTCCGGTTGTCCAATCAAAAGCTGCCCCAAAGTTGCTTCCCCACAAGCCAAACAGAAAATTATCCATATTGCCTAAGTTTTTTCCGTAGCTAAATATAGAGCCTGAACTTTCAAAAGCGCTTAACGAAGCTGGATTTCCTTGCATCCCTCCATCTTGAGAGAGCGAAGCATAGCGGCTTTCTCCAGTAACTGCGGCAAAAAGAGTTGAGGCAAATAGAACTATTAAAAAAAACGGCATATCGGAAAAATAGAAAGTGCGTAAACTCTGGAAATTTTTCTACCTTAGTTTAATGGTTTTACCCCTCAAACCGCCATACGGCGGCGATACACGCCTGCCAATAAAAGGGCGCACGGTAACTTCTATATTCAAAGCGACTAAGCAAGGACCGCATTACCGCCCCGGAAACATACGAACCACAATGCTCCTTTTTAGGCTATTTCATCAAATGCTCATCAACTTCCCCACCTTGCTAAAGCTGCGCAAAACTTATAAACTCAGAAAAAAAAACAGAGCCGCAAATGAAGATATTTCCGTAATTTTTTATTCCGATAATTTAGACGAAGTGAATGGCATAGCTAACAGTTTGCGTTCCGTTGTGCCATATCTAAGAGCAAAGGGCAAAAAAGTACAACTTTGGGGCAGTGCGTTTCACACTCGCGCCAACGGAGTTGTTGAAGACAGTTTTGTTGTGCTTTTCCCACGTGCCGCAAGCATGGAGCAATTAGGCTATGCAGATAGCGAGCTGGCTTTTCCGCAGCTCGCTCCCGTGCTAAGATTTTTGAAACACTACCCTGCGGATATAATGGAACTGGAAACTCCAAGCCCCGGAGCGTGGCTGGTTGGCATTGCCGCCAGAATAACAGGCTTAAAAGTGATTAGCCATTATCGCACTGATGTTCCCAGTTACACCCGTGCCCTTGTCAAGGAAGCCTGGATGCGCCGCTATGTGCTGAGTTATATGCGCATATTCTATCAAAACACAACTCCGGTTATAAGCCCTTGCGAAACTTATCGCGAAATTTTAGAGACGGAAATAAAGGTAAAACCGGAATTCATAAAAATTTTGCCGAGGGGCATTCCCCTGGAAAACTTTTCGCCTGATTATAGAAAATTGCCTGAAACTAAGCAAAAACACAAAGTCCGTTTTCTCTATGTAGGGCGCATTTCCGTGGAAAAAGACATACCTTTTCTGGAGGAATTGTGGAAAAAATTCTGCGGAAAAAATCAAGAGTTTGCTGAAAATGCCGAACTCACATTTGTAGGCGGCGGATGGTACTTGAAAACGCTCATAAAAAATATGAGTGAGTGTTCAAATGTGTATTTTGTAGGAGTGAGAACGGGCAAAGAGCTTGCGGAATTTTACGCTAATGCAGATTTCTTTTTATTCCCAAGCGGTTCGGATACTTTTGGCAATGTGGTTGTTGAATCCCTCGCAAGCGGAACGCCGGTATTGGTAACCGACAAAGGAGGGCCTCAGGACATAATCAAAAACGCAGGGGAGAAATGCGGATGGGTTTTGCCTTTTGAAAATCTGAGCGAATGGGAAAATCAATTGAATAAATGCTACGAAATGTTTGGAACTCCAGAATACGAAAAGATGCGAGAGCACTCCGCAAAGCACAGCCAAAATTACACCTTGGAAAAAATGACAAATGCCCTGTGGGAATTTTATAAAATTTTGTAAAATTTACTAGTTTATCTCCGTGCGTTTTTTATTCTATTTAATTCTGATGCTGGCAATGAACATTTCTGCTCAAACCGATTTGGTTAAGTTGCAGGCGGAAATTAACAGCGCAAAGGCGGATTTGGAAGAAGCGAGGCAAGCGCGAGACATGGTTGTTGCAAAACGCTGGCAAGAAAAGTCCAAGCAAAACGAAGAAAGGGAACGCATAGACCAGCAATTGGAAAACAAAAGGGAAAAAACAGAAGCTATATTCTCAGAACGCTCAAGGCTTTTTGAGGAACTCAGAATTACAAGAGAAGCGTTAGGCTATGCAAATGAAGATGCGGAAAAAGCAAGAGCCGCTTTTGCCTCCGTGTTCCCAGAGCAAAGCAGGGTGCAGGAATTAAAATCGCTCAACAAAGGAGCCATCCCTTTTGCAATCCCGGAGGTTTCGCTCTCAAAGGACTCTCCCTTGCAAGCTGCGGAGGTTCTTTTTTCGCTCGCAAAAAAAAATATTGAATACACGGCAGAAATTGAAAAAAACGACTCAAACATCCGTTTGGGCGGAATAAGTTTTGCAACGCCTCAAGACAGCGGGCAAGGAATTTTACTCGTTCCTATAGACCCGTTTTTGAATTCGCGCATATCAACGGAAATCGCAAACCAAAAAGAAAAGACAATACCGGAAAAATTCTCTCAACTTATGCAGGACGGCGGAATTTTGATGTACCCGATTTTGGCAATGCTGTTAATAGCGGTTTCTTTAATCGCGGAGAGATTTTTTGTTCTGTTCAGGAACGGGAAATTCTCGGAAAAAGAGATAGAGAGAATTTTAGAATTGCAGGAAAGGGGCAAGCGAAGGGAGTTGGATGAATACGTTGGGAAATTGGGAGGTTCTTTTGGAAAAATTGCAAAAACTATTTTTGACCCGAACTTAAAAACAAGGGAAGATGCGGAAAAAGCGGTAGAGGCGGAATTTGCAAAAATAGTTCCGCATTTGGAGAGCAGGCTTTCGGTTATATCCATTTTAGGCACTACCGCTCCCCTGCTTGGGCTTTTGGGAACTGTTATGGGAATGATAGAGCTTTTCAATGTAATAACTATGCACGGCACGGCAGACCCAAAACTTTTGGCTGGCGGAATTTCCATAGCCCTTATAACTACGGAAGCCGGGCTTTCCGTGGCTATTCCCGTGCATTTGCTGCACACTTGGATAGCTGGCAGGGTGGAGAAAGCCACGCAAAAAATGGATTATGCGGCTATGAAATTGGTAAACGCTAGATTTGGCTAAAAAACCTCTATACAAAATACTAATTATCTAATTTAATGACACAATGATGAAAGAAGAGTGTGGTTTTTCCTATATTCGTGAAAATATGGAAGATATACGGGTTATAGGTGCTTGTGCCAACAACCTAAAAAGCGTGAATGCAAATTTCAAAATGGGGGGCATAAGCGTTGTCTGCGGCCCGTCTGGCTGCGGAAAATCCAGCCTTGTTCTTGACGTGCTGCACGCGGAAAGCCGCCGCCGATATTTGGAAACACTGGGCAATTCAGCAATAGCTATGTTCGGAGGGCCTAAACACGTTCCGGTGAAAGCCATCCACAATTTAAGACCGAGCATCGCGCTTGAATGCGGCGATAAAATAGCTACCAAAAAAGCAACCGTTTCAAGCCTTGCGGAAATTGCCCCGATGCTCAGAATTCTATTCGCGGAATACGCAAACCCCGTTTGCCCCGAATGCGGCGCAGAGATGAAATCACTCACTCCGCAGCGAATGGTGGAAAAACTATCGGCTATAGAAGAAGGGACAAAAATTCAAATTCTCTCCCCTGTTAATGCCAGCAACAGAACATTGAGCGAACTTGCAAAAATTTATTTAACGCAGGGATTTGTGAAAGCCATTGTTGACGGCAAATCCGTATCTCTGGATTTTTTAAGCACAAATATGAAAAACATAGTTCCGCAGGAATTTTATCTGATAATAGATAGGCTTGTGGCAAAGGAAAATCAACGCACAAGGCTCTCGGAAGCGATAGACACGGCTTTGAAAGCAAGCGAAAATTTAATTTTGGCAGATATGGAAACTCAAAAATTATTCCTCTCGGCAGTTCCTCGCTGCGAAGTTCACGGCTGCGAAGCGGAGCATCTGAGCGCGCGGCATTTTTCGCCTTGGAACAATAAAGGGCAATGCCCAAAATGCAAAGGGAACGGCTTAAACTGCCCGGAGTGCAACGGCTTTCAACTGACCAACCTCGCTCTGCACAGCAAATGGGAAGATTTTTCGTGGCTCTCCTTGCACTCAAAAACGCTGCTGGAACTGAATAAAGAATTGCCGATTTATCTGGAGCGAGTCCCAGAAAGATTAAAAGCCACCATCTTGGATATTCCGCTCAGAATTTCGCTCTTATGCGACTTGGGTTTGGGGCATTTGAGCCTTGGGCGTTTGGCGGAAACTTTGAGCAGCGGCGAAGCCCAGAGAGTTCGGCTTGCCGCGCTTTGCACCGGGCATTTGAACGGAATTTTGCTCTGCATAGACGAACCCGCAAGCGGCTTGCACGAAAAGGATGTTGAAAAATTGTGGAATGTATTGCTCAAATTAAAAGAACGGGAAAACACGCTGGTTTTGATAGAGCATCACCCAAACATAATAAACCGCGCAGACCACGTGATTGAAATGGGGCCAGGCGCAGGAGAAGAAGGCGGAGAGATAATAGAAGGGGGAAGCCTCCCCCTCGCCTGCAATTTGCAATTTCCGGCTACCCCCTCTGCCCAGAACCATATTCAGATAAAAAACGCGCAAGTCAACAATTTGAAAAACCTGGAAGTTGAGATACCAATCGGGGCTATGACAATTATCTGCGGAGTGAGCGGTTCGGGCAAAAGCTCGCTTTTGTGGGGAGTTATAGAACCTCTTGTATCCAATGCTCTTGGGAAAAGCGAAAAAAGACCATCCGCAAAATGCGGAAAACTCAAAAAAATCACAGGAATAGATTCAATTTTGCCAGCGAGAACCGGCAGGGCTTTTGCGCATAAACGGAGCACCATAGCTACAGCCATTGACATACTGCAAATTTTGAAAAACTTATTCGCCGGGCTGCCGGAGAGCAAAGTCCGCGGTTATTCAACTGCAAAATTCAGCACGGACAAACCTGGTGGGCGTTGCGAAAATTGCAAAGGCGATGGCTTTTTATTTGACCCAAGCGGCTACGAGGAGAGCGAGTGCCCAATATGCCTCGGCAAAAGATTTAGAGACGAGGTTTTGGAAATACGTTTCAAACTGATGTCCATAGCGGATGTTTTGGATTTATCCGTTTCTAAAGCATTGGATATTTTTGCGAATTTTGAAAATATAACATCCAAATTAAAACCCCTTGCAGAAACCGGCTTGCACTATTTGCGGCTTGGGCAGCCAACCACGCATCTGAGCGGCGGAGAGTTGCAACGTTTAAGGCTTGCGCAGGATTTGGCAAAAGCCAAATTGCCCCACACCCTCTATTTATTTGACGAACCTGGGAGAGGGCTTTCTATGAAAGACACTGCCCTGCTGCTGGATTTGCTGAAAGGCTTAACTCAAAAAGGGCACACCGTCATTGCCATTGAGCACAACGAGCTGTTCAGAAAGTGCGCCGATTATATTTTAGAACTAGGCCCCGGCGCAGGGGAAGAAGGCGGTAGCATTATCAACGGGGGAATATAATCTCAGTTTCCAAATCTATGCCATGAGTTTCCTTGACGATTTGCGTAACTTTTTTAATCAGAGCTATGACATCTTTTGCCGTGGCACTGCCTCTGTTCACTATAAAATTAGCGTGAAGCTCGGAAACCTGCGCATCGCCTATCCTGCATCCTTTTAAGCCGCAAGAATCTATGAGATAGCCGGCAGATACACGGCTGTCTGCTAAGGGTATATTATTGGTTGGGTTCTTAAATACAGAGCCTGCGTTTGGGTATTTCAGAGGTTGTTTCTCGCGCCGCCAAGCCAAAACTTCTTTTCTGTTTTTATTTATAACTTCCTTAGGCATCTGAACAAAATTGAATTCAGCGGAGAGGATAATTTCATCCAACATTCTGAACGCGCTGTTTCTGTAAGCAAATTTGCATTCTTCATTTGTCCTTGTTATTATTTCGCCATATATGGTTATGGAAACCACGCTCTCTATGCAATCGGCAATTTGCTGCCCGTGCGCGCTGGCATTCATAAAAATAGCTCCGCCAATTGTTCCTGGAATGCCCTCCAATTTTTCTATACCGCCCAGTCCTTTGTCTGCGGCAGTTTGGATAAGGGTGTGCAAGGGTTTTCCTGTTTCAAAATGCTTCCCTATTTTTATCACTAAGCCGTCAAAACCTTCATCCCCAAAAAGGACATTGCTGCCGCCGCCTAAAATAAAAAATTTCTCCTTATTTTGCCTGCAAAACAGAAATAAATCTTTAATATCGCGAATGGATTTAGGCTCGGCAAAGAGTTTTGCTTTGCCGCCAATCTTAAAGCTGCTGTATTTTTTTAACGAGACGTTTCGTGAAATCAATGCAAACCTCCGGCGAATTATTATTTCCAATTTTTACTATTTTTTTCGTTTTCCATTCCTTATTCCTCACATCTTGCGGCTGTGCGCGCATTCTATTTTCAATATCTCTCTCGTTCATTCCTCTTTTCAACAGGCGTTCTCTTCTTACGCTTTCGTCTGCTTCCACAATCCAAATCGCCTGCATTTTTTTTGCGAAGTCTGCCCATTTATATAAAACCGCAGCTTCTACAAAAGGCGGGTTTCTCTCTTCAATTTCCTGTTGCAAAACGGGGTGAACTATGCTTTCCAAGAGGCAGAGTTTTTGTGCATCGTTAAAAACTATTTTTGAAATATAAAAGCGATTTATTCCGCTTTCCGTTATAGCTTCATAACCAAACGCCTCCGCAATTTTTTTCCGCAAACCTGCGTGTACCTTGTAAAGCTCGTGTGCAACGGCATCGGCATCCAAAACTTCAAAGCCACACTCTCTAACAACAGAAGCTACAAGAGACTTCCCAGAACCTATTAAACCAGTAATTGCGCGCATTTTTTGGGAAAATAGAAAATTCCCTTTGTCTGAACCCCGATTTGCCCGATTTGTGATTTATGGCTAAACATAAATATAGTAAACGTTGATTAACTTGCTAGGCAAAAATGGGGGAAGCCGGTTAAGGGTCGCTCCTGCAATCCTGGTGTTGGCATTGCAGAATCGCCAAACTACGCCCCACTGAAAGGACATAGGTAAACGCTCACAGACCACGGTTGCGCCGCTTGCCTGCGGCTAGCGGCGGCGCTTCGCGCCTAGTCCTTCTAAGATAAAATTAGAAATTAGTGGTTTTCTTTGAGTCACAACCCAGGAGTCCACATGGTCTATTTATTTT
>Ga0268262_10002709_pt1 | contig 20109 bp, 13 predicted proteins | sample TergutNc150P3_FD_190354 | JGI IMG/M metagenome (GOLD analysis project Ga0268262, IMG submission 190354) | Nasutitermes corniger P3 segment gut microbial community from laboratory colony in Florida, USA - Nc150 P3 (SPAdes) (version 2) | ecosystem: Host-associated > Arthropoda: Insects >... | reverse complement strand
ATAATAAATGATTCATTGCAACATCGGCGAAAAGCATAAAAGCAAACGGCAATCGTCCTGAATGGCAAAAACTTTTCGACAAAGCAAACTGTGGCGTCAAATTGAAATCCATTTGTAAAACAAGATTCACATGCAGTTTAGAATAACATTCTTCAGAAAAAATCGCTAATGAGAAATAGTGAGTGGCGCTTGGTTAAATTAGAGCCACTTGCAAAACTAACGTTTTGCAAGTGGCTCATTATTTTGCGGCATTGCTTCGTAGCACGCTATCAAATCAAACTTTCGCACAAGCCGCCTATCACAACCTGGCATAGCAGTTCAAACTACAAAAGGTTGAACTGCTATATTCAATATAGTCCTGTGAGGTAAATATGGGGTTGTTGGATTCAGTTTTCACCAAATTCAAAAAGGGGCTGCAGCGGACGCAGGAATTGGCGCTTGGCCCAATGCAGCGGCTGTTGGGGCTGAGGCGGTTGGATGAGGATCAGCTTACGGAGATAGAGGACATGCTGCTTCAAGCCGATCTCGGCGTTCACGCGACCCAGCGCTTGCTGGACAGGCTGCGGTCTGAAATGCAAAAGTCCGATGTGATTGACATTAAAACTCTGCTAAAGGATGAGCTGCTGAAAATCATCAGCCATACTTCGGCTTCCCCCTTTAAGTCTGAGGACACCCAGGTTGTTTTATTGGTTGGCGTCAATGGCGTCGGAAAGACTACGACACTCGGAAAACTGGCGGCACGCTTAAAATCAACCGGACAGGATGTATTGATGGTAGCCGGAGACACCTTCAGGGCTGCCGCGATAGATCAGTTGGAACTCTGGGGTGAAAAGGCAGGCGTTCCTGTGATTCGCAATCAAATGGGAGCTGATCCCGCGGCCATAGCTTTTGATGGAGCCACTTCCGCCAAAGCCAAGGGAATCCCGTGGGTGCTGATTGACACTGCCGGCAGACTTCATAACAAAGAAAATTTAATGCGTGAATTGGATAAAATATGCCGAAGTCTGCAAAAAGTCATTCCGGGCGCGCCCCACAGAGTTTTATTGGTTTTAGACGCTACTACGGGTCAGAATGGCATACAGCAAGCCGAAAACTTTAAGCAGACCACGGGGGTTACAGACCTTGTAATCACAAAGCTGGATGGCAGCGCAAAGGGTGGCGTGGTAGTCCCGATACTGGAAAAATTGAAATTGCCGATTGCTTTTGTGGGCGTTGGCGAGCAATTGGACGATTTAATACCATTTGACCCGGAAGCATTCGTAGAGGGGTTGCTGAGTGCCTGATTTAACGCCCGAATCAGCCTGGGAACACGCTACGGGCGGCCCGTGGCCAAAACCGGAGCTATTATCCGGCGATGAGCGGGCCATGGCTGAGGCTATCAGGGAGAGTTTGAGAGGAATCGGTCTTTCAAGTCCAAATCCCTCTGTGGGTTGTGTACTGATAAAAGATGGGCGACTAATTGGCAGAGGAGCGCACAGGCGCGCCGGCGGCCCGCACGCTGAAGTATCTGCGATCCAGGACGCGGAAGAGCATGGAGAATCCGCAATGGGCGCGACGGCGTATGTAACATTGGAGCCCTGCAACCACTTTGGCCGCACACCGCCGTGTACAGACGCGCTGTTGCGGGCCGGTGTGAAAAAGGTGCTTGTTGGCGTCAGAGACCGCAACACGGGAGTTTCTGGCGGCGGTATGGAGGTACTTTGCGCCAATGGTGTTGAAGTGGTTGAGGGCATCCTTGGGAATGTCTGCGCCCATTTACATGCTCCATACTTCAAATCAATCCAGACCGGATTTCCCTGGGTAATCCTGAAACTGGCGCTCGGCTCTGATAATGGCATTGGTTCAAACGGTGTTACTACAAATATTACAACGCCTGAGACGCAGAGGCTTGCCCACGCGCTCAGACGAGTGTGCGATGGAATCCTCGTCGGACGAAACACGGTGGCTGTTGATAATCCCCAACTCACTGACAGGTGGTTTGAGCCGCCTGAACCACATCGAATGTTTCGCAGGATAGTTTTGGACAGCCGTGGATCACTAAATCCCGATTGCCTGGTGTGGCGGAATGAGTGCGGTCATTTGTCCATGAGAGTTTTAACCGAAGTAGCAGAGCCAATTGAGGGCGTAGAAGACCTCTGTCTGCCATCCGCTTCCAGAGGTTGCAATTTGCGACATCTGTTGCAAGAATTAACAGTTCGTGGTGTTTGCAGATTACTGGTTGAGGGTGGGGCGACCCTGGCTTCACAGATGATTCAAAATGATTTGGCTGATGTTTTACATATTTTTCATGGCACTAAACCTGCGGGCGGTTCAATCGTTAAACTTAACGTCAGCTCGTTTGGTTCACCATCAAGCCTTGTTCAGTTTGACGGCGGCGTTTGGGAGATCTGGTACAAAAATTAGTCGGCATGGCATAATGTTTGAATTACTTTTGTGTAGTTTTAGGAGGTCGTATGACTTTTAAAATCTGTCGTGTTCTTTTGGCCATAACGCCACTGCTTTTCATGGTTGCCTGTGCTGGCGGCAGGAGTAATAGCGATGTTTCCGTTTCAATTCAGGCAGAATTTGAAAAAAGGACGATAACAAACTCAGGTTTATCAGGCATAACAAACAAACCCGCCAGGTACTGCTGGGTGGAAGGCTTTGATCCGCAAGACACTGATAATATTTATTTTTACGGTTATCTGGGTTCAACCGGCCTTGGAAAGGCGGATGTGCCAAAGAACGTCAATTTTAAAGTCCGCTTGTTTGCCAGGTACGAAGTTCCTTTAATTGATAATTCCGGCAATTTCCGTATGCGCGGGAGTGTTAAAGATGGTGTTACCTCCGATACGTACAGCAACATTAACGCGTTTAACGCGATCCCCGATTGGTTTGTTTTAAGCGATACTTACACGGCAAATCAAGATTTAAATATTAAAATAACGGCACTTGATTCAAGAGGAAATGGACCGGCAGGCGCGTTTAATATAGCCGACCAGGCCGTTGAGTTTGCTTCTAAAATATCTCAACTGGAGCCTGGATTGGGCTTACCGAACCTGCATTCATTCTGGCATCCTGCCAATCAATATACAGATTATCCCCGCGTGGCATTTGACAAACAGGACAGAGTATTAACGCAGCAGAGCGGCAGGACTGTTTTTCAACACAGGATTTCAGGTGTCGGCAATTCCCTGACAGAAGGCAGGGCTGACGAGTACAACGATTCCGCACTGATGGAGTCTTTTGCCCATATATTGTTTGCGGATTACAGCTATCCGCCTGTGAGGCCGAGTCACCCTTATGATCGCATAGCCAGGCGCGACAGTGAAGAAGTCGCCTGGGTTGACAGGCAGTTCGCCTCTGAGTCAACAACGGCTTTTGTCAACGGTTTTTGCGATTTTATTTCAGCGACATTCAGAAACAGCCCTTCCCTTACAGAAATTTATCACGATGATGTTTACTCGTATAACCTTAATGAAGTAACATCATTCCCCAAGCCTCAAGGCGGTGAATTCTATCGCCAAAGTGTTGCCGCCGCGCTGTACAGAATATGGGCAAACGCTTTTGGAGGTACACAAAACGGCTTGCAAACCATGTGGGAGGCGACTTTTAAACCGGGTATGGCTATGGAAGTCAAAAATGACTCTTATCCGTACGGTTATTTGCAATGCCCTATCGGCAACATCTCTTCATATTTAAGCGGATTGGCAAATGGCTCACAGTTTGGCGTTACCGCCTCCGCATGGAATAATATTCTCAATGTTTTGAGTACTGAGTCCATGGGCAATCCCAACGCCAATTATTTTAATCAGGAGATATTCTGGAAAAAAATCAATGGATTCCCTGCGACAGAAACCGGAACAATCAGGACATATCCCGAATCCGATGGAATATTTTGGGATTTTGATCAGTCAAAATCTTATCATTTTACTCAATCCGTTACCGCAAACCGCAAAATTACGCTTGAACTGACCGGCGTTCAGGATCTGTTTCTTGAACTATTTGATGATAAAGGAATACTTCAAGAAAGCACGCAATACAACGGATTGCTCAACCGTGAGATCAGCGACAACTTAAAACCGGGAAATTATTTGGTAAGAGTCCGGGCTGGTAGTACAACTGAAAACAAACTTGCAAGTTTCAGGCTGACGATTCAATAGGACTTCATACGATTCCAATATAGCAGTTCATACCAATTTGCATTCGCAGAAATGCAAATTGGTATTAGGCGGCTGGAACCGACACCCGCATAATGAAGCTGAATATTCAATTTGTCAAAGAGCAGGAAAATACTGACATATTCAGCAAGACACATCGGATACACAAGAGTTTTTTGAAAAAGCTGGGTTTCCCCGGCAGATGCGGCCTCGCAAGCGCTCCAAATGTTTTTCAAAAACTTTGGCGTAGAGCGTTCAATGTCAATCGAACGCAACTTGGTATCAAATGATACTCCTTTTGAAAAGCAAGATTGATGTCTGGCTTAACTCTTGGCTTGCAAGCGGTTTGCTTTGTTTTCCCACTCTTTGGCAAGACGTTCATAGCCCTTTTCTTTTGCCAATTCGACAATTTTTGTAATGTTTGTAATCTTGCCACCGAAATTCAGTAGCGCATTGAATATATCATCCGCTTCTTTGGCTTTGTTGTCATTGAGATAGGCTTCAATCAACAGAATACCAAGCCTGTCGCCCAGGTTGTCTTTGGTTATTGGCGAAGGAATATGAGAGCTTGCGTCTTGGTCAATCTTCAACAGTTCACGCTCCCACGTGTTTTTTAACAATCCGATAACTTTGTTCCAATTGCCGCTCTTTTTACATTCCTCGCAATAATCATTTATTACAAAAGGTGGCGGCACTGTTCCGGCCTGTGAAAGGGGGCTGAGTTTGACGCGATCCACCAATAATTCCAAAGAGCGTTCATTGCCTTCAATCTTTTTCCAGAAAATCCACTGTGCCCACAAAGCCGCGGAAGATGGTTTTCTCTCTAGAAATGATTCTATGTTTGTTAATATTGGCCCGGATATTGATTTCAACAATTCACTCTGAATTGACGTTCCTGAAAAGGTAAAGTGAGCGTTAAAAAGGGAAATATCCTGCAAGTTTATTAATACATCTGGATTTTCACGTATTACTCTGTTTAAGATTCTGGAGCTTTCTCCCCAAATATCTTCATCATTAAAGTCATCTTTGGGAGTGATATTCTCAATGACATTCTTTAAAAAGAACTCAAATACCAAGCGCAGCTCAATCCCGGGAACAGTGCCATGCTCTGCTATGTATTCTCGGTACAATTCCAAATTGGTTTTAATATCAAAGCGATTTAAAATCTTTCGCATGGCTTCCAAGTCAGGTATGTCTGAATCCTGAGTCAATATACGCCCGTCTTTCGCAAATAAAGCCCATCTGGCGCCATCTTCTTTGTTCCATCCTAAATTGCTTAACCCCTGTTCTCCAAGAAGAATAACCATAGTATTAAGACAGAGTGTTTTCGCCAAACTGACAAATTGCATAAGATAATCCCCCGAATTAGCGTTGTACACTGCAAAACCGGGATAGCCGCCTGTAGCCGCGCCTATTGTTGCAAATGGAACTTTATTTATCTGTTCGCCCTTTTTCCAGAGGCGGACCAAATCCTCCATGCCGACAGACTTGGCAACAGCTGCGGCTAGATCCGCGTTACCTTCCGCACCCCTGAATCGAAGCATTTCGTCATATAGTTCATTAGCCCCATCAATGTCGCCTAGTTTCAGTAAAGCCTCAAGATAGGGAACGTAGGCCGATTTTACCGGATAGCCTTCGATCGGTTCTGGTGACAACCCTAGCATTAATGGGGACATGGGTAGCCATTCCGTCTTTGTCTCCCCTGGATAGGCACTGAGATACTTTGCCACTCTTGCAAATTTTATTACAAAATCCCAGTCGGATTTCGTTCTGGCTTGGTCAACAGCCCATACGGAGACTTCGCTGGAGGGAATAGTTACGGGAAGAAGCCATGGTTGCTGAGTGAGAAAAACAGTGGGTTCAAAGGAATTAATGAAGCTATCCCACTTGTAATCCGGCAGACCGCGCGCCATCCACGCCCAGATATTCCACAGAGTAATATTTGTTGGTTCCAGGCTGATTGCTGATTCCACTTTTTGAATATGTTTACGAAAAACATTCCTCATTAACTTGCTGAAACGCTCCGGCTGGCCTTTATCGGGTCTGAAAAAGTTCAGTTCAATACCCAACCATGAACTATTGAATACCCTGTCAGTCTCGGCGGCCATAACTGCCCAGGTTCGCAAGTCCGTCTCTGAATCCAGGTCTTCAGTAATATTTGGCGGCATGATGTGCAAGGCACGGCGATGAACTTCTTTCAACAAGTCTGTCATCGCGTCAAGGTGGTCAGGATTTTCTTTTAGAAAATCTCTGACTTGTCTGAGCGGGCTTCTAATCCCACGCTGCTCAAGCATCCGGTCAAATTCAATGGCCTTAGGCGTTTGAACGCCGGAAACAATCAATTTGTTTCCCACATCCAGCGCCGCCCATTTTGGGCTGAAGCTCAATCCATAGCGCTGTCTGAACCAATTTTCAAAGGCGTCAATATCTTTTACGCCAAAATAGTTGTCATCACGACTGAATAATAGAGCAGAGCGTTCCAGTAGTACAAAACCATGTTCATATATGCCATCAGAATCAATTATTTGCTTCCATTTGACCGTATCAGCCGCGCTCCATTTACCCAACAGGACAATTTTGTTACCCCTGTGCCTAGTTATGTTGTATTCGTAATCAGACTGCGAAAACAGGGGCAGAGCCAATACCATTGAGACAATAGCGGACAGAACTATACTTTTGTGCATGGTTAACAACTCCACAAATCAGGGAACTGCTAAATATTATTTCAGCAAAGCTTTAACTTCCGCCGGCGGATCGAATGTTGTTTTGGGGATGTCAACGTTGGTCTTGACTTCGGTATAAGTCATCTTCATTTCCTGACCGGCCATTTTTTGAATAATTGTATGGGACATCAGGATATCGCCGACTTTTTTATAATCTTTTGGTATTACTTGCATGGTAAATTCACCCATAGGCGACTTTACTTTTGCATCAGTCCTTACAAGGAGGCCTGTTTTCCTGGAGTAGTAATTGGTTGATTGGGCCTCGCTGGCTTTCGATGTAAGCAAGACCTTATAACACTCTTCCCCTTCAACGGTTTCAATGCCGATAGTCTCTACTTTGGCGACTTTTGATCTCCATTCTTCCTCACGAAAATGGGCACTGATTAATGCCGATTCCGCCATCTCGTCCTTTTTTATTGTTGCACCCTGCATACTATTATAGCCCCAGGCAATCTTGCCATCAACTCCTTCAAGTATTTTGCCGATGCCCGGTAAAGTCATTTCTATAAGATTTAAGTTGGGCTCAGCCTTGTAAATTGTCATTTCGGCTTTCATTCCTGGCGCCTCGAAGGTACCTTTAATGACGATATTCTTTAGTTTTTTATAGGCGTCCATGCCGCCGGTGGCCTCTATATGTTTGTCCATGATGGATTCGGCGGAAGGCAGTTCTGCTTTGCCGACGACAACAGTTCCCTGGGCGGACAGCACTTGAGCGCCAAAAAGACAGAGAGAGGCAAGAAGTCCGAGTTTGAACATTGTGTTCTCCTATATTAAAAAACAATTATAGCACAAATTTGTCTATAGCACTTTCGACCTGTAGGCTATACCCATCATAACGCTAATACCCAGGAAGTAACTCATAGTGCTGCTACCTCCATAACTGAAGAATGGTAAAACCATACCCTTATTTGGCAGGCTCCCGGCTACCATGGCGACATTGACAATAATATTCAATCCGAGGGCCGCCGCCGCGCCTGAACAAAAATAGCTTTCAGTAAGTGTTTTTGCATTTCGGGATACAGCTAATATTCTATTGAGAAATATACCAAATAATAATAATACTATTAATACTCCAAAAAAACCACGTTCCTCAGCCCATGCCGCAAAAATAAAATCCGTAGTCTTAACGGGTAAATAATTCAACTGTGTTTGAGTGCCGCCGGTCAAACCCTGACCAAATATTCTACCAGCTCCAATAGCAATTTTTGCCTGATTAGTCTGATAGTTTTTATCTTTTAAGTTGGTTGCGGGATTTAAAAAATCAATAATACGATCTTTTTGATATTGTTGAATAAAATTTGATTTCCAGGCAACCGGAACCGATATCCCAACTATTATAGCGCCAACCGCTAGCCACCGCCAGTTCATGCCCTTGATTAGCGGTATTACGATGAGAATGGGCATAAAAGAAAGGGCCATACCCAAATCAGGTTGTTTTGCGATAATCGCGGCTGGCAGCAGTACTGCGGAAACGGCGGTCAGGATTTCAGGAATTTTGACTTGATCAATCGGACGCTTTCCTAAATAGTCAGCGACAAATATAAGAGTAGTCCATTTGACAAGTTCGCTGGGCTGGAAATTAATCGCTTTTGTGCCTAGCCAGCGTCTTGCGCCCTCGCCGGCTCCGAGTTTTAAGCCGAGCGGGGTGAAAGCTACAAGGAGCAGGAGAAATATGCCAAAGGAATATATCCATAAACTTTTACGAAAAATTTGATGGGGAGAACGGCTTGCGATAGCTAACAACAATCCAAAACTCATTCCGTAAAACATAAGCTGTTTGAGCCATATTTTCGGCTGGCCGCTCTTCCCGGCGGAATACAGCGTTAGAAGCCCAAGCCCTATCAGCAATAGCATGGGAACAATTATTGAAAAATCCAATCGACGCATTCGTCCTTTCATTGTTTATTCCTATCTATTTTCGTTGTCACTGGGTATTGCATAAAAGGAGCCGGAGGGTCTTTTGACAGGTGGTGGCAGTGGGTTGGTTTTGCGTTCAATGAACCAATATTTGCAAATTTTTTGCGCGATAGGAGCGGCTGCTGAGGCGCCAAATCCGGCGTTTTCAACCAATATTGCCCAGGCAATCTGTGGGTTATCCCTTGGAGCATAGCCAGCAAACCAGGCATGATCCCTCAATTGTTTGGGGGATGCCAAATAGGCTTCCCGCGTGGTGAACGCCGCGACTTGAGCCGTCCCTGTTTTCCCGCAAATTTCCAAATCCGGCATATATATGCCTCTTGCTGTGCCATGTCTGACCACTTGTGACATTGCCTGATCTAGAATTGCCCAGTGATTAGGGTCAAGGCTTGTATCGCGGACTGGTTTGGGAGGGAATTCTTTTAATTTTTGGGTCTCTTCATCTCTGTAGCCCAGTAAAAGGTGCGGCGTGATTATTTTACCTTTGAGCGCGAGCGTAGAGAAGAAACGGGCCAAGCCGATAACGGTGACGCCAACGGCGCCCTGTCCAACGGCGGCTGTAACTGTATCTCCCGGGTACCATTTTTTTAGCGCGGGATCAGAAGATTGTCGTTCTTTCCAAGCTCGGCTCGGTATGCGGCTTGCCTTTTCACCAGGTAAATCAACACCCGTCCTTTCAGCAAGCCCATATTTTAGGGCCGTTTCATAGATTTGGTCAATGTCCAACCTGGTGCCTAATTCAAAAAAGAATATGTTGCAACTGACTGTAATGGCTTGAAGAAGATCAATGCTTCCATGGGTACCCTCGCAACGACGCGGAGCGTTATAGAAAGACTTTGTACCAGTGCAGGTTATCCTTGATTGAGGAGTTATAACTCCATGTTCCAGTGCTGACAGAGCCATCAGGAGCTTAAAGGTGGAACCCGGGGAATGCTGGCTTTTAATAGCGCGATGATACATGCGGTTGCGGCCATCAATGTCTAAAAGATATTCCGTTTTTTTTGTGTTTCGCCTGTCCAGGAAGGCGTTTGGGTCGAAAGAAGCGGAGGAATACATGGCTAAAACGCCGCCATCTCTGAGATCTAGAACAACGGCGGCACCATTTTCTTCACCATAGGCGTTATGCAGGATACTTTGCAACCCCGCGTCCAGAGTCAAATAAACGGTTTCCCCAACTTTGTAAGGAATTTCCCCTTTCAACGCTACTTCACGACCAAGGTAATCGGCAATAACTTCACGCGAGCCGTCTTTGCCTCGGAGTATATCATCATGGGATGATTCGAGGCCCTCTATGCCGATTATGTCGCCTTGACGATAATTTTTATCTTTGAGTCGTACCAAATCTTCTTTAGAAACTTCACCAACGTAACCAAGAACGTGTCCGGCAAGTTCTTCGCCCAGATAAATACGCCTTGGGGCTACCTTAATGCTGACAAAAGGAAATCTGGCCCTCACTTTCTCCGCTTCAGCAAGGTCAGATTCGTCCAGATTGTCTTTGAGCAGCAGGAAACGATTGTTACCGGGTTGGTTGGCCGCTAGTATTTTGCGCCTTAAATCTTCAGGTTCCATCTGAAGTTCATACGCAAGCGCCCTGACTTGCTGAACAGCATTGGTCTGGCGAGCATTTTGCGGCTTGTCTTTTGGTAAATCCGGCAATTCTCCCTGTTCTATTACAAGGTTTAGCGCATATTGGTTCTCAATGAGCTTGTGTCCGTTGCGATCCAAAACTAAACCTCTCGGCGCTGGCGTTGTCCTGACTTTTACGGCCTGCATTATGGCATTTTGCTTTAGTTCTTTGCCGCGCAAGATTTGAATCCATCCATAGCGAATCGTTACTATGCCAAGCAGACACCAGATCGCTCCTTCAAATACGCCCAAACGCCTTTGAAGCAATATGCGATTCCTTTGCTCCATAACACTACCTCCTCATATGCGGCGGCTTATAGAAACGCCAAGCTAGCGGCCCCCAAAGGGGGAATAGAATCAAAGTCCACTGCCATTCATAGCCCAGTAAATGTGGACCCGAAGCGATGCTTACAAACAGATAAACCAAAGCCAGGTGCAGCATAGCGGCCAGTGCTAGCTGGAAATAATAGGCAAAAGGTTTTTCCGGCGGTCCAATTGATAGAGAATACCAAAGCAGAAGCGCGCAGATCATGTTGCCAAGCGCCGTTCCTCCCATTCCCGCATATGTGCGGAAAGCAATTTCCAGTATCCACCCGGCTAGTGCGGCAAGCAACGCGCAATGAAGAGGTTTGCGCAATTCCGGGGCTATGCCTAAAACGATAAAAACATGAACAACCGCCTGGGGCCCAGGCCATGGAGCCAACAGATACATCCCAACCAAACCAGACAAGGCGATCAGGATGAGGTACCTTGTACTAACAGTTGAAGAACTCATTTCCCATCTCGCTTGGATATAGATGGCGGCGGTTCAAATTTTGTGTTGAATTCCAACTGGGGATTGCTGGGCAAAACAAACAACAGCCCCAGCCGATCAAGCGGCGCGGCAAGTGTGACTACAATTTCCATTTCGACCGGACCAGGAGATACTTCAGATACGTACCCGACTAACAGTGCTTTTGGGAAAACGCGATCCAAACTGGAAGTATATACAGGTTCGCCACGCTGCACAGTTTCCTGGTTGCTGATGTAGCGTATTGTTGACAAACCGGGGTTGCGACCCTGAAGTACGCCTGTCGCACGACTTCTGGCCAGCATGACGCCGGTAGAAGCATTATAAGCGTCCAGAGGCAGAACGATGGATTGTGAGCGACCAACAGCCCAGATTCGACCGACAACGCCTTCGGCGCAAATCACGCCCTGATCTGCCTTAATGCCGTGGTCTTCCCCTAAGTCAATGACAATACCCCCAAATTTGGCCTCTCTGTTGTTTGCTATAATGCGAGCCGTTTGCAGTTCAATGGGAAGCAAACTCTTGAGACCCAACAGGGTTATAGCTTCATCCGCTTCTATCAGCCGAGCGCTGTCACGCTGGCGTTCCAAACGCAATGCCGCGAGTTCAGTGCGGAGAGCATCCAGTTCTTGTTGCGCGGCATTGAGATTTTTTATTTTTTGCGCCCGTTCATAGCGCCAGTTTTCCCATTTAGTAGAGACAGTTACAACCGGGCGAGTGAAAAAATCCGCTGTGCCAAGCAAAATTGAATTTGCCTGTCTGCCTAGGAAAATCCAGATCAAATGTCCAATGAGCAGAACAAATAACATGTACCTTTCCCGCCAAACAGAATTCCAAAGCTGGCTTTCACGCCTCATTTTCTGCTCCAGGGTGGTAACCCATTGGTAATAGTCGGTTAAAGTTTTGAGTCAGTTGCAAAACTCCAGTTTTGAGACTGACTCAATGATGCAAGACTGCGCCTTCATTTCGCCGAACGCAATCCGAACCGCTTGCGAAGCGGTATCCGCAACTTCGGAACAAATGTCGAAATGGAGGGCGCTGATGTACAGCATGGTTGCAATTGCCTCTCTAGTCTAAAATTTGGATGCGTCTCAGGAATGGAATATCATCAAGAAGTACAGCGGTACCGCGGACAACCGCAGTTTCAGGATCGTCGGCCCTATAGCAAGGGAGGTGGGTTTCCTTGCCTATGCGCATATCCAAACCTGGAATTTTGGAACCGCCGCCGGTAAGACAGATGCCTCTATCAATGAGATCCGCCGCTAACTGGGGCGGAGTTTCGTTGAGCGCTCTGCGAACCAAGTCAACTATAGCTGAGATGGGCTCGCTAAGTGCTTCGCGGATTTCGGTGTCATTTAGCAACAGGGTTTTTGGGAGACCTTCAAACTGATCTCTGCCTGAAACACTCATCGTGCGAGTGTTTTCGCTGGGATAGGCGGATCCAATTTTCCATTTGACATCTTCCGCAGCGCTCTCTGAAATCAAAATGTTATATTTTTCACGAATGTACTTGATTATGGCTTCATTCATCTCATCGCCAGCAACTGGAATTGAGTCTGAAAACACTTTGCCATTATAAGCAATTACCGCAACATCAGTTGTTCCGCCGCCAACGTCAACAACCATGCAACCGCGCTTTTCGTATATGGATAACCCGGCACCAATGGCAGCGACCATTGTCTGGTCAACCAGGAACACCTCTCCCGCTTTTGCATCGTGACAAACCTGTCTGACGGCGCGGCGGGCAACTTGGTGAGCTCTTGGAGGCACGCTCACTACTATCCGTGTATTGAATTTGCGGCGCGGCCTTGCTTTTTGAATGAACGCCGCAAGCATTTTCTCAGCCGCGTCAACTTCGAAAATCATTCCGTCTTTCATTGGACGAATAGTGGAAACGCCTTGAGGCGAGCGCCCAAGCAACTGTTTGGCATCATCGCCGACAGCCTCGACCTCATGAGTAGCAAGGTTTAGCGCAACAATTGAGGGCTCGTAAACAACAATGCGCCCTGCTTGTCTCGTGTAAACAAGCACGGATGCCGTGCCGAGATCAATCGCGAGATCTGACGTAAAGAGATTAGACCAGAATTGGGTTGAAAATATGTGTGCCACCAGATGCTCCCAGAACTAGACTAGAATGCCGCATAACCGAATAGTCAAGTAAAAATGTTTCGATTTTTTACCCGAAATGCTCGCTAAATGACTGACAAAGCCCTTTGCAAGCATTTCCAAGCCGTGATTTATTACCAAATCCCAGCTCAGAGCAATTTAACTTCTCAAAGTCAGATTACTCCAAGTAGCTAATTACAACTGCCATAATCTATCATTCCACAATGAATCAAGTTTTTATAGGGGAAAACTAGATGATTTTGATTTCAAAGGTTATGGAGGCGGTTTTCAGATATAGCGGTTCAAAAAATATCAGCGCAAAACTTCAATCCTGATTGAATGATGCTTAAAATAAAGATGCGTCCATTTTAATTGAGGACTCTTTGAGCCAAGGAGGCGCTGATGACAGATCACAAAAACACAGGGGCCGGCGAGAGGCTGTTGTCGGAGTTTCCAATCCCCTCTTTGGAAGCCTGGAGAGAAGAAGTCATCCGGCTTTTGAAAGGCGCTCCCTTTGAAAAGAAGATGCTCACGGCAACCTATGAAGGCATTACGCTGCAACCAATTTATACCGCGGAAGACACCAAAGACCTGCCTTTCCAAGACACATTGCCTGGCGAATGGCCGTATTTGCGCGGCACAGAAGTCTTGGGCAAGCGTTTGAATGGCTGGCTGATCGCTCAGGAGCTGCCTTTAGCTGATCCTAAAGATTTCAATGAGGCGCTTAGGCAAGACCTTGAACGCGGCCAAAACGCTGTGACCATCCTGTTAGACACTGCGGGATATTGGGGACTTGACGCGGATCAAGCGGAAACAGGGATGGTTGGCAAGGATGGAACATCCATTTCAGCCTTTGCCGATGCTGTTCAGGCTCTGGATGGAGTTGATCCAACTATTCCTACAATGGTAGTGGGCGGAGCGGGGTCTGTTCCCGCCGCGGCGCTGGTTGTCGCCGCCCTTAAAGCAAGAGGCGCTGACCTGGCCAAAGTAAATCTGACGCTTGGAAACGACCCATTGGGTTTTCTGGCCGCCAACGGTCAACTGCCAATGAGCGTTGACGAGGCATTTGACGGACTCGCCAGCCTAACAAATTGGGCAATCGACAGCGCGCCAAAAACAAAGACGCTGGTCGCGTGCGGATTCCCATACTTTGAATCCGGCGCAAATGCTGTGCAGCAGATAGCTTTTACCCTATCCGGCGCAGTAGCCGTGCTGAGGGCTATGGAAGCCCGTGGTATCAACATTGAAAACGCTGCCTCAAGGATGGTATTTCGCCTCAAGGTCGGCGGAAACTTCTTTATGGAAATTGCCAAACTGCGAGCGGTGCGTGTTCTCTGGGCTCAAGTAGCCAGAGTTTGCGGCGCGAGCGACGAAGCCGCCAGAATATGTCTGCAAACCAAGAATGGCCACCTCAACAAGACGCAGTTTGACCCATACGTAAATATACTGCGCGGAACAACAGAAGCATTTGCCGCAATCGTTGCTGGAGTTGATTCTTTGCACATTGGCGCGTATGACGAGGTACTGGGCGGCCAGCCATCCAACCTGGGGCGCAGAATCGCAAGAAATACCCAGATCGTGCTGCGCGAGGAGTCCAAGCTGGATCACGTAGTTGATTTAGCTGGCGGCAGTTGGGCTGTAGAAACTTTAACTCATCAGCTAATTACCGCCGCCTGGAAACTGTTTCAGGAAGTCGAGGCAATGGGGGGTCTGCAAAAGGCATTGGAAACAGGCTTTGTTCAAAAGACCATCGGCGAAGTCGCCAGCGCGAGGCGTAAAGCCGTTGCCGCGCGCACCGATGTGATTGTTGGGACAAATCAATATCCAAACTCACTGGAAACCCAACCTGAAATCAGAAAAAACGATCACGCCGCAATTAAGGCCAAGCAGGGCGCAAAAGCAGCTGCCGCGAGAAGGGGCCAGATCAAATCGAAGGATTTTGCCGCGCTGGTTGACGCCGCGCCCAAGTCAACACTCGGCGAACTTTCCCAGGCCCTGGGGCGCTCCAATAGTATTAGTGTTAAGCCATTGCCGGCTTTCCGTACAGCCCAAGCGTTTGAAACCTTGCGCAGTGCCATGATTGGGGCCAGAAAGGGAAAGACCGATGTCTTTTTGGCAAATCTTGGTCCCATTGGCGCTTACATGCCGCGCCTTGATTTTACACGCGGTTTTTTCCAAGTCGGCGGATTCAGCGTAGAAGACAAGTCCTGGTTCAAGACTCCCCAAGATGCCGCTAAAGCCGCTATTGAAAGCGGCGCGCCGATTATCGTGGCCGTTGGTTTAGATGATACTTATGTTGAGCAGGTTCCAGCGTTTGCAAGCGCCTTGAAATCGTCTGGTGCCAAAGCAGTTTTGGTTGCGGGCATGCTTAAAGATCATGCTGACACGTTCAAAGCATCCGGCGTAGATGACTTTATCCATGTTAAGAGCGATGCCCAAGCCGTATTGAGCGGCTTGGCTAAAGTCCTGGAGGTGTTCTGATGATTCCTAATTTCAGCGCAGTTGAGCTTCAGACAACCGCCTCAAAAGGAAAGGCGAATTGGGAAAAACAAGCGGGCGACATTTCCGCTCTGACTTGGCTAACCAATGAACAGATTGCCGTCAAACCCATGTACTCCGCCGAAGATAACGCCAGCGCTGAGCATCTGGCTTATCTGGCAGGGATTCCCCCTTTTCTGCGCGGGCCTTATGCCTCTATGTATGTAATACGGCCCTGGACAGTACGCCAGTACGCCGGTTTTTCGACTGCGGAAGAATCCAACGCCTTTTACCGCCGCAACTTGGCAGCTGGTCAAAAAGGCTTGAGCGTTGCTTTTGACCTTGCCACTCATCGGGGATACGACTCGGATCACCCAAGAGTCTTTGGTGATGTCGGCAAGGCAGGCGTTGCTATTGACAGTATTCTTGATATGAAAATCCTATTTGACCAGATTCCCCTGGACAAAATGAGCGTCTCAATGACCATGAACGGTGCCGTTCTTCCGGTCATGGCCTTTTACATAGTGGCCGGCCTGGAGCAGGGCGCCAAACTGGAGCAGTTGAGCGGAACCATCCAGAACGACATCTTAAAAGAGTTCATGGTCCGCAATACATATATCTACCCCCCAAAGCCGAGCATGAAGATAATCGCGGATATCATCGCCTATACCGCGAAAAATATGCCCAAATTCAACTCCATTTCTATTTCCGGCTACCACATGCAAGAAGCCGGAGCCACAGCCGACCTTGAGATGGCTTATACGCTCGCTGACGGCGTTGAATACGTGAGGGCGGGTTTGAAAGCCGGGCTTGAAGTTGACGAATTTGCCCCGCGCCTCAGCTTCTTCTGGGGCGAGGGCATGAACCACTTTATGGAAGTCGCCAAACTAAGGGCCGGGAGGCTTCTTTGGGCTAAATTACTCAAGAGTTTCGATTGCAACGATCCCAAATCTATGGCCTTGAGAACACATAGCCAGACATCAGGCTGGTCACTGGCCGAGCAGGATCCATTCAACAATGTAATTCGCACATGCGTAGAAGCTATGGCGGCTGTGCTCGGACACACACAGTCACTTCACACAAACGCCCTAGACGAAGCCATTGCTCTGCCAACCGACTTCAGCGCCCGCATTGCCCGCAATACACAATTATTCCTGCAGGACGAAACCGGAATATGCAAGATTGTTGACCCATGGGGCGGTTCCTACTACCTTGAAAGCCTTACCAATGAGATCATGCGCCTTGGATGGAAGCACATCCAGGAGGTTGAAAAACTAGGCGGCATGGCCGCGGCAACAGAGACAGGCTTACCCAAGCTCCGCATTGAAGAAGCCGCCGCGCGCCGCCAGGCCAAGATTGACAGCGGCGCCGAGACCATTGTCGGTGTCAACAAGTATCGCCTGGCAAAAGAAGACCCAATCGAAATTTTAGACGTTGACAATGTTGAAGTCCGCCGCCAGCAGATCGCCCGTCTTGAAAAGTTGAAAGCCGAGCGGGACAACAGCGCGGTTCAGTCCGCACTTGAATCTCTTACAAAATGCGCCGATACCGGTCAAGGCAATCTGCTGGAATTGAGTGTCGAAGCCGCCAAAGTTCGGGCAACTCTAGGAGAAATCAGCAATGCTCTTGAAAAAATATATGGCCGCCACAGTGCGGAAATCAAAATGATCAGCGGCGTTTATTCCTCCGAATACATCAAGAGCAACGAAGTCCTTGAAGTCCGTGCCCTGACGGAGGCATTTGCCAAAGCGGAAGGCCGCCGTCCGCGCATTTTAGTTGCCAAACTCGGTCAGGACGGCCATGATCGTGGCGCAAAAGTCGTCGCGACAGCCTTTGCGGATTTAGGTTTTGATGTCGACATGGGGCCATTGTTCCAGACTCCGGAAGAAGCCGCTAAAACAGCCGTTGAAAATGACGTCCATGTTGTTGCCATGTCAAGTCTTGCAGCCGGTCACAAGACACTGCTTCCGCAGTTAGTGGCCGAAATGAAAAAAAATGGCCGCGAAGACATCTTGGTTGTGGTTGGCGGGGTTATTCCAGCCCAGGATTATGACGCACTCCGCAGCGCCGGTGCCGCTGCCATTTTTGGCCCCGGCACCAACATACCCTACAGCGCCAAAGTGGTTCTCACGGAGCTTGATAAGAGGCTTGGCTTGGGACTTTTGTAGTGGTCAGAGTGATTAGTTGAAATAATACCAATTTGCAATCATATTTACCGTAATTATAGTATTGGTATTGAAGGAGGCGTCACGCGACCACCCAAGCCAATACCAGAGAAGAGACTTGTGGAGCTGACCGATTTCAGTAGGCGTAGCCATAAGGTGAAGTATCTTTTAGGGAACTACATACTTAATTCCCTACATATTGCAAACCAGCATGGACGTTGAGAAATTTGAGAATTAACATTAATTACCTAAATTCCCAAATAGTGTAACTATGTATCAAGTTCAAGGTCAAAAGTTCGAATAATTTTTTGTTGTAGAGGGCCTGTTTCAGTGATTACGCTGCCGTGCCTTCCTGAATAAGTGATACGCACTACAGATTCCATAGCTTCCATGATTTCGCGTACCGTCATGTGTTTCAGGTCTTTGTGTTCCTTTGCCACCATCCGAATCCTGCTTATTAAAGCCAATGTCAGGAATTGTATAAATAGCCTGCTATCCATAGCTTGAGATGAATGAACCCTTAGGCGTTTCATATCCAATCCATTTTTCAGGTCGTCAAAACAATTTTCAACGACCTCTTTCCTGCGATAAAGCTCAAGCAAATCCACTGAATCAGTTTTTACATTTGTCAGTATACAAAAGAACCCAGCATAACGCTTTCTGTACTTTTGAATCTCATCCTCGTTGTATGTTACTGATAACCCACGTTTCAGCGTTTGTTTCACAACAAAAAACCGCTCATACAACTCCTTGTGTGACTCCTGTGTTTTACCTTCTTCCAATTCTTTCTTACAGGCAATTAGCTTTCTGGTGAGATTGTCATAATCCTCAGCAGCTTTTGCCGCATTGTAATAAATATGGGCATAACACCTGCGCCCACCCCATCTATGAATATGCGAAACCATATACAACGCTTCGCCCTCGCCGGTCTGTCTGTATCTTTCAGGGGACATTATCTGGTCGTAGTATTGGTCGATAATGTCTCTGACCCATAAGCGCCCTGTTGGAACTGCTAATACGAAGCGATAGCGTCTATCCAGGAGCGCATTGACATTCTTTTCACTATAGAAACCCCTGTCAAGCACGAAACACAACTTTGTTTTACCGAGAAAATCCAAAGTCTCCATTGTCGTTTGCAGGGTTTTCGTATCCGCTATATTGCCTGGCAATCTTCTGTAATACGCAGGTAATCCGCTCTTTTGCCCGTATAGCATTGCCAGATTGATTTGTGGGAGGTTTTCATTGTCACGGTTGTATCCCCAACGAACATATTCATTCCCTGTTGCATATGAGGAAATGGATGTTATGTCATAACAAAGAAACTCACTTTCCAACATCCGCTTCAACCATAGTGATAAAAAGTGCTGTCGGTCATTCTCTGTAATCTGTTTCAAAAGATCACTTGCCCTCTGGCTACTAATCGGCTGCTTCGATGGATGCCAATGGCTTTCACTCCACATTTCGCACCTGGATAGCGCAAGCCCTTTCTGCGTTATGAAAAACACCATGCTCAAAATGTTTTCAAAAATGTCAGGGAAGCTTTTCTTTAGTGCTTCTACAAGTCCTATATCACTTGCCAGTTTCATAAGAAGAAGGTATGGTCCATAAACCTTTGCGCTTGCTTTGACATCTGAATCCAATACAGTTTGTTTCTCAGTTCGGGATTTCCTCTTTGAAGGAATGATTTCCCCAGTCTGTTCATTAAGTCTGCCAAGGCAAACCTGCTTGTTCCGCGGCGCCTTTTTTTCTTTGTCCCAGTAGCTTTGAACCGAATAGACATAAGCAACGCCGCTCTTTTTTCGATGAATCGTTGTTCCTGCCATGTCCACCTCTGACATAGTTACATTCATTTTTAAGTATAACTATGCCAAAGCCTCCCTGTCAACTACATAATCCCCAAAAAATACCCGCCCCTCACAAAACTAACAACTCTACACAAATTCCATAGTTACACTTTTTGGGAAAAGAGGTAAACAAGAGTGTGATCTATTCCAAAAATGCGTCCTAACATACGGTATGAACCTTTGCCCAAGGCATAAAACATGATCAGAAACGCCTTTTTTGCTGCTATAGAATGGCTTGTCCTGTTATCTCCTTCTCTAAAGTTGCACCCGCAATTTTTACAGCGATATCGCTGTTTCCCAGCAACTATGCCACTCTTGACT
>Ga0268262_10002708_pt1 | contig 20109 bp, 11 predicted proteins | sample TergutNc150P3_FD_190354 | JGI IMG/M metagenome (GOLD analysis project Ga0268262, IMG submission 190354) | Nasutitermes corniger P3 segment gut microbial community from laboratory colony in Florida, USA - Nc150 P3 (SPAdes) (version 2) | ecosystem: Host-associated > Arthropoda: Insects >... | reverse complement strand
CACTCAACGCAAATATCAACACGTTTTTTACCGAGTGCCATCTCTCTTGAAATATGCCCTCCCCCATTTATTACTCTCTGCAAAAATGCCTGCAAAACCAAATGGGGGGAGGCTTCTTTGTATTCGCGAAATCCCTCTTCATAAAGTTCATCCCAGATAATTTCGCTGTTCTCTCTCCAAAAAGACTGAAAATCTTTGAGCAAATGGTTTATGTCTATTTTGCCAGCTTTTATATATTTGGGCAAATCGGAATTCGGTTTGCTGTTTTTAAAAGCCTCCTGTGCGGTGCAAGTTATGGCTCTTATGATTACTTCTGCGTAAATTGGGTTGGAAGGTTCAACTTTTCCATTGAAGTCCCTTATCAAACCCAAATCCTTGGCATATAAATAATTATCGGTTGTTCTATCCACTTCATCGCCCAGAATCAAAGGCTGTATAACGTTGCGGACACGTTCCTCTTTTAGCCTCTCCATAAGCGAATCAAAATGCGTTCCCCTTGCCAAAATTATATTTTGGAGGGCTTGCTTTGCAATATCTTGTGTTATGACGGCGGAGTAATCAAATTTGCAAATTTTTTCAACCGCCTCCCTCGCTACAGCATTCACAAGCCAAGGCTGACCTTGAGTTTGTTCAAAAATATAATCAACCGCTACCGATTCAAATACCTGACCAGTCTCTGTGGTATGCTGATTGTAAAGTTCCTTAACATCGTCTTTCGTGAAATTTTCTAAAGTCATAGCTTCAGTCACTATGTTGAATGGGCTTGCACTGCCGAGCGTTTCGCTGTCTGGGCGAATGTGGGCTTTGTAGTCCCTTATGTTGCGCATTCCTACTAAGGCAATGGAGCTGACAAAGGGAACTTTCACTCTGGAAACAAAACCTTCTCGCAACTGCCTTAAAAATGTGATTAAAGTTCCGTTGCTAAGACAATCGGCTTCGTCAAAAAGTATGACCAAAGGTTTATCTATTGAGCGACAATAATCAACAAGGCTGTCATTTAGCACATCAGGTATGCAATTATAGTCCGCTTCTTTTGCAAAGCCTTTTGGCAGTCCTTGATTTTTTATATGAGATTCTATTTTTCGGACTATTTTGGGTGTTCCTATTTCCGGTTCGGTAAATGCTTGCAGACCTTCCAAAGAGCAATATAAAGCATAATACTTGCCTTCTGCATTTATTTTATTTGTAAGTTCCCATAAAAGGGTTGTCTTTCCGCTCTGCCGAGCGGCGTGAATAACAAAATAATTCTTTCGCTCTATTAAAGCCGTAAGCTCTTGACCTATATTACGCAAAGGGTCAAGCATATAATGCTCGTTTGAATTGCAGGGACCAGCTATGTTGAAGTATTTTTGAGGCATTTAAGGTAAAATAGAAAAACTGTCTTACCACGGAACGTTTTTGGCACTTCAAACTCAAAAAATGTAAATTTCGCAGTCTTGCTTATATGCGATTGTGTCATAAGTTTGTCATAAAATATGAGAAATTTATACCAAAAATTGGCTTATAAATTGAGATTTTTCAAAAAATACACATTTAAATCTTTTTTCCATAGTTTTTTTAGAGGTTTTTTCCGTAAAAAACAGGAAAAATGGGGGGAAATTACCATATCGTCTATAAATATCCACAAATGGCTCAATATTATTCATAAATCAGACATTGCTAAATTATATTTCTGTATTGCAGCTTCATCTATTTTTTTTGAAGTATTTATTAAATATCTTAATTTTTCACATATTTCAACTATGCTTAAAATCATTTCTTGCCCTATCTTAAAATCTGGATAGTATCGCAAAAATTTTTCATCTATAATACCATTTTTGTGTGAAAAAAGATGCCTTATTTGTAGTATCTTTTCTATGGCTTCTATATCCTCATTTTTATTCATTATGCCTAAATCAGAGATTTGCTTGTTTTCTTTTATAAAGCCTTTTATACTACCTTTTTGTAGTTTCTGAATTTTCTTATTAGCAAACAAAATAATAAATTCTTGAATATCGGAACAACTTAAAACTGTACTCACTTCAATCATTTCTTCCGATTTTAAAGTATTCGGATTAGATAAGTAAATTTCATAGAGCAAATTTGATAGATATGTCTCAAAATTATCTACACAAGAAGAAAATAAAATTCTTTTTAATATCTTTAATTCTTGATTATTTTTTTCCAAATTATTTTGTTGATAATTATCTAAGAGATTTAAAATACTTTGATAATGTTCAATTAAAATTACCATTGAACTTGTTAATTTTGTTTTACAATCATTCAAAAATTGGCTTAACTCTACAATATCCTTGTCACTTTTATTGGTATAAATATGTTTTTGTACTTCGTCTAATAAAATAGTTCTACAATTTTTTCTTATGTATTTTTTATTTTCTGCCATTATTGTTTCTTTTGCTTTTTCTATTTTAATTGCATATAGTTGCTTACTCTCGTGAGTTATATACCGATATTCTACTTTGGGTTTAGGGTAAAGCATATCAATAGCTTTGTGTACAATTTCATTTGCCATAAAATCCTGACTTAATCCAACAACACTCAGCGTAGAATCGTAATTCTCTTTAACCCCAAGAATTATATATCCTCCCTCTGCATTGGCAAAACCACAAATTAGTTGTGCAATATTTCTTGAAGGTGGCAAAACTGTTTTATATTCTAAAATATCACTTTCTTGCTTTCCTATCAATTCTTTGACTTCTTCAATAAAACTCATATCAATTATCCTCATTATACACAGGAATCCTGTTTATCCCTGTAGTTTTTAAGATTTTGCCCAATGTTAAATGCCTTGGTTTATTTTTACCATCTTCTATCCAAAGTTCTGCATTTTCGTAGTCTAAAGTATCTTTTTCAGAAGAATAATAAATAATTACCTCTCCGAAATCCGAAGGTCTTACTACAATGGTAACTGGAACTCCATTCTTTTTTATACCAGCAATAACTGTTGGTGCTGTATCCTCCATTTCTGAACAATCATAGTTCTTTAAAGTTTTTAAATATTTTTTAATATTTTCTTTTGCTCTTTGAATTAAAGACTGTGCGAATAAAAACATTTCTGATGTGGGTATTGAATAATGAATAAATAGTTCAGAAAAATTTTTATCTTGTAATGCGTATTCTAATTCTTTTTCGGATGATATTCCATAGCTAATTAAATCTTCTATCGTAATCGTTTCCTTCTTTGGGCTGCCAATAGTATTTATATCAACTTTGCTCTCCAAAATTTTCTTTAATTCAGTAAAGTTTTTTATATTATATTCAGTAAATATTTCTTTTGCCTTTTCCCATTTACTCATATTTTCTGCAACTTCATTATCATCATAAAATTTATGTTTGTTCCTATAATACTCTCCAAATAATTTACGAGCTTTATCTTTATTACTATGAAACCATAGAACGATTTTCCTAAAAATGGCTTTTGTCTCTTCACTTTTATCTTGGCTATTCAAATACGGTTGAACTAATTCAATAATTTTATTAACCACATCTTGTTCATTTACTTCATTTTTATCAGACATTTCAAGAAAAATAGCTTTATCTAATAACTCATCTCTAAAATCATATCCTAATTCAGAACATATATCTTTAAGTACCTCATCAATTTCTCCATTGTCTAAGCATAAATCTTCTCTAATACAAAAATATCCGTTTTGATTTGGCAAAAATGAAATTGTTCTGCTATTAATTAATGTAAATTCATTTTTAACTAAAAATTCTATAACAGAATTTAACCAATTTAAAGCATTTTGCATATTACCATTTGTAATTTCATTTGCTAATGCTTGAACATTTTGCAACTCTGAAATTCTTTCAACTATTTGTTCTACAATAATCTTATCCGCTTCTTCCCAAATTTCTTCAGTCCAATTTGTAATAACTGTTTGTTCTATTTGCTCAAATGATTTATCTATTTTTAAATAAAAATCATATAATTTCTTACGTTTTTTTGTTTCACTTTCATTATTTGGAAATAGAGCTATAAGTAGTTTACAAGATTCGAGTTTATCAATTCTTAAATTATGTTTTAACGAGTTATTTATATCATCAACAACCTCAGATTGAGTTAAATTTTCAAATTTTAAATTTATAGGATATTTAACCTCTTTGTGCAATAAATTTTCCCTTACATCAATACCCAACAGAATAGTTACATCTTTAATTTTATCTTCAATATCCGCATCAATCCTTAAATTTGTTTTATTAACAAAAACACCGTTTTGATTAGGTAAAACCTTATATTCATCATTATTAATAATGCTTTCATCTTTGTTCGTTTCTACAATTTTATAAAAATAATTTAGCCACTTAAAAACATATAGGTTGTTTCTTAAATTAAGCTGTTCAATAGAACCATCAGAAGAAATATTTTTAAAAGCATCTTTTACGGTCAATGTTGTTTTATTTTTAATTATAGAATTGTACCATTCATGGATTTCCTCTTTTAATGGCAGAATTTCAGGAATATATTTTGAATATAACCACCAAATCATTTCTCGTACTTCTGGCTTATCATTTGATGGAAACCATACGTTAAATTTATTATCTGTATTTATAACAGATTTTCGTTTTTTATCTATTGTATCTACAATCGGAGTTGTAAAAAGTTTATCAATTAATTGGTCAGTCAATTCTGTATTCAACCAATTTGAATCTACCCATTTGGCTTCAAATGTTTTTGAAAATTGTGCCAAAGCAAACATTTTTCCCCAATTATTGAAAGAGGCAAAATCAATTAATTCGTATAATAAATAATACGCCTTTTTTATTATACTTTTGTTTTCAGATATTTTTTCATCTTCTATATCAGTTAAAAATATACCATCTCTAGGTTCTGTTGGATTAAAGTTACTACAATTAATAATAGCTGGAAAAGGAAAATTTTCAGTACCAACTAACGGAAAATCGCAAAAAAGTTTAGCCGATTTCTTATTTGTAGCATCAAAAACAATATTATTATTAACACTAATAATCGGCATAGCTATATAAACATTATCATTAGAAACAACCACCACTTCATATATTTGTTTAGCATTTGAAGATACCTCTGTTATAGAATACTTTTGAATATTTTTAGATAATTGAATTACTTCTTCTGAAAGGATATATTCTCTATTTTCATGTTCAAGTCGGACAGAATATATATTTTTAATAAAAATTAATACATAAAATATACTCACCTTAAAATCTCCAAGTCCTTGTTCTGCAATAACTAAACCTCTTTCGTTCAATTTGTACGTAAATTTGGTATTAAAAGCTGTTTGGTTAAAAGTTTTCATTGGGCTATTCATATCAATTTGAGATATTTGTTTAAATGATTTTTCTATTGCATTAAGTACACTTGCCATATTTCTACCGCTTCTGTCTAATGTAATTTGAAATTTTTTATACGTATTCTCATATAATACTACACTTTCAAGTTCTACGATTTCTGATAATAAATGAGTTGATAAAAATCCCGTTCCGAATTTTCCTGTTGTCAAGACTTCATTATTTAACTCACTTCTCTCTTTTGTTGATACTTGTTTAATTAAAAAAGTGATACTTTCTAAGGTAAATGGCTGACCATTATGGCTAAATTCTACAATTTTCAAAGTTTTATTAAAATTTATATTGACTTTAATTTTTTGCTCTTTTGCTGCACAATCTTTAGCATTTTGAAGTAATTCCCAAATCCAGCGTTTTGAACTATTATCATCATTCTCCAAGCGTAGCCCATCCATTTTATCTAAAATTTTAGAAGCTATTGCTTTATCGTTAGCCTTCTTTTCATATTCGCTGATTTTCTCAATAATTGTCATTTATTTTCCCGCCTTTTCCATAAATTCACACCCACTACACTTTCGGCAATTCTACCACCTTCAACCTCTCCTTCCGTAATTCCATATAACCTATTAATCTCTTTTTCTAGTTCTATTGTGTATATATTCATATTGTAAATATAGAAAATATCAACAATCTATACAATCAAATTGTTTGCAAATTGCTAGATTTTCCATTAAGATCCTGCATTTTCAAACAGTTACAATCTGTAACGGTTTCGTTTCCTTCATCGAAAAGTTTTTTCTACATTCTTTTATTGAAGGAATAACAATGATCGCAACTACAATATTGATAAAGGAAATAGAATACCTGCCAGAAGAGCATATGGTGGAGGCTCTTGAAGCTGTTAAAGAATTTTTTCTAAAAGAGGCAGTTTATGGAAAATGATTACAAAAGTGACAGTTTTTTGACAAATACAGAAGGAAATAAACTGATAGATAAAATGAAAAAATCTCTTGAAAGAGATAAAAATTCAATAGATTGTTTAGTTGGTTTCTTTCAGTTTGATGGTTTAAGTGAAATAAGAGAACATATTAAAAAAATGAAAAAAATACAAATTTTAATCGGAATGGGAACAGAAAAAGGAACAACAAAAGCAATAGAAGAATCGGAGAAAATAAGGCAAGCTAGTGACGATTTTTATTCTAAATTTATAGAGGACTTTAACAAGAATTCAAAATATTGGAAAACAAATGAAGCAAAAGAAACATTTAAGATTTTTTGCGAAAAAGTAACAAAAAAAGAAATTGAAGTTAGGCAATCAAAAGAAAAATGTCATGCTAAACTTTATATTTTCAATGATAATGATATAGAATATTCTGAGATTTTTTTAGGTTCAAGTAATTTTACACATAACGGTCTTTGTGAAAATCAAGAATTAAATGTTTGGATAAAAGACAAAGATAAAATTAAAGATGCAAAAAGACTGTTTGACCTCAAATGGGAAGATGCCGAAGGTAATCCTTTAATTGAAAATGATAATCCAAAATGGCAGACGTTTAAAAAAGAAATAGAACAGGAACTTGGAATAGAAGATGAGAAAATTTTTCCTAAGCCTTATTTAATGTATTTACGAGTTTTATGGGAATATTTTAAAGATTGTACAAGAGAAATAAAGACCCCTGCAATTATTACAGCAGGCTCTAAAATTAAATATTCAGATTTTAAGTATCAAACCGATGCTGTTAAAATGGCTATAGAAGCTATTGAAAAGCATAATGGTGTGATTTTATCGGATGTTGTTGGTCTTGGAAAAAGTATAGTAGCTGCGACAGTTGCCTCAAATTTAAATAAACCAACAATTTACATTGCTCCACCACATTTGGAAGATGATTGGAGAGACAAATATATTAAAGATTTTCAGTTGTCTAATCTGGAATTTTTCAGTAGTGGGAAAATTGAATATGCTTTGAATTTCAAGAAAGATAAAAATGAAAATAAGGAATGGCTAATAATTATAGATGAAGCACACAACTATCGTAACAATAAAACGGAAGATTGGCAAAATTTGTCTGAACTTTGCCAAGATAGCAAAGTGATGTTATTAACCGCAACTCCTTTTAATAACAATCCCAATGATATTTTTTCATTGCTAAGATTATTTCAAAATCCCAAAAAATCTACTATTTTACCAGAAAACCGTAATTTAGAGATAGAATTTAAAGAATTGATTAAAGAATATAAAGAATTAAATAAAACAGAAGATACAATAGAAGAGAGAAAAACAAAGCAACCGCAAATTGATAAAAAAATAAATGACATATCAAATAAAATTAGAGAAATAATAGAGCCAGTCAACATTCGCCGTTCTCGTTTGGATTTGAAGGCAATTGAAGATTATAAAGTTGATTTGAATGAAGAACAAATTAAAATTCCTGAAGTAATAGGACCAATAGAGCTTGATTATAAATTAGAAAATTTAACTGAAATTTATTCAACCACTTTAGATAAAATTTCGAATGGTTTTCAGGCTGTTCGCTATAATCCTCTTGCTTATGTAAAAAATCCTGATGATTCAGAAAAAATTGAAAAACAAATAAAAGAACAAAATCCTAAAATTAGGATAGAACTTCTTAAAGATGGACAAAAAAATATGGCTGAATTTATCCGTTTATTTTTAGTTCGCCGTTTTGAAAGTTCCCAAGAAGCATTTAAAAAATCTATGAATGATATGTTAGAAAAATACGATAATACTAAAAAATGGATAAATAAGTATAATTCTATTCCAATTTACAAGAAAGGCAATTTGCCAAATGTGGAGAAACTAGATGGCGATAATAATAAAGATATAGACAATGAAATTTATGAAGCTAATGTTGTTGAAAAATTAAAAAATAAAGGATTAATTGAAATAAGCATTGAATTCTTTGATAAGAAAAAATTTCTTGATGAATTAGACAAAGATATTGAACTTTTAAAAGGAATAAAAAAAGATTGGGAAAATATATGCGAAGATCCAAAATTATTACAATTTAAAAAAGAATTGAAAAATAAATTATCAAATAATAATAAAATCATTGTGTTCAGCCAGTTTGCAGACACAATAAATTATTTAGAGGAAAATCTAAAAGAAATGCCTATAATAGCTTGTACTTCTGAAAATAAATCACAAAAAATAAAGCAAATAGAAGCTGAATTTGATGCTAACGCAACCGAAAATAAGCAGACAGATAAGTTCAAAATATTACTTGCTACAGATGCTTTATCAGAAGGTGTTAGCTTGCATAGAGCAAATACGATTTTCAATTTTGATATTCCGTATAATCCTACGAAAGTCATTCAGAGAATAGGGCGTATTAATCGTATAAAAGGTATGAAATTTACAGAAATTTTTATTTATAATTATTTTCCTACAGAAATAGGTGAAATGGAAAGTGGGACAAAAAGAATTTCAACTATGAAGAAAAAAATGATTGATGCTATATTTGGAGAAGATACAAAAGCATTGACAACAGAAGAAGAATTAAAAAACTTTTTTCCAGAGCAATATGAGAAATTTAATCAAGAAAAAAAGGAAGCTTCTTGGAGAACAATTTTCATTAATGATTTTAATAAAAGTCAAAATTCTCCAGAAATGGAACATGCCAAGCAATTACCATTACGAACTAATTTAAGAATAAAGTCAAAAGAGAATAAAGTTTTGATTTTTAAGAATATGAGATTTTCAATGATTGAAAATGCAAATGATAAAAACATTGAGTTTAAAGACGGATTTAAATTGTTAAAAGAAAATAGTTCAAAAGAATTTTTTGATGTTTCTAGTCAATTTAATCAGAATTATGAAAGTATTGTAGAAAAATTGAGTATATCTTTAGCGGTCAATTCAAAAAAGAATACAAAATATGGAAACCTTCAACAAGAAGTGATAGACATAATTGATAGGAATGAATCTTTTAAAAATTTAAGGGAATACGTAATAAATGATAAATTTAGTTATAAGCAATTAGAAGAGATTATAGAATTAGGCAAGCAAAGTCCAGAAAAGTTACAAGATAAAATTAATTTCTATCTTGACGGTCTTGGCAGACAATTTGAATTATTTGAAGAAAATGATGATTTAATTTTTATGCAGGAGTTGAGTGATGTTTGAAAAAATATTTGAATCCGAATATAAGCGTGATGATTTCAAGATATTTCTGGAATGGTTTTTGCCTGATTTCAAGTATAGGCTTGAACAATATTCAGAAAAATCAAGTGTTAAAATTTTAGGTAAATGTCCTAATCTTGAAGGGGGTTTTCAAGTTTTTGAAATTGATAAGAATGATGCTTCATTAGTGGCGAAAAGTACTTTGTCCGATGAAATTTTTAACATGATGGATAAAAGACTATGTAAAAGAGCTTTGGCTGTTTTTTATAACGATAAAGGAGAATGGCGGTTTTCCTTGTTAGAAATAGATGTTTATACAAAAGAAAAATCTGATAAAAAAAGATATTCTTTTTTAGTCGGTAAAGATACAAAAGTAAAGACTGCGGAAAGAATGTTTTTATCAGAATCGGAGGAATATGGAAAGATTAAAAAGAGAAAAAGAGGCGATGAAGATTTCACAGAATGGGATGATTTAAAATACAGATTTAGCAAAGAGGTTTTGAGTAAAGAATTTTTCAAGGAACTTTATGATTGGTATTTATGGGCTGTTCAAACAACAAAATATCCGAATGGTACAGTTAAAAATAATAACTCATCCGAAAAATACGTTGAAACATATATTGATTATGGTAAAGATAGAGAAAAATTGAAAGAACATATTATTCGCTTGATAACTCGCTTAATGTTTATATGGTTTATCAAGCAAAAGCCTATAGAACTTATACCTGATGATTTTTTTACGGAAAACAAGTTAAATGACATTTTAAACGATTTCGAAGAAAATAATTCGACTTATTACCACGGAATTTTGCAAAATTTATTTTTTGCAACTCTTAATAGACCTATTGTTGATGAAGACACAAAAGAAAATCTTAGAGGCTGGGCTAATAATGGTAAGAAAAGCCAAAATGAATTTTATGGCATCAAAAATTTGTTTCGTGATAATATAAATAATAGTTTATTTAAAGATAAGCAAAAAGTTGAAAATTTGTTTAATAAAGTTCCATATTTGAATGGCGGTTTATTTGAATGTTTAGATGATTTTGATGAGCAAGATGAAAGTGCAGTTTTTTATAGAGACGGTTTTAGCAGAGTTCCAGAGCGGAGACCAACTGTTCCAAATTACTTATTTTTTAGTGAAAAACCAAAAAGTGTTCTTTTAAAAGAATATATATATAATAAAAAAGAAAATGAATGGCAATCCGAGAAAAAGGAAATTCAAGGAATTATTAATATTTTTGAAAAATATAATTGGACTATAGATGAAAATACCGATGAAGATGTTGCTTTGGATCCTGAACTTTTAGGAAAAGTATTTGAAAAATTATTAGGGACGTATGATCCTATGACTAGTGAAATGGCTAGAAAAAATAGTGGCAGTTTTTATACTCCTAAATGGGTTGTAGATTATATGGTAGAAGAAAGTTTAAATGAATATTTAAAAGATAAAAAAGATAAAGTTGAGGCACTAAAATTAATAAAAATTTTAGATCCCGCTTGTGGTAGCGGAGCTTTTCCGTATGGAATTTTGAATGGAATAATTAAAATTCTAAAACAACAAGACAGAGATTTAGAAAACGACAAAGAAAGGCTTTATAGAGAAAAACTTCATTTTATAGAAAATTGTATTTATGGAGTTGATATTTTACCGATTGCGGTACAGATTACAAAATTAAGATTTTTTATATCTTTAATTTGTGAACAAAAACCAACAGATAATGCAGAAGATAACTTTGGCATAAAAGTTTTACCTAGCTTAGAAACGAAATTTGTTTGTGCAGATAGTTTAATAGATTTGAGTTTTAGTATGCCAAATGAGTCTTTTTTATTGGAATGTAAAAAAGAATTATATAATTTGAGAAGAAAAATAGTTAAAGCAGATACTTTTAAGAAAAAAATGAGTTTAAGAGAAAAAGATAGAAAATTGTGCAAAGATATATTGAATCATTATTCTAGAGACATTTTTAGAAATTTTCTTATTGAGTCATATAAAAAAGAAATAGAAGAATTAAAACCTGATACAGAATTACCAGAAAATTACCAAGAGCAACAAAGGCAAGGGAACTTATTTTACAACGATAGAGCAGAAAATATTTTTCAAATAGATGTTAATAAAGCAAAAAGGGATTATGCTAACGAGCGAATAAAATTTTTAAAAACTCTAATAAAACGTATAGAATCTGGTGACAATGCAGATGCAGAGAGTAATTTTAAAAAAATAATTTCGTGGGATCCATACAATCAAAATAAAAAAGCTGATGTTTTTAACGCAGAATGGATGTTTGGATTTAAAGATGGTTTTGACATAGTAATTGGTAACCCACCGTATGTGCGACAAGAAAGATTAGGGCAAGAATATAAAGAAAAACTAGCTTTACAATTCCCAATTATTGCCAATGGCGTTGCTGATTTGTACGTTTATTTTTATGGAGCAGGACTCAAATCTTTGAAAAAAGAAGGCGTTTTGATTTATATAACTTTAAATAAATATTTAAAAACAAAATACGGACTTGAATTGAGAAATGAGTTAGCTAAAAATTATGATGTTGATGAAATTATTGATTTCTTTGAACTTCCAGTTTTTGAAGCATCTACTGATACTTCTATTACGAAAATTTTAAATCGTGGACCAATATCTGAAACAAAATATTTTCCTGTAAAAATTCTTGAAGGTCTTGATTTAAATAGACTAAAAAAAGGAACATATCAAAAAGTAATAAAAGACGATAATGAATGGAAAGTTATTGATAATTCTTCTGAAGAAAATATTTTAGAAAAGATTTATGATAATACAATTGTGCTAAAAGAATTTGTAAATAATAAAATTTATAGAGGAATTACAACTGGAGCAAATAAAGTATTTATTTTAGACAAAGAAATCTCTTCTAAATTATTAAATTCAGAAAGTAGAGATTTAATAAAACCTTATGCCGAATCTACCGACATTCAGAAATATAATTTAAAAGATAAATATAAATATTTTTTAGCAACAGGTTATGATATTAATGTAAAAAGCAAATATCCAACGGCTTATAAATATCTTAAACAATTTGAAGATAAATTGAAGGATAGGCAAGACAAAGGTGCAAATTGGTGGAATTTACGAGCTTGTGCCTATTATCCTGATTTTGAATCTCCGAAACTTATTTATATTCATACGGCAGTAAAGCATCAATTTTATTTTGATAACGAAGGGCGATATATCAATAATTCGTGTTATATGATTATTTCAGATAGTAAATTTTTATTTGCATTTCTTAATTCAAAACTATTCGAATGGTTTAAAAAAATAAAATTTGTTGCTTACGGAGATGCTAAAGGAAAGGGACGTGCAAAACTTGATTACAATAAAATGGTAACTGTTCCTATTAAAAAAATTTCATTAGAGCAACAACAACCAATAATAAATCTCGTAAATAAAAATTTAAAAAATCATTCAATAGATGCGAAAATTGAATGGAAAATTAATTTTCTTATTTATAAATTATATAATCTAAGTTATAAAGAAATGAAAATTATAGATCCAGATATATTTTCAATTACTAATGTTGAACAAGAACAACAGCCAATAATGGAAAAGATTAATCAAATTTTTTCAAAAATAGAAGAACAGGATTCAGAAGCAGAGGTTAGAACGTTAGAAAGGGATATTGATGAGTTGGTTTATGGGTTGTATGGGTTGACGGAGGAGGAGATTAAGGTGGTAGAGGGGAAGATAGAAAAATGAAATAGGAAAGGAAAAATATGATGAAATACATTGATAAACAGGTTTTTTTGAGAAATTTCAAAGCCCAAAGCAATAATTCTTTTGATTTATTTCTTGGTTCAGGTGCTTCAACAACATCAGGAGTTCCGTCTGGACAAGAATTAGTTTTATATTTTAAAAAAGAAATTTTGGCAAGTCAAAATAAAATTAAAAATGCGGCTCTACTTGATTTAAAAATTGACACGAACCGTAAAAAAATAGAATCGTTTTTTGATGATACAAATATTACAAATCCTTACGCATACTACTTCCAACAATGTTATCCTTATGCTGATGTTAGGCGAGATTTCTTGACTAACATAATGAGAGATAAAAAACCGTCAATAGGTTTTTTATGTACTGCTGCTTTGGTTGGAAATAATAAATTCAATACTATTTGGACAACTAACTTTGATGATTTGATAGAAAAAGCAATAACAACGTTTGATTATAAAACTTGTTCTATCATTTCACCTGAAAATGCCGCTTCGGTTTCAAAATTTAGAGATGACATTCCGCAAGTTGTTAAATTACACGGAGATTTTAGATATGATTCATTACAGAATACAGAAGACGAATTACGAAAACTTGAAGATAATTTGCACGAATATTTTGTTTCTGCGATACAAAAACGAGGTTTGTTAGTAATTGGATATTCTGGTTCAGATGAGTCTATTATAAGAACATTACAAAAATCTCTAAACGAAACAAATTCTTTTCCAAAAGGTTTGATATGGTGTATTCCCAAAGATATAACTCCAAATAAAGAATTACAGGATATAATGAATTTAGCAAGTCAAAAGAATGAGAAGTCGGGATTTTTGGAAATTGACACTTTCGATTATTTTCTGTATGAATTATATTCGGTATGTGAGATTTCTCATATTAACATAGATACTATTGCAAAAGACAGATTTGAAATTCGTAAATATTTTAATTTAACTCAATCTGCGAATATCAGTGTACCGATTATATTGAATGCAATTAAAGCGGTTTCTTTTCCAAAATCATTTTTTCAAACAAAAACGAATATTTTAGGCGAAGGGAAATGGGCGAGATTGAATGACATAATTGCTCATAAAAATATCATTGCGGCATTTACCAATAAAGATACTCTTGCTATTTGGGGTAATGAAACCGAAATTAAAAATGTCTTTGCAAATTATCTCTCTGACGAATTAAATCTTGTAGATATTCAAGAAAAAATTTTTCATCATTCCGAATCATTTTATTTGGGAATGTTATATGATTTGATTGAAAAATCTTTGATTAATGATTATAATTTAGAGTTTTTTGATAAAGGCGGGCAGATAAGAAAAATTTTTTCAACCCAACATCCCATAACCGAAGAAGAAATCCAAAATATTCGTAAATTTAATAAAAGTTTTGTTATTCCTGCTAATATCCAAGTGTATGAAGCATTTGAATTTAAGGTAGAATTTGTAAATAAAGAATTGTTTTTGTTGATAAATCCAACTATTCATTGTCAAGGAATAAATGGACAAGAAGCAGACAAAGGAATAGTTAAATACATTTCTAACATTATTATTTCAAATAGGTACAATAATAAATATGGTGAAAAATTAAATTTCTGGTTTAATAAATTAAAAAAAATACATCAGAATTTAACTTTTCAAATAGGTGATTTTGGGATAGAATTATCTCCATTTTATTATTCAACCGCTGGCAAAAAAATGAGGGATAATGTATATTCATTTGACAGATATTTAAAAATAAACGAACCTTTAATATATTTTCATTACCAAGATTTATCCAAACAATCAATTCATCCAATAAACGGATTAAAAAAATTAGGTACATTAGAAAATAGTTTGAGTCCGAATAATGGATTTACAAATATTGCGTTAGCAATAATAACCTCCGAGCAAGGATTTCCAACTGTAAAAAATCATTTAGAATCGTTACTAAATACCATTTCTCCACAGAGCGAAAAAGAATATTTAAAAGAATATCCAGGTTTTAGCAATTTATATAAAAAACATTTGATTATTCCACAAACAACTCAAAGCGAATTTGTATTAACAATAAATCAAACGGAAACAAATAACGTTTCTGCCATACAATTTTATGATTTAATCAAACACAAAATAGATATTTTTTCGTCAAAAAGTACAGAAATAGATTGCGTTGTAATATATATCCCAAAAGAATGGGAACGATTTAGGGAATTAAAAAATGAGCAAACTTTTTATGATTTACATGATTCTTTGAAATTGTATGCTGTTAAAAAAGGGTTAAAAATACAATTTATAGAAAATAAATCTATTCAATATTTTGATAAAGCAAAAATCCGTTGGTGGCTATCTTTGGGACTTTATGTAAAATCAAATGGTACACCTTGGAAAATTCAAACCGATAGTATAGAAACAGCATTTGTTGGTTTGGGGTATGCGGTAAGACAAAATACAAATAATCGCGTTGTTTTGGGAAGCAGTCAAATCTTTGATGGAAATGGTAACGGATTAAAATTTTTATTACAACCAATCGAAAATCCCGTTTTTCATCACAAAAATCCATTTATGAGTAAAGATGATGCTTTTCGCTTGGTGAGTAATATTCGAAATACATATCACAAAATTGATCCTGTTATAGGATTGAAAAAATTAGTTTTACATAAAACAACTTATTTTACAAAAGAAGAAATGGATGGTATATGTAATGCACTTGAAGGAATTGAAAATATAGAGTTATTACAAATTCAACAATTTAGTTATTGGAGAGCAATTAAATTATATAAAGATAATGCTACTCAAAAACATAAATTTTTTGGCTATCCTATAGAAAGGGGAAGTATTATTCAATTAGATGATTTTTCTTTCTTACTTTGGACACATGGATTAGTTGAACATAACGAATTACAAGGGAAATATTATCAAGGTAAACGCGGAATTCCTACCCCTTTATTAATAAAAAGATTCAGAGGGACAGATCCGATAGAAGTAGTCGCTAACGATATTCTCAAATTAACAAAAATGAATTGGAATGGAGCAGAATTATACAAAACGCTTCCTGTTACAATTGATTTTTCGAAAAGACTTTCTATAATGGGGAAACAATTAGAAGAATTAGGCAATAAAGCGTATGATTTTAGATTTTTCATTTAATATTGGTGTTTTTCTACATTATAATATGCAACAGAATTAGAAAAAGAGATTGATGAATTGATTTAAGGAATGTATGTAATGGTGGTAAGGGAGAAAAAAATGAAGTGTTATCTTTGCAACGAAAATGAAGCAAATTCCGTAGAACATATAATCCCTAATGCTATTGGTGGGAAAATAAAAGCTATAATTCTATGTAGAGAATGTAATTCCAAATATGGTGATTCTTATGAGGTTGCATTAGCTAAAAGTTTGTTGCTTTTTTCTAACTGGATAAATCATCCAAGGGATAGAGGGAGTATTCCAAATTTGCCGTGTAAAATGATAAATGCTGATGGTAAAGAAGTTTCTGTTGAACGTGAAGCAGCTTCAAAAGAATTGAACGCTTTGAATCGTAATAAATATATAAATTCTGGTAATTCCTTAAAATTTTCTTTTTCTATATTTGGGAAAGGTGGTGAACAAAGATTTAGAAAAGAGCATAAACAAACTTTAACAAATTGGGGTAAAAAACACGGTTGGAGCAAAGAACGTTTAGCCGAGGAATTACAAAAAACTGAAGCAATTTTAGATGTTTCTAGAAAAAAAATAGAAAATCCATCAATTAATATGACCATTAGTTTTGGAGGAAAAGAAGTTTATCTATCTTGTTTGAAAACCGCTACAAATTTTTATATACAAAAAGGGTATGATAGACAATATATTGAAAATGCAATAAGAATAATAAAAGACCAATGTAATAATGATATTTTCAAAGTTGCAAATAGTTATTATCCAGATAATTTCTTCCCAAAAAATGGCATATTTCATACTTTGTACCTTAAAGGAGATTCAAAGAACAGAATGTTATTATGTTTAATATCATATTATAGTGTATTTCAATCGTTACTCATTTTAAATGCAAATTATGATGGAATAGATTTTGAAGAAAGATACTGCTATGATATTTGGAATGAAAAAGAGGTTAATTTTACCAAATCATTAGATATTGATACCGCAACAATTCAAACCGTCATTGAAAACGGAAATGAACATCTAAAATTAACACAAGAGCAAGTAGTAAAAATGATGAACATATTTATGGAGCGTTTTGTAATAAACAAAGATACTGCTAATATTGGAATTCAAACATTGTTAAATTTAACTCAAGAAGTAGTTAAAGAATTAGCATTACGAAATGACTTGTTTGACAAACAACAATTTACAAAAATCATAAAAACCAAATTATCGTTGCGTCCGAAAGAATTATCTTTATTGAAAGACAAAGACATCGCAAAATACATTGACGAAAGTGAGGGTCTTTTTGAAGAATACTTACGGCAAAAAACGTATTTTAATATTTTATTTATAATTTCAAAAAAATATTCAGAAATAGTTGTAACGGACATTTTCATAAATAAAATAAATGCCAAAAATTTGGATTGGGATTTGATAAGACAAAAAATACTTGAAGATGTTAAAACTATAAAATTTGACGATGAGAAATTAAATACTTTTATTCCAGATTTATTAAGCAATATAGTGTCTAATATGGATTCAAACATTGCGACAATGAAAGATACGATTATTCGCTGGTCGAATTATATTATTTATAAATAACCCAGCAATAAAATTTCCTCTATGCTCGGCAAAGCTGATTTGAACGTTTTAGCAAAATTATAAGAAAATCATCACAAACGTGCAATATGTCGTTAATTATCTATATTTAACTACATATTGCACAATAGAGGACTGCATGAATAGGAAACAGCAAATATTGCAACTAGCAGATACCAGCGGAATTATTCGGGCAAAAGATGCCGAAGCTGCTGGCATCTCACGAAACTATTTATACGAAATGCACAGAGAAGGACTTCTGGAAAAAACATCTACGGGACTTTATACCCTGCCAAATGCCCCAGTAACCGAAAATTCAACTATGGCAGAAGTCGCAAAAAGAATCCCCCACGCAGTAGCCAGTCTTATTTCAGCCCTTATCTATCATGGCTTGACCACCCAGCTTTCTCCCGATATTTGGCTTACCATACCTAAAAGCTCTCGAAAACCAAAAATAAAATACCCACCGCTTAATCTAACTTATGTTTCCGGTCCGGCGTATTCATTTGGCATTCAGAAACACATTATAAACGGAGTGTCGGTCAAAATTTACAGCCCAGCTAAAACTGTGGCGGATTGCTTCAAATTTCGTAGCAAGGTTGGGCTTGATGTTGCCATTGAAGCATTGCGCAATGCCCGGCACTCACGCAAAGCTACTATGGATGAATTGATGGAAGCCGCAAAAGTTGATAGGGTTCTGAAAATAATGAATCCATATATGGAAGCTATTGTATGAGCCAAGACAATAAGAAAAGTGTTGCTCATATTGTTTTTCATAAGCTACGTAGCATAGCAAAAACCAACAATGAAGACTTCAGTCTTATGCTAGCACGGTACGGCATGGAAAGGTTGCTATATAGGCTCAGTATTTCACCGCATAATGAACGATTTATTTTAAAAGGAGCAAGTTTGTTTTTAGTTTGGAAAGGGCAAAGTTACCGAGTCACAAGAGATGCGGATCTTTTGGGGTTCGGCAGCCCAGACATTTTGCAACTTGCGGACACTTTTCGTAGCGTTTGTAGCATAGAGTTTCCTGATGATGGTATGGTTTTTCTGCCAGAAACATTGAAAGCAGAGAAAATAAGTGAAGCTCAAGAATATGAAGGAGTACAAATCAAATTAACTGGATTGCTCAATGAAGCTCGTATTCCGCTACAGATAGATATTGGTTTTGGAGATATAATAACTCCTGCACCAGAAAGCATTGAATACCCAACGCTCCTTAACGTGCCTCCGCCGTTTTTAAGAGCCTACACCAGATACACATTGATTGCCGAGAAATTTGAAGCAATGGTTGATCTTGGAGTAGCTAACAGCCGGATGAAAGATTTTTACGACATCTGGCTTCTTTCAAAGTTTTTTTCGTTTGAGGGAAATATTTTGCAGAAAGCTCTAAAGAATACCTTTGAGAGACGAAAAACAATTTACCCAACGTCAATCCCATTTGCATTTACACCTGATTTTTATAACAACTCCCAAAAATTGGTTCAATGGGAAGCATTTGTAAAAAGAGCTAGATTGAAAATTTCAGCTGATAACCTAGCCTCTGTTGTAGCGGATATTTCAGCCTTTTTAACACCTGTTATACAAACTTATGGAGTGTTTAAGAGCGTATGGAGGCAAGAAATTGGGAAGTGGAAGGAGCAAGGGTTGTAGATTTTTTGATGTTATGGTGGGAGTTTAAACCTGTACCAAAATCTCTTGATCCAGCCCCTTTTTGTATTTATGAAACAATGTTATCAATTCTTTTAAATTTTCCTCGTCAATTCTTTTTTCATCAAATTTTCCTTTCTGAATATCATATCGTTCTCTATTTCCATAATTTATAATAATTTTCTCAATATTTGCTGGTAAAAAAAATGAAGCCTTATCTGCTAGATATTTTTTGTATTCATTTAAATAAATTCCAATTCCTGCAAAATCAAAATCACCGAAATGTAAGTATTTATTTGGGATAGATTGTAGCCATCTTATCAAGTCCTTATTTTGATTCTGAGGGTAACGGCTTACGAACAAAGGTTTTATATGTTCAAATAGATACTGCTGCTTATCAATATGCCTAAAATTTTCTGAATTTTCAACTCCAACTATCGTAATATCTTCAGGTATTATAAATTTTTCATAATCGTAAATAAATTGAAATGTACCTTTTAAAGGATTAAGTACAATATGCTCATCGTTGATTGTTGCTTGTATTGGAAAATAACAATTTATCAAAAAACCTTTGAATGTTCGTATTC
>Ga0268262_10002707_pt1 | contig 20123 bp, 19 predicted proteins | sample TergutNc150P3_FD_190354 | JGI IMG/M metagenome (GOLD analysis project Ga0268262, IMG submission 190354) | Nasutitermes corniger P3 segment gut microbial community from laboratory colony in Florida, USA - Nc150 P3 (SPAdes) (version 2) | ecosystem: Host-associated > Arthropoda: Insects >... | reverse complement strand
CCCCCGTATAAACGTGGATTTTCTCGGCTCCGTTGGCAGGGGGCTTGTAAGAAATTTAATTTCACAACAAAAACAAAGAGAGGTTCTTATGAACAAGATTAAATCTGTTCTGTTTGCGGCAGGTGTTTTGCTTGCTTTGGCTTTTGTGTTTGGTTGCTCGTCATCGGACGATGGTGGCGGCGGTTCTGGGGGGAATGGCAGTTTGTCGTCTTCTAGCAAGGCTAATGGACAGAGTGGCAGTTCTACGCTGAAAGAATGCGATGCTGTATTCAACCCTGACAAGAAATTCTGCTATGACGGCGTTGTTTATGATAAATGCGATGGCATGGCGTACAATCCCACAAGCCATATCTGCGAAAATGGCGTGGCTACCCCCGCCAAATGCGGCAACGTGAACTACAATCCGCTAACGCATAGATGCACAAACGGCGTTTTGGAGACCAAATGCGGAAGCAGTTGGTACAATGCCTCATATACCAATCTTCGCTGCCAGAACAATAAGGTAGAAATGACGTGCAACTTAGAGGTTTGGTTTACTTACGATGCCAATTATGGTTGCTGTGGAAGCAGTAGGTATGAAATCAATCCTAATATTCGTTGTACTTCTAATAATAGGTTTGAAGCCAAGTGTGGAAACTATTGGAAAATTTCTGATTCCGAGCTTAGATACTCAAATAATTCGGTACAAGCCAAGTGCGGAAGTACTTGGTACTCCTATTGCTCTTCTACTTCTGCTTGCTGCGGAAGCACTATCTACAATCCCACGAATAATCTTGGTTGCTCAAATGGTGTGTTAAAATACAAATGCGGAGACCTTTTTTTTGATGATGCTTCCAATCAATGCTGTATGTCACCCAATTGGATAGGAGCCAAATGTGGAGACATTTGTTACAGTGTCTCAGATTCCAATCTGGGTTGCTCAGGTGGTGTGCTAAAATACAAGTGCGGAAACGCTTTTTTCGATGACACTTCCAGTCAATGCTGTATATCATCCAATACTAGTTTGGTAGGAGCCAAATGTGGAGACATTTGTTACAATGTCTCAGATTCCAATCTTCGCTGCCAGAGTAATGAAGTAGAAACCAAGTGCGGGACAAGCTGGTATGATGCCAATAATGCAAATTTGAGATGCGAAGGCGATGTCGTAGAAATTAAATGCGAGAATAATTGGTACAATACCACTAATTACGACTGCCAAAATGGTACATTGAAATATTATATTATTGACGTTCGTGATGGCAAAAAGTACGAAAGCACCGTAATCGGAAACCAAATCTGGATGGCAGAGAATTTGAATTATCGCGGAACTGCGCCAGATACATTGGGCAAATGCTACAACAATACTCCTGCAAACTGCAATAAATACGGCAGATTATATGATTGGGCAACGGCAATGGCTTTGCCTGATAGTTGCAACTCCAAGACTTGCTCGGGGCAAATAAATGCAAAGCACAAGGGTATATGTCCTTCTGGTTGGCATGTTCCAAGTGATGCAGATTGGAATGTTTTGATGAAATATGTCAACCCGAGCTGTTCTGATAATACAATTTGTGCTGGTGCGGGAACTAAATTAAAAGCCAACTCTAGTTTGTGGGCTCCTAATACTGGGACAGACAATTACGGCTTTTCCGCCATGCCGGGCGGCTACGGCAATACGAATGGCAATTTCAGCAATGGCGGCTACGACGGCTGGTGGTGGAGTGCCAGTGAGGACTATAGCAGCATCGCTTACTTACGGCGCATGCGCTACAACGACGAGGATGTGTCCTACCACGGCAGCATTAAGTACTCCTTGCGAAGTGTTCGTTGTGTGCAGGACTCAGCACGTAGTGCCACCGCTAGCCGAAGGCAGGCGGTGTTTCCGTAGTTGCGGGTATGTAGCCAAAAAGAATTTGCACCGAGTGGTGCGGATACCTGCCAAATCTCATCTCTCCACAGAGATTTGGCAAGGGTAAACAAACCAAGTGGAGAAACATAGGAGAAGAGAAGATGTCAACGAAACTTTCAATGACTGAAGTAAAAAAGCAATTAAGCAGGTTTAGTGAGATTGCCCCCGATAAGAAATTCGAACTCGGAGAAATAAAAGGTAATGGTCGCTATATCCATATATTGCGTAACGGCAAAATAATAGGCTGTTTTGTAAATTGTCCTAAAGAAGGTGTCATAAAATTTGAACTTCATAACAGTTATCCTGGAATAAGAGTACCAATAAACGATTTGACAGATAGGAATATAAAAGATGCAATAGATAAGACCCCTGGAGGCTAAAAGCTATTGTCTAACTATGATGGCTAGGATTTAATCCTGTCCTTCACTATGCAGTTACAGAGCGGCTTTGTTTAAGGAGGTGTTTTTTAATAGCGGCAGCAGTATAACCTTTCTTTATAAGGGCTAGAATTTCCTTGCGTTCCGCATTGCGACCCTTGCCAACACCAATGTCAATGCCATCCTCTTGGCCTTCCTCATACCTAACCGCAAGGGCTTCTTCCATATTCCATTCACCTCTTATCAACATATTCAAAATCTCCGAACTGTGTCTTACTAGAAAAGATACTAAAATATTTTTGCTTATGCAAGCCTTCACTGCCAATTTGATGGCATCACGAAGCTCCATAGATTTCATATTCTCTTTTATCTGCGCTATAAATTCCTCATAGCCACTCAACATAGGGCTTCTTACCGCCATCTCAGCATTACGACCCTTATTTATGTTGTAAACCCTTACCACAAGCTCCAAATATAAATCGGGAGTTTTAAAATTATAGGAATCGGATAATTTAAGCTCTTTGTAATCTGGGAATTTTTTATTTCCATTGTACAGAACTATGAATTCGGGAGCGGGTATCATTACCCTTTTCTGTTTGTAAAGGCTTTTCCTATTAACTATCATAGCATATTCTGCTGACAAATACTGAAGCATCCTCAGCGGCATATTGTTATTAATTGAAGATTGGTGCTCGATGAGCACTATAAGCCTGCCTTCTAGCACAAAGGCAATGTCGTTGATTTGATCCATATAAAGCACGTCCGAAAGAGTAACTATCTCTATCTTAGTGCTTTTGGGATAGCTTTTGCCGCTAATTGCGCTGTACAACTCCAAAAGATTGCTTTTTTCACTGAACAGCCTTGTGAACACGCTATCTTTGTGATTGCGATTGGTTTTGACTTCGGTCATTTCTGAACCTCCTTTTTTTTCCTTGTTACTTGTTAGACGTAAAAAAACGGAAAAAAATTCAGAAATCGTGATTTTGTCAACTTCTGTTGACATTTTTGTGCATTTTTTTCAAAAAAAGCCAATATATGAGGTTCATTCTATAAATTCCAAAAATTCTGCGAATTCTGGTTCAGACAAAAGTAAATGGGACTTTCTATATTACCCTTATGAAAAAATCCTACGTTCTTTCCGCCTTTGCCGATTTGGCAATTATCTTTTGCTTTTTTTTCGTATCTTGCGATTTGAATGCGAACAACAAAGCCGTTTCAAACAAAGCCGCGCTTGAAACCTCGCGAGGCAAGCATAGCTATGCAGTTGGCTCAGACTGGGGCAGAGCAATAAGGCAAGCTATAAATCAGGTGGAGGTAGATGTTGATTATTCTTTGGTTTTACAAGGTATAAAAGACCAATTTGATACCACTAAACCAGCTCTTATGAACGATAGCGAGGTTACAGCCGCTCTGCAAGAATTTATGATGGAAATACGAAAAGCCAGTGCCAAAAAAGATTCCATTGCTAGCGAAAACAGAAAACAACAAGCGAATTCATTCCTTGAAAAGAATAAAAGCGAAGTTGGCGTTGTTGTAACCGCAAGTGGCTTGCAATACATAATCTTAAAAGAAGGCGAAGGCAAAACCGCTAAAGATGGTGATACCATAACAGTCCATTACACAGGCTCTTTTATGGACGGTACCAAATTTGACAGTTCCTTAGACCGAAATCAGCCTCTATCCATAGCATTAGGCGATGGGCAGCTTATACCGGGTTGGGTGGAAATGCTTCGCTTAATGAAAAAAGGCGAAAAAGTAAAAACTTGGATTCCAAGCCATTTGGGATATGGTGAATTTGGAAATCGAGCAATACCCGGCAACACAATGCTTATTTTTGAAATGGAATTACTGGACATTAAGCCGGCAAAATAATTGAGTGCGCTCTCTATTTCTCAAGGGGTGGCAGAAAAATCTGTTGTGAACCCTGATATGAAGGCTGTGCTTGCAAAGCGCCGCCGTCGGGAACATAGTGTAGATGAACTTTATAAAGGCATTCTAAAAGGTGACCGCTCTGTACTTGCTCAGGGTATAACACTTGTGGAAAGCAACCTGCCCGAACACCAGAACAAAGCACAGGAACTAATTCAAAAATGCCTGCCACACTCTGGAAATTCTTTGAGGATAGGCATAACAGGAAGCCCTGGTGCTGGCAAAAGTTCATTTATAGAAACCTTTGGTGTTTATTTAATAGAAGAGCATAAAAAAAAATTAGCAGTTTTGGCAATAGACCCAACAAGCCAGCGCACAAAGGGCAGCATTTTAGGAGATAAAACCAGAATGAATTGCCTCTCTGCAAAAGATGATGCTTTTATACGCCCTTCACCCTCTGGTTCTTCTTTGGGCGGAGTGGCTCAAAAAACTCGTGAATCCATACTTCTTTGCGAAGCAGCAGGTTATTCCACAATCTTAATAGAAACAGTTGGAGTTGGGCAAAGCGAAACAGCCGTGCATGGAATGACAGATTTCTTTTTACTTTTGATGCTCGCAGGTGCAGGCGATGAATTGCAAGGCATAAAGCGCGGTATAATGGAAATGTGCGATGGCATGGCAATAACAAAATGCGATGGACAAAATATCACAAAAGCTCTCGCTGCCCGTAGCGAATACCAAAACGCATTGCATTTGTTCCCAGCAACACAAAACGGCTGGTCACCAAAAGTGATAGCCACCTCTTCTGTTACCAAAGAAGGCCTATTGGAAGTTTGGCAAATGATAACTGAATTTGAAAATACAGTTAAGAAAAACAATTGGTTTGAGCAAAATAGAAAGGAACAGCAAAAAAACTGGATGGAAAACACCATACACGATAGTTTAATGTTCAACTTTTACAATCACCCCGATGTGCAAAAAGAACTACCTATGGCAGAACAAGCTGTTTTGGAAGGCAGGGAAAGCCCATTTAAAGCGGCGAATAGGTTGCTCAGTTATTTCTCTCATTGAACCTTTTGAAAATATAATCCCTATATGGGCATTTGGGCATATTGCTTTCTAAATGTGCTTTCATTTTTTCCCAAGGAACAAAGTCGCGTTCAACGGCTATTTCTTCTAAACAAGCTATTTTAAGACCTTGCCTAGATTCCAAGGTATAAACAAAATTGCTCGCTTCCAAAAGGGATGCATGGGTACCTGTATCTAGCCATGCCACTCCGCGCCCTATTTTTTTTACAAATAAGGTTCCCTCTTGTAAATACATTTTGTTTATATCTGTTATTTCAAGTTCACCTCTTGCACTGGGTTTTAGAGATTTGGCTTTTTCCAAAATGGTTTTGTCGTAAACATATAAACCAGGCACTGCATAATTACTTTTTGGTTTTGCCGGCTTTTCTTCTAAAGAAAGAGCCTTGCCATTTGCATCAAATTCAACAACACCATAACGCTCAGGGTCGTTAACCGCATAACCCAATATGCGCGCCCCTGTGAATTTTTTTGTATCTGCCATTATGCCATATAAATCAAAAGCCCCGTAAAAAATATTATCACCTAAAATCAATGTGCAAGATTTGTCTTTAATAAAATCTTCTGCTATCAAAAAAGCCTGAGCTATGCCTTCTGGTTTCGGTTGAACAGCATATCGAATATTTAAACCCCATTGACTTCCATCTCCAAGCAAATTTTCAAAGCGCGGCAAATCCACAGGTGTGCTTATCAGCAAAATATCCCTTATTCCACCGAGCATAAGTGTGGAAAGAGGGTAATAAATAATGGGCTTGTCGTACACAGGCTGCAGTTGCTTGCTTGCCACTGCACTTAAAGGGTAAAGTCTGGAACCTGCACCTCCAGCTAAAAGAATGCCTTTCAATCTTTTTACCCGCTAACCTGCACATTAAATGTTTTTCCGCCAACGGTAACACCATAATTAACGGTGCCACTGATGGGTGCAAAAACCAGTGGAGATGCTGCGGCGGGTGCAGCATGAGCAGCAGCAGGTGCAGCGGCAACTGGAGCAACGGGTTTCTTTTTGGGAACGCTAACTCTTGCTTTTCCCTGCAAGAAATCCAAACCTTTGTTGCCACCTTTTGTTGCCATTGCGCCAATTATGAAAATATTTTCATCGGTTACGGGCAAATGGTTATCTTCCAAAACTTTTTTCGCTTTTGGAATGCCGGGTTCCAAAACATCCAAGGGATTTCCTTTGAACACAGGTTTTTTCATCTGCTCACTTGCAATTTTCACTATTTCTTGGTCTGGTTCTCTGGGTGTTTTTCCAAGATAGCCAAGAACCATATTGCCATAGCCATCTGTTATTTTTTTCCAATGACCCTGAACCGTGTTGGCATAAGCCTGCTGAAAATAGAATTGAGAAACAGGGGTAACGCTAGAGCCAAAGCCGCCGCGAGCCACGCACTCTGCCATATTTTTAATAACTTGCGGGTAAAGGTGGAATGTTTTGGTTTCGCGCATCATCAAAGTATTTGCGGTTAAGGCACCGCCCGGCATTGGGCTAAAAATAACTTCGGGTTCAATGGCCAGAGCCTCAGGTGGAAAGTCGTATTCTTTGAAACATTCCTTGCTCACTTGGTTTGCTTCCATAATTTTTTCAACATCAATATCCAAAGTGTAATCTGTACCTTTTAAAGCGTGCCAAAGGGAAAGCAAATCCGGTTGAGCTGTTCCGCCGCTGAGTGGTGCTCTGCCGCAACAAACGCCATCTGCGCCACCTTCAATGGCAGCCACATATTGGGCAATGCCTGTTCCGCAAGTATCGTGGGAATGTATGCGAAGCTCAACTTTGTCGCCAAGAAGTTTGCGCGCTTGTTTAAAAGTTTCGTGAACTTTGCGTGGATTTGCCGTTCCGCTCGCATCTTTAAAGCATACGCTCACAAAGGGAACACCGGAATCCAAAATCTTTTTCAAGGTTTCAAGGTAAAATGCAGGTTCGTGTGCACCTTCGCCCTTGCAGTGGCGCGGCAGTTCCATCATAGTTACCACCACCTCGTGCTCCAAGCCTGCATTTGTTATGCACTGCCCAGAATATATGAGGTTATTCACATCGTTCAAAGCATCAAAATTGCGAATACGTGTCATGCCATGTTTTTTGAACATTTTGGCGTGCAAATCTATCATATCTCTTGGTTGTGGTTCCAAAGCAACCACATTTATGCCACGAGCCAGCGTTTGCAAGCGAATTTTAGGACCCACCGTTTTGCGGAAAGTGTCCATCATATTAAAAGCATCTTCATTGCAATAGAGATAAGGTGCTTGGTATCTTGCTCCCCCACCTGCCTCAAAATGCTCAATTCCAGCATGAACTCCAGCCTCTAAAGCAGGAATAAAATCTTTTGTTAAAACGCGAGCTCCAAAAACCGATTGAAAGCCATCACGAAAACTAGTATCTTGAAATAGAATCTTTTTCATAGTATATAAATATAGTAATAAATGAATTTTAATGGCAAATTTGGGCTAAATTCCCAAAAATCAAAGAAAAAAATGCACAAAATGTCAACTTCTGTTGACAAAATTCACTTTTTAGGATTTTTTTTCCCAAAAAGTACGTCTAAGTAAGTAGAACAAAGAAATAGGAGATTTTTTTATGAAAACCTTAAATTCAAAGGCTATATGCCTAATTTTGGCTTTGGCTACCCAGGTCCTAGCACAACGTTTCACCACAACTGAACCAGAAATATTTCGAACGTTCAGTGAAACAGTATCATATCCACAATATAAGCAAATGGCCGCTTTGGGAGAAAAAAACTCGGCTTATGCAAATATAATGCTGGTTGGGGGTAGAGATACTGAAAAAGTTGGTACCTACAATGTGATTAAAAGTGATAACACAGTACTTGGAACTGTGTATCCATTCAGTGCTCCAAATGTTTTTGCGTACAATAACGATACTATTTACGACAATAGTGTAACGGCTGTGGCTGTTTTAGATTCGTTTAGCGACAACAAAAAAACAGCAATCGTGGTTTTTGCAAGCCTTAGAAAATTGGCGGTAATGCAAATAACTATAAGCAATACAAATAGTATAAGTTCTAAAATTTTAAGCGATATAAATATGCCAGAATCTATGTGGGAAATAAATATAGCATATAATACATATATGCATACAAGAAGGCTTGCCCTTTTGGGAACAAGCCAAAATGGAGCGAACAAAGTTTATCATTTGGCAACGGGAAACCCGCTCAGCAAAAATGGAAATGGCAGAGTTGACTTTTTTAATATAACAGATGGTTCTTGGACACTTTTACAACCAAACCCAAATGGCTTAACAAGCGGAATAAATGGGCTTGTTTTTAATGATAGCACTTATTTTGGAAAAGATTTGGCTGTGATTGATAATTTTGATAAAAAAGGAGGAAAAGCACTTGCTGTTTTGTTACCAAATTCCAATCAATTTCCCAAAAGTGCACTTTATATATTTCCAATGGATAACCTTTGGACACCAAACACAGAACTGCCTATTGTAATAGCAGGTTCATCAAAGCTTTGGCTTGAAGAAAACTATACAGAACAAAAATGTGGTGGACTTGGAATAGCAAATTTGGGAGATGAAACGCCTCATCTGCTCATTTCCTGTATTAATACAGCTCGGCTCGCTGCGGGCGATAAATTAGAATCACTCATCTTAACCATAAAAGATATAGTTCTAGATTCCACTGGAAATATTTCCATTAATTCCATATTTTTTTCAAAAAAAATAGGTATGTTGTCCCCTCTCCTAAATGATTATAATGTTTATTCCAATCCCATATCGATAAAAAATCATAAAAACGATTTGTATTCTATCTCTTTAATGGTAAAACATGAAAATCGCTCCGACAGTTGTTTAAAGATTACCTTTACACTAATAGATGCAGACTATTCAAAAAACTTTTCCATAAGGGCAAGCACTCAAGAAGCGATAGTTAATATAGACAGCCTTTTTTATAATAGCGGAACAACGGATTTTTCTGCAAAAACATTTTTTGGCTCGGCGAAATGCGAAATTCAAGGGACAAACCTTATGTGTCAAGGTAGCGAAAAGGCCATAGGCTCTTGGAGCGGCATAGAGCTTTCCAGTAGCGGCAACTGCAATCCATACAAAGCTTGCAAGAAAAAAGATACCATTTTTGTTTATGTGCGTTCCGCAAACGAAGCTTCAAATACTGCGCTTAGAATTCCAAAAAACATATTGATTCCATATTATGGGCAAGTAAATTTGGGCTATGTAAAGCCGCTTTCCTATTTTAAAAATCCAAATTTGCAAAACACAAACATAAGCTGGAATGCTGCGAGCTTAAAATTGAGTGTACTTGCAAGCAACAATGAAAAAGGGCTTTCAATAACCCCATTTTCCCAAAAAGAAGGCATAGATACGCTTATATTTGACCTCTCTTTCCCTCTTTCAGTATCCAGATACCCCATATACCTCCACATCGCAGATACTGCCAAAATTCTAGATAAAGCCATACCAGCAAACCCAGGCAACGACACTATATGGAATACTGCCGAAAAAAAATATATTGCCTTGCCACGCTCAAGTTCAAAAGGCAATGCTTATACCTACGATATTGTCCAAGACAGCCTTGGAACTTATGCAGAAATAATAGGTGATTACCTACATATATTAAAAGTTGATATATCCAATATTTCCCTTGCATATACAGAAAACGGGCAAATAAAATACCGTAAAATAACCTTGATGCCAGAATTCAATGAGCTTTCTCCTATCAAAGTGGTTAACTTGCCTGTCACAAACATAAATTTAGCGCATATAGCAGGTGGATTGCAAATCAACGGCTTAAATGGCGAATTTGAACTTATAGCATACGATTTCAAAGGTAAAGAAATTCAAAAAGAAAAAGCTAATGCCAAAGGCTCTGTTTTTGTGAAACTCAGGCAAAATTGCCCACAAATTGTGCAAATTCGTTTTAATAACGAAAAGATTTTCATAAAAATCGTCAATTGATTTATTTTCTATATTTACTCCCCAGCAACAGCCGGAGTGGTGAAATTGGTAGACGCGCTGGACTCAAAATCCAGTAGGGGCAACCCTGTGGGGGTTCAATTCCCCCCTCCGGCACTTACACTGAGAGGTATTTATGAAAAAACTGTTACTCCCCATTATAGCCCTGTGCTTTTCTTTGTCTTTTGCCCAGTCAGATGATGACGATGAATGGGCAGATTTTGATTACCAGCACGCAGGACTGAGCCAAGTCGAATTCCAGAAGGTAAAAGAATCTGGAATGGGCAAGAAAAAATTGCTACACCTACTGGAGATAGGTGTTCGCCCTGGGACTTATTTGCAAGAGCCTTGGAACGACCTTGGCGTGTCTGAAAGCGAATGGCTTGAGCAACGCGCTAGCGGAATGGAAGATGCAGATATAGACCGCACCTACAAAAACAACAGCGGCAACCAGGGTTTAGCCTATTTGTCTTTTTTGGTGCCCTCGTTTTATCAGTGGAAAACGGACGATATGATAACAGCCATAGCTATGGATGTTTCTTATGCCTTTGCATGGGGCATGACCATATTCTTGTTAAAATCGGACACGGATGGCTCAAATAATGGCGCTCAATATGGTGCGCTCTTAATAGGGGCTATTCATCTGTGGTCTGGTATAGATGCCTTGGTTGCAACCATGTGGGATAATAATCCCTCTGCCAAAACTTTTTCTTGGGGCATTGTGCCAACTGGCAAAAATAGTTTTGCCGCTGGAGCTGCTTTAAGATTTTAGTATAAGCGAGCTTTGCCCCAAAGCTCTGCATATAACACATCTATTCAAATCATGCCCCCGCGCAGGGCAGAATTGCCTGCCATAGTAAATAAATTGCAAATGCCTTTTTACCCATTCATTTTCTGGAAAAACGGCTTTTAAATCTTTTTCAGTTTGCAAAACGGAACTGCCATCACTTAAACCCCATCTATGCGCAAGCCTATGTATATGAGTGTCTATAGGAAAAGCGGGAACTCCAAAAATATGAGACATAACAACACTTGCCGTTTTGTGCCCAACACCCGGTAATGCTTCCAATTCCTCAAATGAATTAGGTACTTTTCCACCATGCTTTTTGACTATTATTTTTGAGAGTTCTTTTAAAAACTTGCTTTTATTTTTTGCTAATCCGCATAATTTTATAAGAGAATAAATTTGTTGTTCAGAAAGTTCTGCCATTTTTTGCGGGGTTGGAGCTTTTGACATAAGGTTTGGAGTAACCGTATTTACAACAGAATCTTTGCACTGAGCAGAAAGTACAACCGCAATTAAAAAAGAAAAAGCATCCGTATAAACGAGAGGAATAGGCGGATTGGGATATAATTTATCTAATGTTGCTTTTATAAACGCAAGTTTGCCCTGCATTCCGTTAAAATAGATAAAAACAAAAACGGGTGGCTGTAAGCCGGGTTCTGTTCGTTTTCACGTGGCTGTCATTTCTCTTGAGCCGCCGTTGCCAGCGGCTTCCAGCAACCTACCCGAAATGCCGCAAAGCGAAACGCGAGCAACGTTAACATTTCTGTTTGGTCTTGCATCAAGTGGGGCTTGCACTGCCGTTTTTGTCACCAAAAACGCGGTGAGCTTTTACCTCGCCATTTCACCCTTACCGGTTCAAAGAACCGGCGGTATATTTTCTGTTGCGCTATCCATACCGTTGCCGATTCCGGCCGTTAGCCGGCACTTTGCTCTATGATGCCCGGACTTTCCTCTGCGAAAACCGCAGCGACAACCCGCCACCCGTTTGGGATAAATATAGAAATCACATACGAGTTTTTACACCGCTTTTAGTATTCCGCCCAGGCATAAAAGGACTTGTTGCAGCTTGACCGCTTTTTTCATTTGCAACTTGCACGCCAACAACAATGGAAGTAGCTGCATCCACACCATCTAGCACCTGTATTTTTGCTCCATCCGAAAGACCAAGGTTAACTCGTTTCATGCTCACAGAACCATCTACACCCTGTACCCACACTCTGCTCTTGCTTTGATTTCCTCGCTTGCCGCTGGCTTCACGACCACCACCATCACGACCTCCGCTGAAATGCGCTTCACCACCAGATGTCGGCACATAACCAGGTGTATTTTCATCTGGCTTAAATTGCAGGGAGCGAAGCGGAATGGTTAAAACCTGTAAAACCTCTTCCACTATTATATTGCAGTTTGCGGTCATTCCGGGCAAAAGTTTTTGCTCTGGGTTATTTGCTTTTATAATAACGGTATAGGTCACAACATTTGAAGAAATATTTGGCGAAAGCCTAACCTCTTGAACCTCGCCTGTGAATTTATCATTTGGAAAAGCATCAACAGAAAATTCAACTTTCTGTCCCATTTTCACCATTCCAATATCCGCTTCGTCAACATCGGCTTTAACCTCCATTTGAGTTAAGTCTCTTGCAAGAGTGAACAAAGTTGGAGCAGAAAGCGAGGCAGCCACGGTTTGGCCTGCTTCCACTGCCCTGCTCAAAACTATCCCATCTATGGGGCTTTTTATTGTGCAGTTATTCAAATCTAGTTCTGCTTGCTCCAAATTGCTCTTGGAATTTATCAAGCTGTTCTGTGCATTTATATATCTGTATTCTGCGGTTTCCAATTCTGTTTTGGCAATGGAGCCTTTTTCAAAAAGTTCCAGTGTTCTTTCGTAGATTCGCTTTTGATATTGTCTTTCATTTTCCGCAGACCTATAAGCTGCTCTTGTTTGCTGAACTCTTGCCTTTGCCTTTAGCGGGTCTATTTGCAAAAGTACCTGCCCTTTTTCAACTTGATGATTGAAATCCACATAAATTTTACTAACCGTACCAGAAACCTCCGTACCAACATCCACTTGGTCTATAGGTTGCAAACGACCTGTTGCCGTTATGGTTTGAACAATATTGTTGATAGTTGGATAAACCGTCTCTAAACTCGCACTCTTTTTTGAATTTTTTTGTTTGTAAAAGTAAAAAGCCCCGCCTGCTATGCAAATAATTATCAAAACAATTAAAATTTTCCAAGAAACTTTCATTATTTAAATGTAGAAAAGTAAATCTGCTTTTTACTATATTGCTTTTATGTCTGTTCTGCACAAGGCTATAGAAAACAATACTACGGAGGTTCGCAAGGTAACTTTGCTCGGCATGGGTATTAATATATTCCTAACCATATCCAAATTTCTTGCAGGAATTTTTGGAAATTCCCGTGCTTTGGTTGCCGATGCCATTCACAGTTTGTCGGATTTAAGCACAGATATTGCCATTCTCATAGGTTCGCATTTTTGGAACCTGCCGCCAGATGTGGAGCATCCTTATGGGCATCGCCGCATAGAAACTCTTATATCCGTGGCAATAGGGCTGGTGTTAGCTTCTGTGGGCGTACTTTTGGCTTATGAGGCTATAGAATCTTTGAGTGGTGTGCGCAACCCAAGTTCGCCAACACTTGTTGCCGCCGCAATGGCTCTTGTTTCAATAGTTGTAAAAGAATGGCTATATCACTACACTCTGAAAATTGGCAAACGTACTAAAAGTTCTGCCACCATTGCCAATGCTTGGCACCATCGTTCAGATGCCATTAGTTCAATTCCCGTGCTTGTGGCAATTTTGGTTTCTTATGCTTTTCCTCAGTGGTTCTTTTTAGATGCCGTGGGTGCTATATTTGTGTCTATATTTATTTTGCAAGCGGCTTTTCATATTGCTTGGCCCGGAATTTCAGAATTTATAGATAGAGGAGCGTCAAAAGAGATAAAAGGAAAACTTATGAATATGGCTTTGGCTGTTCCAGAAGTGAAAAGCGTTCATAATCTGCGCACTCGCTATTCTGGCGGTTCATTATACGTAGATATGCACATAGTTTTAACCCCAAGCATAACCCTGCACAACGCACATCTAATTGGTAACCGCGTTAGAGATTCTTTTCTAGCTTCTGATTTGGATATTATGGAAGTTCTCATACATTTAGACCCTCACGACGACCGCGAGGAAGACGAGAGAATAACGGAGAAGTTAATAAATGCTTAAAAAACAAAAAAAATAACCTTAAGGCGGTGGTTAAGAATTACTTCAAAACTGCTATAACCGCAGAAAGTATTGCTACAATAATTGATATAATAGTAATTACTAAGTTTTTCTTGTTTGAATTTTGTTGTTTATCTAATTCTGGGACAGCAGCTTCTAGCAAATCCCATATATCCTTAAGCTCATTATATGTTTCATCAAATTCCTTTCTATTATTTTTGAATTCGGGATTTGAAGATAGTTTTTTAATTTTATTCACTTTCGTGCGAACTTGTGCCCAATTTGTAATGCAATTTGTTATCGAAATGGATTTATACACTTTTTCAAAATTATTTATTTTTTCAAGATACAATAGTATTAACATATCGCGGGCATCATAAATAGCTCTTAATGTATGCGATATTGCTTTGTCATAAGCACTATCTTCTTGATTTACAAGATAAATTGATATATGCTTACCTGCATAACGAAGCTCATTTATAGACGGTTGAAAATAAGAGGCCGATTCTATTTCTAGTTCTTTTTCCAAAGACTCAGCTTCAGTAAATAAATCGGCAAATTTCTTAAATTTATCTTCTTCTCGTTCAGAATACATAGCCTGTAACTTCTTTTCTCTTGCGTTCAACATCGGTGGCTGTGATAATCCTGCCTAAACGCGCACGAATATTACCGTGAAAATAACTAGAAATGAAACTAAGTCTATCAGTATCTGTTTTGGCAAATTTGCTACTTTTAAAAAACATTTGTTCTCCGCGTTAAAATGTTAATATAAATATACAAAATTAAAAATAAAAAACCCCCTCCCTTACAGGCGGGGGCAAATGCTGTTAAGCGGTTATGTTATCATTCGGGTAGAGCAATTCTACCAATAGAAAGAGTAACAGAAGCTGTGGTAAGATCATCGTTAACAACGACTAAAGCAAGATTGTCGGCATTCGTAAGCGCAAGGTATTTTCCACCCTTTTTAGCCGCCACTTTTGAAACTATCAAGCCACTTAATAACGCGTCTGGACCGTTATCAGTTAGATGCGAGTCTACCCAATCCTGAATATCAGTAGGAAGTGATGTTGCTTTAATAGCACTCACACCTGATACATCAACAAGTCCAGCTTCGTTGTCTGATAGCAAATCTTTACAAAAAGTGCTAGTCTCGCATCCTTCTGGTGTTAGGAAATTAGAACCGTCAAATACAAGGTCTATCTTAGCGCTGTTAGCTGCAACTTCGGCTTTCTTATAAACCTTAAATTCATCTATATCCAAGAAGGAACCTAGAGTAGCATTTGAAGAACCACCAAGCTCTATAACGGCTGTTTTATCCCATTTATCACTAATTGGGGTGGATTTATTTCCCTCGTCATCCTTGTCATCGCTACAAGAAACTACTGAGAAAGCCATGAAACCAACTGCTGCCAAAATGGCAAATTTTTTCATTGTGAACATAAAGAACTCCTATTTTGAAAATTTTCAATATAAATATAGCAAATTCCAAAGGTTTTGTAAAGGTATAAAGTGGTTTTTTTTTGTATTTTTGGCGTTTTTAGTGTTTTTTAACAAAAAAAACCCGCACGAAAAACGTACAGGTTTTAGCAAAAAATAAAATTTTGTTTATTTTTTCAATTTTCCTAGTTTACCAGCTGTTTTTTCCTTTGAAGCTTCAGAAGCTTGGACTGGTGCTGCAACTGGAGCAGGTGCTGCTGCTGCGGCTGGTTTTGCGGCTGCTGGTTTTCCTGCTTTTTTCCCAGCTTTGGCAATGGAATCGGCGGCGGCTATGGAATCTTGGACTCTTTTTGCAGCGTCTGCAATGGAATCTTGAACTCTTCTCTCTGCGGCAAGCCTTTCTGCTTCAGCTCTTTCAGCTTCGGCTTTTTGGGCTTCGGCTTCGGCTTGGGCTTTTTGGGCGGCGGCTTCGGCTTCGGCTTTCTTTTTGTCTTCGCCACAAGCTGTGAAGGCTAGGGCTATTGAAGCAACTACTGCTATTTTAGCAATCTTATTCATTTGAGGATCCTCTCTCGGTTAAAGCTTTGGCACAAAATATAGAAAAAAAATAGCGGCTTGTCAAGGGATTTTCTATATTTTCCTTATGTTTTTACCCAAAAAATTCCTGGTTTTTCTATTATTATCCGCATCTTTTGTAGCTGCGGCAGATGGAATGCGCATTGCTCACGTGGACTCAAAGCTCATATTTGAGGGTTACAAGGGCACAAAAAAAGCACAAGAAGAGTATGACCGGCAGGTGGCAAAGTGGGAACAGCAGGCTAATTTGCTCCAAAAAGAGCTAGGTTATGTGAAAGAAAGGCTAGAAAAGCAGAGCTTAATGATTTCTGATGAGCATAAAAGGGAATTAGAAGCGGAATATGCCCGCAAAGACACGGAACTTAAAAAATTCATTGAAAAAGTCTATGGCAGGAATGGCGAGCTTTTAGCCGAAAACGAAAAGGTGAGCGCCCCTATAATAGCTTTGATAAAAAAAGCCATAACAGAAATAGCCCTTAGCGAAGGCTATGATTATGTTTTAGACAGAGCCACTGGTGCAGTACTTTTTTGGAAAAACGAGAACGATTTAACTCAAAAAGTATTGGAGTATTTAAATGCACGATAATCATAGCCACGGTCATAGTCATCACGACCATTCGCATTTTGATGTTCAAAATGTGCGAAAGGCCTTTATATGGGGCATTGCATTAAATATAACTTTTACTGCTGCAGAAGCCATAGTTGGTTATTTGAGCGGTTCGCTAGCAGTTTTAGCAGATGCAGGCCACAATCTAGCAGATACCGCAAGCCTTGTTATAGCGCTTTTGGCATTCCGGCTCGCCCTTGCAAAACCCACTCCAAAATACACCTACGGTTACAAAAAAGCAACTATTTTAGCTGCGCTCGCAAATGCAGTTATTCTAATGTTCGCTATAGCCGCCATAATTTATGAGGCTATTGAGCGAATTTCCTCGCCTGTGGAGATAAACGGAAAGGTTGTTATGCTAACAGCAGGCATAGGTATTTTTATAAACGGTTTTACCGCAATGTTGTTTTTCAAGAGCAAGGAAAATGATTTGAATGTAAAGGGTGCATATTTGCACTTGATGGCAGATGCTCTTGTGTCTATTGGCGTGGTGATTTCTGGTGCCATAATAATGTTCTCTGGTTTTTACTGGATAGACAGTGCGGTTAGTATTTTAGTTGCAGTTATAATTTTCATAAGCACTTGGGTGCTGTTGAAGCAAACTCTGAGAATCAGCATGGACGGAGTGCCGCACAATATAGACTTCGCAGAAGTTACAGAAGAAATAGCAAAGGTAGAGGGCGTTAAAAGCGTTCACCATCTGCATATATGGGCACTCTCCACAACCCAAACCGCATTAACCGCACATATAGTTCTAAAAAAAGAAATATCACTAGGGGACATTCCAAAAGTCAAGGATGAAATTCGCCACGAAGCCTCGCATTTTGGCATCAATCACTGCACACTCGAAACCGAGTGCGAAGGCGATAAATGCGAGTGTAAAGAGGATTAGTCGCTTTCAAAAATCAGCAAACTTGATTCCCCATAACTTCTAACCTTTTTAGCCTCGCCTGCCCATGCGGGCATGGCTCTGGAGGGGGCTTCAAAAATGGCAAAGCCGTTTTCGCTCAGTTTTGGCAAAAAGATTCTGAGGTCGGGATATTCTTTGTTGAATGGTGGGTCTGCAAAAATCAAATCGTATTTTTCGGGGGACTGCGAATTTTGAGCGGCAAAGCGCAAAACATCGTTTCTGTGGCAAATGACTCTTTCCGCTATTTTCCATTTCTCTGCGGTTTCTTTTATCGCTTGCAAAAGATTGCTTGAAATTTCCACCATTGTAGCAGAGCTTGCACCTCTTGATATGGCTTCAAAGCCTACGGCACCTGTGCCGGCATATAAATCCAAAACCTTAAAGCCTTGCATACAGCCAATAATGTTGAAAAGGGCTTCTCTGGTTTTTGAAGATGTGGGGCGAACATTTTTGTCTTTTAAGGGCAACAAGGCACGCCCCCGCAAATCACCTGCTGTTATACGCATTTTAGCGGAGAACGAGGGACTCGAACCCCCAAGCCTTACGGCGGCGGTTTTCAAGACCGCTGACTTACCATTAGCCTAGTTCTCCAGATTGTGGAGAAAATATAGAAAATGCCGATTAACTAAATTCAACTTTAATCTTGTTCGCCGCATTTTTGGCTTTTTCAATTGCTTCGTGGGTGTTTGCTCCCCTTGCCAAAACCACTCCCAACCTGCGATGCCCATTTATGTTGGGCTTACCAAAAAGACGAAGCGAGGTATCTGGCTCGCTCAAAGCCTCTTCCAAACCTGAATAGGAGATTAAATCGCTTTTGCCATCCACCCGCAAGGCAACGGAGGCACTCGGTCCGTGTAATCTTATGTTTGGAATAGGAAGCCCCAAAATTGCTCTGGCATGGAGGGCAAATTCGCTAAGGTCCTGGGAAATCAAAGTTACCATTCCCGTATCGTGAGGACGAGGTGAAACCTCGGAGAAAAATACTTCGTCTCCTTTTATAAAAAGCTCAACCCCAAAAATCCCGTAGCCGCCCAAGGCATCCGTAACCGCTTTTGCAATTCGCTCCGACTCTTCCAAGGCTTTTTTGCTCATATCTTGCGGTTGCCAGCTCCAGCGATAATCGCCTTCAATTTGCACGTGCCCTATGGGTGCGCAAAAAGACGTGCCTTTCGCATGGCGAACTGTTAAAAGCGTTATCTCGTAATCAAAAGGGACAAAACCCTCAACTATAACCTTGCCGCTACCGGTTCTGCCGCCGCTCTGCGAATAATCCCAAGCGTGCTCAATGTCCGCTTCTGTTTTCACAATGCTTTGCCCGCGCCCGCTCGAACTCATTATGGGTTTCACAACGCACGGAATTCCTATTTCCTTTATAGCCGCTAAAAATTCTTCTTTTGTCTCTGCAAATTTATACGCACTTGTTTTTAATTTGAGTTCCTCTGCGGCAAGGCGGCGAATGCCTTCTCTGTTCATCGTCAATTTGGCAGCCTTTGCAGTTGGAATTACATTATAGCCCTCTTTTTCCAATTCCAAAAGTGTATCGGTTGCAATGGCTTCAACTTCTGGAATTATGTAATCAGGTTTTTCCTGCTCTATAACTTTGCGCAAGGCATTTCCGGCCAGCATGGAGAACGTGTGGCTGCGATGAGCAACCTGCATTGCCGGAGCATTTTCATAAGAATCGCAAGCTATGGTCTCTACGCCCAGCCTTTGAAGCTCAATTATCACTTCCTTGCCCAATTCGCCCGAACCGAGCATAAGAGCTTTTTTTGCGTTTGCCTTTAAAGGAGTACCGAGATTTAACATTGGCAAAATTTAGAAAAAATCTTTCTATATTTCATCTATGAAAAAGGCTTTTACGAATACGCTTTATACCAACGATAATTTGTTCATATTAAATGGACTGAATAGTGATTTAGTTGATTTAATATATTTAGACCCGCCATTTAACTCAAAGCGGTTTTACTCTGCACCTATAGGTAGCAAGGCTGCAGGTACCAGCTTTAAAGATATGTGGACTTGGGATGATGTTAATGAAGAATATCTTAATACTTTGGCAGAAAAATACCCCGCATTATCAACATATATCGCATCTGTTGGCGCAATACATAGTGATGCGATGAAAGCATATTTAACCTATATGGCTCAACGCATTATAGAAATGCACCGCGTTTTGAAAGATACGGGGAGTTTGTATTTGCATTGTGACACTACTGCGAGCCATTATTTAAAAGTATTGTTAGATGAAATTTTTGGCAGGGATAATTTTAAAAATGAAATAATTTGGTATTATCGCAGATGGACAGGCAATGCAAAGAAATTTCAATCATTGCATGATATTATTTTGTTCTACACTAAATCCGACAAATATACTTTTAACGAACTTTTTAGACAAGCAACAGAGGGACAAATTAAAAAACATG